>Ga0209578_10001344_pt1 | contig 23239 bp, 16 predicted proteins | sample tdAd472_FD_187127 | JGI IMG/M metagenome (GOLD analysis project Ga0209578, IMG submission 187127) | Marine sediment microbial communities from the Atlantic coast under amendment with organic carbon and nitrate - tdAd47.2 (SPAdes)... | ecosystem: Environmental > Aquatic > Marine > Coastal >...
CAGAATGCGCCACTCTTTATCTGGTTGAATATTATTGGTGCTTTGGCGCTACTCAGAGTACTGCCGACAGGCAGGTTACAACAGCTATTACGCAATTATCACTTCCTCAGCTTGTTATTGCTGGTGCTGATGGTTTTAGTCTTTGCCGTTGAGCAAATTCGAGAGGGCCTGTATCCCCAATTGGAGCGCGATCTGGTCATCAATGCACCGCGTTATTCCTACAGCAGTGCACCGCAGGCCGCTGTCGAAATGGACTTGGCGATGCCGGAAAAAATGCGTAGTAGAAAAAGTGCAACGTTGAATGCCGTGGTTGCGCCCCATGAGTCAGAGGAGAAAGTATTCGAACAGTTTGATCGTAACGCCAAAATTCAAACCGGCCCGGGCGAACCAACCTGGCATTGGCAAAACGTTAGCTTGCATTGGAGTGGCCCGGTGACGCAAGGGCAGGATGTTCAGTTCTACTACTTCTCGCCCATGCTTACTCGCTTGCTGAAATTCTTACAGGTGATATTAATTACAGTCCTCACAATCGGTTTAATGCAATTCACCCTAAGGTTGGGTGTTAAATTGCCGAGCCTGAGTACTGCCAAAACATCATCCTGGTTGTTGCCCTTGGTGTTTTTATTCAATCTCCTGCCATCGAATACGCCTTTGGCGCAGGCGGATTATCCGTCTGAAACCTTGCTCACTGAGCTAGAACGACGTCTGCTGGAGCCGCCACTGTGCACTCCCCACTGTGTCACTATTAACCAGACAAAAATACAGCTCGTGCAGGACCGTTTAATACTGAGGTTGCAGGTGGACAGTCTTGCGCACAGCGCGATGCCACTGCCAGCGCAACGGCAGCAGTGGTTACCGCGGTTAGTGGTATTGGACGGCAAGCAGGTTCCCGCTTTGTTCCAGGATAGCGGTGGACAGTTGTTTACGGCGTTAGAACCGGGCAAGCATGAGCTTATTTTAGAAGGCCTGGTTTACTCCGACACCTTGTCGTTACCATTTAAAGCTCAGGCGCACAATGTTGAAGTCGCGGTGACCGGCTGGCAAGTGCGCGGGTTGATCGATGGCACGATTCAGGGGGGTAGTTTACAGCTGGATCGCATCATTAAGACACCCAAAGAAAATCAAACGGAAGATCAACTATTGCCTCGTCCAATAGAGGCCTTCGTGCTGGTCGAACGCACTCTTTACCTGGGTGCGGATTGGGAGGTACATACCAGCGTTAAGCGTATCGCGCCGAGCCGCGGTAGTATTAACCTGCAAATCCCGCTTTGGCCCAATGAAGCGGTGGTTAGTGGTGGCGTAAAAACTGCTGGCGGAATGGCGATCATTGCGATGGCGCAAAATCAAAAGGAGATGGGTTGGCAATCCAGTTTGCAGCAAGTTTCACCCATCAAGGTGAAGGCACCGGAAAATCAAACTTGGGTAGAACACTGGCGGATTGCCGCATCACCCATCTGGCATGTCAATGCAACGGGTCTGGTCGGCATTCAACAGTCGATGGAATCGGCTAATCAAACACCAGAGTGGCGGCCCTGGCCGGGTGAAGAGGTAAATATTGAAATCTCCCGCCCCAGTGCCGTAGAAGGGCCGGTGCAAACGGTGGAAAGCGCCAAGCTAAGCTATGTGCCTGGCAAGCGTGCCAGCATCAGTACCTTGGAAATGGCGGTGCGCGCCAGTCTAGGTGGCGAGTATCCGTTGAGCTTACCGACGGCAGTGCAGATTCAAGAACTGGTGGTTGACGGGCAAACGATAGTGGTGACGCAGGATCCGGAAAAACTAACGATCCCTATGCGGCCAGGGTTACAATCATTGCGGGTAAAGTGGAAAACAGAAGAGGCGTTGTCGATTGCCAGCGCAACGCCTAATGTCATACTGTCAACACCGGCGGCCAACGTCGAGCTTTCGATCAATCTGCCACGTAATCGCTGGCCGCTGTTAGTCGGTGGCCCCAGTATTGGCCCTGCCATGCTGTTTTGGGGTGTACTCATCGTTATTCTCCTGCTTGCTGTCGGACTCGGCTGGCTGAGCAAACGACAGCAGTTGAATATCCCGGTAAAAACCTATCAATGGATTCTGCTCGGCTTGGGGATGAGTACCGTCACTGCCGTCGGTGGACTTTTTGTGGTGCTGTGGTTTTTTGCGATGGAACGTCGAGCGCGCTTGCAAACGGAAATGGCCGCGAGAAGTTTTGATCTTATGCAACTGGGGCTGATTTTGTTATCCATTGTGGCGCTAATTAGTTTGATCAGCACTATTCCGTTGAGTTTGCTTTCTCTGCCCAATATGCAGGTAACAGGCAACGGCTCAAGTAATTTTTATTATCAATGGTACCAAGATAGAACCGTACAGGATTTGCCAACGGCTTGGGTCATTTCCGTGCCAATCTGGTTTTATCGTGTTGTCATGCTGGCCTGGTCGTTGTGGGTAGTCTTTGCGCTGTTAGGTTGGTTGAAGTGGGGTTGGCAGTGTTTCAGCAAGAATGGTTTATGGCGGCGTAAAGCAAAGGTCGCCACTGAAACAGGTGAGATTACGCATAACTCTAAAGGCTAGAATTATTGTGGGTTAACTGGTGCCTAAATAATAAATCTGTAAGCCGTAGCAAATGACCGCTAACACCGCCGTAACACCGAGAATGACACTTAATAGTCGAAAGGGGTGAAATTGAACCTCTTCGGTAGAACTATCTTTTATTTTCGACATGATTCAAAGGATCTTTTAGGATTAAACTAATGTCAAATTCTATCCTGATCATTAGCCGATGGCTACCGATTGGCGAAAAGAACATCAATTGTAATCCCTAACGATATACTCAGAGAGAAACAATATGAGCGATCAAATCAATGGCGGCTGTCTTTGCGGCAAAGTAAGATTCAAGGTAGTAAATAGCTTCGAGCGGCTTTACCTGTGCCATTGTGCGCAGTGTCGAAAAATTACCGGTTCTGCTTTTGCCGCGAATCTGCTCACGCCTCCAGATGAGTTGAAGTGGACAGCGGGTGAAAAGTATATCAAGCGTTTTGAGTTTCCGGGCAGAGATTTTACTAAGGCATTTTGTAGCGAGTGCGGTTCGGGTCTACCTTATTTAAACCAGAAAGGCGCGGCGATGATTATTCCTGCAGGCTCGTTGGATACGGAGCCAAATATTGATAGCCAAGCGAACATTTTCTGGGCGGAGCGTCCGCGTTGGAGCGCTAGTGCGGTTGACGCCAAATATTATTTACATTTTCCCGATTGAGAGTGGTTGCTACCTCAGCCGTTGAACGCGAAGTGGATGAATTGTTGCGAATAATAGTTAAGTAAGCGTATAGTCGGGATGCCTTGCTATTAAATACTAAAGACTTTCTTAGAGCGCACGTCAATGAAAAAGCTGTCGTTTGTCTCAAGGTTGTTTCTTTCCGTTTTTATCGGATACATTCTCTATATTCCCGCTGATGATGCTCTTGGGCATGCCTATGGTGAGTGGCGCAATGTCGAGCAAATCTATGCCAGTACCTGTCATTATTGCCATGACACTGGTGTGGCGCCTGTTTTGTTTGGCAGAGCATTGCCGAACCAATATATTTCTCATCGGGTACGTCATGGGTTTAATGCAATGCCCGCCTTTAAACCGAGTGAAATAGGCGTCGATGACTTGCAAGAGCTAGCTGAGTGGATTGAGCAAAGTGTTGAGCCTAGTGGGGAAGAGCAATGAGCCTGAATATTTCCCGTAGATACTTCCTCTCGGCATCGGCATTATCCGCCATGATGTTGGCACCGCAGCTTTCGGCATTTAATTTATCCAGAACCGAATCGAGCAATATTTGCGCGCTAATTGCTGATGACTCCCTTTCTAAAATGTTACAAAAACACTTGGTCCGTTTTCGAGAAATTAAACACCAGGAGCTGATTCGACAGGAAAGTATTAGCCAGGCCGCCAATTTACGGAGTTGGCTTAGAAATAATAAGGGCCATAAGATTCTCGGCGCAGTAGGTTGTGATTTTTACCCGGTATTGGAATCCTTGGTGCGCGAATTGGGTGGATCATCACTGTTGCATGGCCGACACGTGGTAATGAAAAATAGCTGCAGCCGTCACAACTTTTATACGGTGCCAGCGAGCCAAGGTGCTGCGCGCCATTTTATGGGGAGCGTTGGCGCTACCAATAATCAGTTCCAGTCGAGCGAATTCTGTATTGGTGCCAGTGCTAGAATCCGCACGGCGCACCCGCCGCCTGTCACGACTGACTGGTTAGAAACCATCGCCAATATGATGGTCGCCGTCGCTAATGGTGGTTGGCAAGCCGGGCCAGTGAAGCAGTATCCAGCAACCCATTTGTTTGAAAGTGCGAGCCCAACAGGGAGCCTTGAAACATTTGTGTTTAATCTCTAACGCGCCATTTCCATTACTCAAATTCAGAGGGAGTCTGCAATGACAGAGAATCGGTTCGTGGCACTTCCAGAGGGTGTAAGCCAAGATCAGTTTGCATTGGCAATTGCCGAGTTTAAAACCGCTATCGGAGCAGACAATGTTGTTGTTGCGCCTGAGTTAATAGCACCCTATACGAAAATTATGATTCCGGTAGATGAGGACAAGCACCTTCCCGCAGGTGCACTAATGCCGAAAACGGTTGCCGAAGTCCAGCAAATTATGGATATCTGCAATAAATATAAAACGCCCGTCTGGCCCATCTCAACCGGGCGCAATTTTGGCTATGGGTCAGCAGCACCCGCGCGTCGTGGCACTTTGGTATTGGACCTAAGGCGCATGAACCAAATAATTGAGGTGGATGTTGAGCTGGGTTATGCGCTGGTGGAGGCCGGGGTCACCTATCAGCAGTTGGCGGATTACATTAAAGAGCATGATTTACCCTTGTGGTTGGACACACCGATGCCCGCGCCTGTGGCCAGCCCAACTGGAAATACCTTGGATCGAGGGGTCGGCTACACACCCTATGGCGAGCACTTTATGTTCCAGTGTGGAATGGAGGTGGTTTTGGCCAATGGCAAGGTGCTGAAGACGGGTATGGGCTCGCTGGAAAACTCGAATACTTGGCAAGTTTTTAAGTGGGGGTATGGCCCCTATCTGGATGGTATTTTCACCCAATCCAACTATGGTGTGGTGACCAAAATGGGGTTTTGGTTAATGCCAAAGCCGCCGGTTTATAAGCCTTTTCTGGTTAAGTATCCAAAAGATGAAGATATTGTAAAAGCGATTGATACCATCCGACCCTTGCGTATGAATCAGATCATCGCCAATGCGGGAACCGTATCCAATGCGCTGTGGGAAATTGCGGTTACCCATAAACGCACAGATGTATGGGACGGCCAAGGGCAAATTCCAGATGAAATTGTCAATCGGCTGGCAAAAGAGAAAGGCTATGGTGCTTGGAATGTCTATGCAGCGCTTTATGGCACCCAGGAACAGGTAGACGTTAACTGGAAAATGGTAAAGACGGCTTTTGAAGCATCAGGTGGTGAGGTTTTAACCGAAGAGAATATGCGAACTGACGACCCGTTATGGCAATATCGCAAGGATATGATGTCGGGTACGCTGAGTATGTTTGAGTTTGGCCTCTACAATTGGCGAGGTGGTGGCGGCTCTACTTGGTTTGCGCCGGTATCTCAGGCACGTGGCGGGGAAACCATGAAGCAAATGAAAATGGCCAAACAAATTACGCGAGATTTTGGCATTGATTATGTGGCGCTCTTCATCATCGGTTGGCGCGAAATGCACCATATTGTCGATTTGCTTTATGACCGCACCAACCCTAAGGAAATGCAAGCCGCGCATGGTTGTTATAAAACGCTTTTAACAGATTTTGCCAAACAGGGATATGGGGTATATCGGGCCAACACTGCCTTTATGGACGACGTAGCGGAACTCTATGGTGAGGTGAAGAGGGAGGTTAATCAAACACTGAAACGGGCGCTTGACCCCAATGGCATTATTGCGCCGGGCAAATCGGGAATTGATATCTAGTCTCAGATCATGTCTTTATTCGGCCCGCAGTGCATCAATAGGGTTCAGTCGAGCAGCCGTACGTGCAGGGGCAATGCCCGCAGCCAAGCCTACCGCACAGGATAATAGCAACGAAAGGGCGAGATACATCGGGTAGAAAGTCAAAGGTAAGTCAGGCGCGGCAACCTGGAGGATGATAAATACGCATAACACAATAATCAGCCCCAAAATGCCGCCCAGCAGTGCTAGGAAGATGGCTTCTCCCAGGAACAGGAATAAAATTTCCCGCTGGGTTGTTCCCAGTGCGCAGAGCAAACCAATTTCCGAGGTTCGTTCGCGCATGCTGGTCGTCATGATGGTAAGTACGCCGACGCCACCGACTACCAGCGAAATACCACCGAGTGCGGCAATCGCAAACTTAACAACCGTCAGGATGTTATCGAGAGTCTCGAGCATGTCTTCTTGCGTGAAAAGTGTAAAATCCTCGCGCCCATGCAACTGAATCAGTAGCTGTGTAATTCGCTCACCCATTTGTTGGGAGGTAACAGCAGGACTGAAGACGACATCTATTTCCATCAGGCCTTCTTTATTGAAAAGTTCTAACGCGCGGCTGGTTGGAATATAAACCACGTCGTCCAGGTCGAAGCCGAGTAACTGGCCTTTACTCTCCATCACGCCGATGACTCGGTGGCGCATACCGCCGACGCGGATAAATTGTCCTAGCGGGTTTTGTGTGCCGAATAATTCGTTTTTTAGCTTGTGTCCGAGTACAGCATAGGCGCGAGCCTTACTTGGGTCATCAGCCGGTAGGAAACGGCCGATGGCGACATTAAAACGCCATGCTTCAGCAGCTTGGTGACCGACGCCGAATATCTCGGTATCCCGTGCGAACTGTCCAGCTTCAATGCGACCTGTGCCCTGGACTATCGGCACCACCTGAGTGACATAGCGTAAGCGTGATAATGCCTCACTGTCTGCCAATGAAAGTGGGCGGACGGTTTTTAATAGAGAACCGATACCTTGAGTACTGACTTTGCTGGGCGTTACGGCAATGAGGTGTGTGCCGAATTGAGAAAAGCTATCCAGCATATAAATGCGTATACCTTCTCCTATTGAGGTTAAAAGGACGACAGCGGCAATACCAATGGCAATTCCGAGCGAGGTAAGCGCGGTACGTAAACGGCTGGTGGTAACCGCTAACATGACCCATTTTAGCCAATCCAGGATGTGCATTATTTCACCGTGAGGGCAATGACGGGCTCAAGTTTGGCCGCCCGATTGGCAGGCAGGTAAGCGAACAGGGTTGAGGTGAGGAAAGCAACACCTAGCGCACTCAGAATTGCCCAAAAGGGCGTATGGAAAGGTATGTCGGGGAAAAACTTAGTGCCGGCAAAGAGCAGAGTTTCGCCTATTATGATGCCAGTGATTGCACCTATCAGTGCGAGTAATAGCGCCTCCGTTAAAAACAGCATACGAATTTGCGCGGCGGGTGCGCCAATGGCCTTGAGCAGACCGATTTCGCTAGTGCGCTGATTGACGGAGATCAGGGTGATATTCATGATCAAGATACCTGCCACCAGTAAACTGATTGATGCGATACCGACAATGGCAAAGGTTAGCATTAGTAGCAAATCGTTAAAGGTACTAATCATCGCGTCGGGCCGAACGAGAGTGACATCCAGTTCCCCTTGATGGCGATCCTGCATAATGTTGAGTAATTGTTTTTCAACCGCCGCTAAGGAGGTGTTATCTTTGACCTTAAAAAATACACGGAATAAGGCATCGGTATTAAACAACGCTTGCGCGGATGCGACGGGAATAAAAACAGCATCGCTGAGATTCATGCCAAAGGCATCACTACGACCTTCGGTTAAACCAATGATACGGCAGCGACGATCGCTAATACGCAGCCATTGCCCGATTGCCGGTGAGCTACCGAAGAGTTCTTCCCTAATGGTTTCTCCGATGACGCAAACATTTTTCCCCTGTTCCATGGGAATATTCGGCAGCGGAGTTCCCTGGCGCATTTTAATAGCGCGAATTTTAAAAAAAGCGACTGTCGTGCCAACTGTCATGGCTTCACGTGAGCGTGATAAATAGGAAATGGGTGCTGAACCAACCACTAAGGGGGCTAGCTGGTCTAAACCTCTAGTCAGACGTTGTATGGTGCGGGCGTCATCGAGGGTAATATTTCGCGCAGCCGACCCAGTCACCGGAGGCATACCGCCCGTGGTTTCTTTTCTTCCCGGAAACATAATCAATGTATCGGTGCCGAGGAAGGAAAACTGGCCCAACACATAACCTCGGGCGCCTTCGCCAAGCCCGGTGAGGGTTACTACGGCGGCGACACCAATCGCCATGGAAACCAGCGTCATGGCGCTGCGAAAGCGATGTCGGCTTAGGGTCTGGCCAGTGAATAAAATGATATCTAATAGCCTCATAGCTGAGCTCTACTGGCGGATGTCCTCGGCAATTTTACCATCCATCATTTTAATGCGGCGGTGAGCGCGTTTGCCTAGGTTGGGGTCGTGTGTGACGACTAACAAGGTGATCCCCTGCTGATTTAATTGTTCCAAGACTTCAACCACATCAGCTCCAGATTTTGAGTCTAGATTGCCCGTGGGTTCGTCAGCGAGCAATATGCTTGGGTTCATTAAAATCGCACGACCAATAGCAACGCGTTGCCGTTGGCCGCCGGATAATTGGTTTGGCAGGTGATGCGCTCTATCGGTTAGGCCAAGCTTCGCTAAGGTTTGTTCAACAGCGGGGTTACGTTGTTTAGGTGGGATCCCGGCAAGCACCATCGGTAAGGCAATATTTTCACGCGCAGTCAGCCTGCCGATTAAATGGTAGGATTGAAAAACGAAGCCAATCTTGTCGCGTCGGATATATGCACGGGCTTCTTCGTTAAGTGAAGAGGTGCTGACATCGTCAATGATATATTCGCCGCTATCAGGTCGATCCAATAAACCGATAGCGTTGAGGAGGGTGGATTTACCTGACCCAGAGGGCCCCATCACGGAAATATATTCACCCTGTTCAATGCGCAGGCTAACCTGATTAAGTGCTCTCACGGCTTGATCGCCAAGATAGAAGGTACGACAGATTTCGCGTAGTTCAATCATCTTTGGGTGTTACTTTGACGCCTGCCTTTACGCCGGGCGCGTCAAGAGAAAGGACAATTTGATCGCCTTCTTTGAGGCCGTCCAGCACCTCGGTATAGGACCAATTGTTAATGCCCGTTTTGAAGCTGCGCTGTTCCAGCTCGCCAGTATCTGCTTGGTAGAGAAGAACTTGATTATTGTCCAAGATCGCCTCTGTTGGCACCCGAAGCACTTGCTCATGGGATTGTAGAATCACGCTAATATCCGCGCTGTAACCGACGAGCAGAGCAACATCCTCTGGCGCCGGGGTGAATCGAATGTCAACGTCGACAGTCCGTGCTTGCTTTTCTAAATCCACGACATAGGGCGCAATCCTGGTTAGTTTACCTTGAAAGGTACGATTGCCAAAGGCATCTAATTTGATTTCGGCGGGCTGGCCGATACGTAATGGCATTGCGTCGACTTCATCGATGGGAGCAGTGACGTAGAGGCATTGTGTGTTGATAAGGTCTACCGCAGGCGGGGTTGCCACACCAGGGGGTGAAGGCGTCACATACTCGCCAACTTCACCATTAATTTCGGCAATTACGCCATCAAAGGGGGCTTTTAACTGGGTCAGTTCAAGTAACGCCTGTTGTAATTCCAGTGATGCTTGAGCGATCTCTTTCTCGGCTTTTGAGGCAGAACAGACTAAGTCGCTCACATCGGCTTTGGTGAGGGCATTATCGGCCTTATCAATGGAAGCCAAATTACGGGCGAGTAAAGATTGCAGGCGATCAGATTCGCGACGGTCAAATTTTGCGGTGAGACAGACTTGTCGCAGCTTAAGTTCGACCGATTTTAATGTTGCTTCTGCCTGGTTGGTACGGGCAATTTGATCTTTATTCCAGAGTTCAAGCAGAATCTGTCCGGCGCTGACCACATCGCCTTCGTCTACATAAAGTTTAGCAACACGACCACCGATCGGCATGGATAGCTTTGACCTTTGGCAAGCCTTAACGGTACCCGCGCGCGTGTTGGAAATGGTTGCCTGCACTTGCCCTTTTTTAATCGTAGCCAAAGTGACTAGAGGGGTATCTTCTCTTGTGGAAGTCCATACCAACAGCCCGATAGCCACTAAGAGAATGGCGAGCGCAATTATTTTTTTCATAGGCAATATCCTTAAGGCGCTCAATATACCATGACAATGATTGATTGAAAGGTGATTTATGGCAATGTTGTCGAATCGATTTTAAGTTGAACGTAGTCAGTTAGAAGGCAGTTAAGAGGTGTGATAGTTTCGTAATAGTGCGATAAAATACCCGCTTCAGACAAGCTAATCGGCAGGGAACGCTATGATTATTTTACTGTTATTTTTCTTTTTAATATTTACCTCTGTATTACCGGCAGCCGAAATTTACCAATGGCGTGATGCTAATGGGAAAATACATTTCAGCGATATACCTCAGACAGGTTCAGAGCAGGTCGTACTTGAGCTGCAGCCACCCGACGCAATGGAACTTAAACGCTCTAAGAGAATACAGAAAGATATCGCCCTGACAGTTAAGCAACAAAGCAGTGAGCGTAAGCAGCGCGAAAAAGCTATCGCTATCCAACAAAGGAAGTTTGCCCGGGATAAATCAGTGAAACAGGAGCGTTGTGAGAAGGCGAAGCAACGACTAGAGCAGGAGCAAATGCGGTGGAAAAACCAACGGAGGAAGGGGTACAAAGCGTTACAAGAAACGCGTCACAATGAAAAACAGGAACAATTAGAAATTAGGGTTGGGTGGGCTTGTGAGAAATAAAAAAAGCTGGGGGGTAACTTGCGTCGCCCCCCAGACAGAACAGGGATTGATGGATATCAATCTATGCTTTGTTAGCCAAAGAACACAAATTGATAGGCGTACCTTAACTTATTGGTGGGTGATCGGCATTGATTTGAATCAATATTTTTGTTGCGCCTAAAATTGTATTGCTAGTACCTCTTACCTGTAGGGGGCTTAGAAAAACAGAGGTATTTGGAAGAAGCATTTGTTTTTATAGTTTGCATTTGAAACTGCGGATTTAATGAAGCGCGTTAGCTCTTGGCATGGAATAACTACGTAAATAATCCGCAAAATCCCTTAACGCCTGAATTTGACTGGCTTCTGCCTCTAGACACCAAGCTTGCAAATCCTGCGACATTTCATTGATATTCTGAGCGCCTTTTTGCCAAATGGATTGCAGAGCATTGCGCATATCATAAATGCGCTCTAAATTAGGGTGCTGCGCCAGCAGGTTTCGAATATCGGTCTGTGGCTTTTTCCCTTTGGCTACGATTCTGGCCATTTGATCGCGGCAAATCAGAAATTTTACGTGATTCAATATTTTCTTGCCGCCCCTGTCGGTTTTTGATTTCTCTAAATTAACCAAAGGAAATACCACCTGTTTCGAATACTGTGCCAAGATATTAAAGCGATCATTCAGGGTTGCCCAAGTGGTATCTGCATCGATTAAACGCTTGCCCGGAACGCGAATGGCAATGGGGCCCTTATTTCCGACCTTGGCTAGCCCCATTAATTTCAAAGCACTAATCCAAAACCAGCCAATATCAAACTCCCACCATTTCACCGATAGTTTGGGGGAGTTGGGATAAGTATGATGATTGTTGTGCAGTTCCTCGCCGCCGATGATAATGCCCCAGGGAAGAATATTGCGTGCTGCATCTGGGCTCTCGAAATTCCGGTAGCCCCAGGCATGGCCTATGCCATTAATGACTCCGGCTGCAGTAAGGGGTATCCAGATCATTTGAATGGCCCAAACCGTGATGCCAATGGCGCCAAATAGTAGAATATCGATAATTAACATTAAGGAAATACCGAGTGCGCTTTTAGTGTACAAGTGGTGTTCGATCCAATCATCGGGTGTGCCCTTGCCATATTTTTCGAGTGTTTCCGGGGTATTGGCCTGTTTGTAGAGTTCGGTGCCTTGCCAGAAAACTTTGCTCAACCCAACGATAACTGGGCTGTGGGGGTCTTGAGGCGTTTCGCACTGGGCATGATGTTTACGATGTATAGCTGTCCACTCTTTTGTCGACATGCCTGTGGTTAACCATAACCAAAAGCGGAAGAGGTGCTTGATGGCCGCGTTGAGTTGTAAAGAGCGGTGCGCGCTATACCGGTGTAGATAAAGGGTTACCGATACGATGGTTAAATGTAGGAAAACGGCTAGAACCGCTAATATTTGCAGAGCAGATAGCCCCGCTAGGCCTTGATACCACATGGCACAACTCCATCGGCAGACTCAGCTTGTTGATAATTTGATTGTCAAATCGCTGTCAGCTCAATAAGTATAACCGTTATCCCTGCTTTGGGGTTTGCCGCTTGGGTAAACTGGGTTGCCATAGCATATGGCCGTAAAGCACGAAATAGACGGCAAAGGGAATGGTCCATAGTACTGCTGAAGAGACCATGAGTGGGTTGTTAAAGCCGAACAAATAGGCGTAAAGACGCATCACTGCGGCAATAAAAATAAAGGCATAACAGGCGATAATGATAGGGTTTGCCCGCAATTGTCGGCCGGTATGACGTAACACCACGCGCGTCATAAAACTGATACCCATCAAACCCATAGCACCAGCGGTAAAGGCATGTAACCAAAGCTGAGTTGAGATTGTGCCATTGAAATCATGTATGGCGCGTAGTGCAAAAGAGAAAATCAGCCATAGATAAGCCAGATGCATGATCAGGATAATCGGATAAGCTTTAACCCGCCAAGTATGCCAGCGAGCAAACCGAATGCTATGAGTCACACAAGCAAGTGCTGCCGCAATAAAGCACCAAGTTGAATTCATCGCTAGCAGGTCAGACAGGATATAGAAGACGAGACTAAGAACGGCAAACCCCTCTATCCAAGGGTTAAAGGTAATTTTCTGGACACCCTGATCGGGCAGAATGTTGTTCGTGAAGACAACAGTTAAGAACGCGCCAGCGACCACAAATTTTATCATGATGGCGTAAATACCCGTGCGTAACCCCAGCGCTGTTAATTCGAGATTGCCCTGCATGATGCCCAGGTGAAACAGTAGGTTACCATAACCGATACCGCAGAAAATAATGAGGGCTATTAAGTAAATACGATTTGGGGCCGCCCAGAGTCTCGGCGCTACCATCAGCGCAATCACAAAATAGAGGCTGGAGTCGAGCAGCATCACCAGCATTTTGGGGAGTAACGTTGAAAAATAAAAAGCCAGACGGCCCAGTAGCCAAAGTGCTGAAATTAATGCCAACCGGCCACCGGAAATTTCCTCTGTCTGTGCCCAGCTACCAAGAAAGGTAAGGGTAAATCCAGCGACAATTGCACCGAAAAAGCCGAATACCATTTCGTGCCCATGCCAAAGGGAGAGGCTATAGTTTGGGTTTACCCCCTCGATGATGCCAACGTGGCTGGCCAACCACAGCAGTACCAAAAGTGGACAGTAGATTGCTCCCATTAGGTAGAAAGGACGAAACGGGCTTTGCCAGACGGGAGATGTAAAATGTTTGGTCGTCAGGGGTTGATTCATTGTATTTTGGTTTAACTGGCCATTGCAGGTTTACAGAATATGTCACAGCCCTGTTGATCGCAACCAAATTAAATGTTTGATCTTGTTAGAGTATGGCTCTCAGAGGGGGCGAAATAAGAGTCGTAAAGAATTTAAACAGAAAACTTTCGGCCTAGGCGATTAGCTTGCCCAGCCACCGGTAAAGGGTATGGCTTGCCCTACCAGGAAATTGCATTGGCTGCTGGCAAGAAAAAGTGCGAGTGCAGCATCCTCCTGTCCTGTACCAAGACGTCCTGCTGGAACCTCTGCCAAGCGTTGCTTAAATTCGTCTGTTTGTTGATACTCATCCGGGAAATATTCTTGATTTTCTACGAATATTTGAGCGATGGCATTAACCTGTACATTATGAGGAGCCACCTCAACACCAACCGCTTTTACCCAGGCTAATTGAGCTCCTCGCGCAGCAGAGTAAGCTGATGCGTTCGGAAATGTCCGTAGCGGCGTTGCGCTGCCTATGACAATGATTTTACCTGAGCGACGAGCGATCATCTGAGGGAGTACAGAGCGGCCAAGACGAAATAATGGATAAACCATTTCTTCGAATGGCTGTTGAAACTGAAAATCGGTTATTTCTACGGCCTTCGCCCGAAACCTGTCCGTGGCGAGATTAATAACGAGGACATCGATATCTTTTACTTCACCGAGAAGATTGTCCGCAGCCTTGTCGTGGGTAAGATCGCGTTGATCAGGAATTACATCCGCACCCTCTTTGGTGAAGGCGTCCACCAAATAGGGGCCCATAAAGCTGTTAGCTTGAGTTATCACAACGCGTTTGCCACCCAAACCATAGCCTTTAGTGTTGGGTTGAACTGCCATGATGTCACTCCGGTAGTTTAAGTTGGGGGTGCCTAGGAAGTTACTCTCTAAGCACCCTGTATTGTTTAAGCCATCAACCTACCGTCCGGTAGCCCGCAGGTTTTGTACCGTGAACTTACTGACCGGGTTCAATTCAGGATCGACCTGACCTTTGAACTGACCGGTAGTGCAGTGGTTGGCCTGGACATCAATCATTGCGAAGGAGTCATCAATCGACACCCCGGTGCCCTTGTTCTTGGCTAAATGATGATCCGGGTGGGATTGTCCAATCATCCACGTCTTCCACAGCTTACCGGCACGATCATAAATGTTGGTGCGCGGAATCGTGTAAGTCTGGGCATCCATAAAGAATACCCGCTTGCTGATCGGGTGGTTGGAATCCACCGGGGCGGCTTCGACTTCATACACCTTCCGCAGCTGCCAGGTGATGTTGGGATAACAACCCCCTTTACCCGCAAACGCCACGACTTGATAACCGTCATCGTCCTGGTGGGTATCCGGATCCAGCGTCAGGTCATTGTGGTTGTAGAAGGGCATCATGATGTTACGAGTGCCCTTGTAGGTCCAGGCCATGTCGGAGACACGGTTGTTATAGCCCTCAAAGTCTTCGATCATCAAGTCAGAACCGAGGAAGGAGTCTGTGACCTGACCGGTGGCCAGACGCCGTACGCGGCGCTGGAAGCCTAAGTACAACCAGGCATTATCACGCTTTTGATCATCTTCAGCGCGCTGAATCAACAGCTGGGTGTTCTTCACATCAAACGGTTCGAGCACCTGCACGTAGATGGCACGGAACAGTTCCGAGGGGTTCGGGGTGATGTCCGGTGTCGGGGCTTGGTTAACCCGGTGTTTGAAGTTGAGGAAGTGGAAGTTGAACTTGATGGTACGCTCAACGTTGCCGCTGTCCATGTTGCGGTACTTCCAGTAGAACGGATAGATGGCAGCATTATCACCCCAGTTGTAACCGTACTTATAGTTCCAGGCGAGTTTTTCACCAGCACGCGGGTCGTTCATGTCGGGCTCTTCCGGAAAGGGGCGACCGGCCACGAAGTTATTGATCTGGCCCACTTCCGCACCCAGGGACACCTTGTTGAGGTTATTGCGGGTGGCTTGCACGTAGTTGGGGTGCAAATCAAAGGAGGTGGTGGCGCCGACTTGCATGTCCATCCAGCCATTCTGAATCTGTTTGAACAGTTCCGGGTCAATAATGGATTCGAACTGGCCCACATTACCACTATTAATGGTCATGCCAGTACTCAGCCCGTTAAAGCTGGGGACACCGCTCTTATAGGGGTAAAAGGAGGTTTCAACATCGTCGGCAGTCGCCGCTTGTGTCATTCCTGCGGCCAGGCTACCACTGAGCGCCAGGCCGATCATCAGTTTTTTCATCGTCATAACAGTTCTACCTTTTTATCAGTTAAGGTCGTAAATCGGTGCCCTCGCCTTAGAAGCGATAACGCACCGTCAGCTGTATTTCGTCTTCCTTCTCGGCCATACCGATCGGGCCGGAACGGAAGCGTCCCAAGGGCTCAAAGCCACCCAGACCGGCAGAACCGGAAACCAAGCCAGCGGCTGTATGCTCAGGCAAGCCAGGAATCGAGGTGGTGAAGGGTGGGAAGGGGTTACACAGACGGCAGTCATCGAACTGCTCATCTTCACCGCCGGTTTTGTAGTTGGCGCCCAGAATCAACTGCCAGTTATCACTGATCAGCCAATCAATAGAGGGAGCTACCACTGTCGCACCCGCTCTAAAGTCATGTGCCATAATAATCTGTGGGCTCAAACGGTCATTCATCCACCAGCCTTTGACCAAGAAGGTGGCGATATGGTTGATTTCCCAATCCGGCATACCGGCCTCACCCAAGGTGGCGTTGGCGGTTTCATGATCAAGAATATGCTGACCGAAGATCTGCGCCGAGAACAAGAAGGCGCGGGTCTTGTTGAGCGGACGGATAAAAATGTTCTTATCCGCACCAATCACAAAACGCACCACGTCCGATTCGGAGAATAGACGACGTTCTAAGGTGTTGGCAAACTCTTCACCTTCAGTGTACGCCACTTCAACCCGGAACACGGTATCGATGGCCTGTGAGTAGTAATCGATCGAACCACCCAGCAGGTTGACCCGTGGGAAGGCAATGTCAAAGGCGATCAGGTAATCACGTACTTCGGCAGGGCCACCAGTAAAGGGATTGACCACCGGGATATGACCCGCCCGTAGCGAAGGTAGCTGTGAACGGTAGGTCATGGCGTTCAAAGACCAACCGAAATCACCGATCACGCCTTCAACTTTGATACCGAACTGGCTGTTGCTTAAGCTCCAGGAGGGCAGGTCAATGTCACGAATACCAATGGTATGCGGACCAAAGTTGGTGGCCAGCAAGCCTAAGCCGGGATTGGCTGGATCAAAGGGTGCGAAGTTCGCCACTGTGCCGCCGTTTTCCCAGAGATTGCTCATACCGCGGAAGAAACAACCCGCATCCAGAATCACGTAGGCTGAACCGCACTGGCCGAGGTTATTGGGACGGAATTTATCGAAGTTCCACACCAGCTGGATGTTAAAATCATCGAAGGGTCCGGTCGCACCAAAGCGGAAGTCGGATTTGAGCATCCACATGGGAATACGGATGTCTTCGAGTTCGTCATAGATATTTTGGCGTGAGTAATCCACCGGGTTGATAATATCCAACACCCGGAACAGGTCGGTACGACCCCAGATCACCTGCTGCTTACCGAGGCGGAAGTTGATTTCATTGTCGCCGCTCATCGGTAGCGTAAAGTCGACATAGAGTTCACGCAGCCAGTCGGCGCGATCACTGTAGAGTTCCGGTGAGGCCAGCTCGTCTTTGTCAAAGTCCAGGTAGTCGTCAATACAACCCCGGTTGTCCTCATCACAAGGACGTACCGGTACCCCGAAGGAGACACCGCCACCGTGAGGATGCAGATGATCACCCAGGGCCACCATGCCAACATTAGGGTTGTTCGGGTAGCTGTTCATGAAGGTGTTGCCGGATAAAATACCGGTCATCGGGTCGGTAAAGGTACCCGCTGGCGCCCCAGTTAGTTCTTCCACGCGACCACCGAGAATGTTCAGCACTTCCAGGTAACCAACGTTCAAACCGCCGGAAAGAATGCCGGGACCATTGACGGGCACCGCCGTGGGCGCACCAATATTGGCCAGACCAAAGGAGTTCACCGTCGGCGAACCACCTGCCTTATCCCCAAACTCATCGTCATTGAGGTCATATACCGCATCATAGCTCAGGCGTAACACACCATTGATGCTGACATTGCGGAACGGTCCGACATCCCCGATAAACTTGAGGCCTTCGAGCTGTATCCCGGTACGCGATTTAGATATCCCCACGTCCTTACGGTGGTAAGTGGCATTCTCGGCAAAGCCGCTCCACTCCACATCCTCCGCCAGTACACCGCTGCTTTGAATCCCCGCAGCAAACGTCACCGCCGCCGTGATGAGGCCCAGTTTCCCGGACAGTTGCTTACCTTTCATAGTCTTCTCCTTCATTAAGGATCATTATTATCAGGAACCTAAGGCTCCTTTCATTAGTCATTACCTGTGGGTACTACCCCGTTCAAGGCAACTTCCTCTCCTACTTGCTTACTGTGCTCCTGCGTTACTGCTCCTTGCTTCCCCTGATCTTGATGTGGCGCACCCGCCTGCTGACGGGCAACCTTGGTAGCGGACGCTGGTGGCGCACCCGCCTGGATAATCCCATCCTCATCTTCATACACCTGACCAATGAAGGCGGGTTTAAACACCAGCACCCAGGCGGGCACCAGTAATAGCGCCGCCAGCGCATTGAGCACCACCATCACACTGAGCAGTAGTGCTGCATCGGCCTGAAAACGCAAATCTGATAAAATCACCCACATCACAATCCCCGCTATCAGGGTGATGGCGGTAAAACTAATCGCCAGTCCGGTGGTGCTGATCGCCCGCTCCACTGCTTGACGCAGGTTGTTGAGCTTGACCATCTCCTCGCGGATACGATCCATCATGTAGATCGAGTAGTCAATCCCGACGCCAACCCCCACCGCAATGATGGGCACCGTATTGATGTTAATCCCCACCTCCTGCAAGCCCATGTAGGCATAGGTCATGGTGGTGGCAAACAGCATCGCCAGGAACATTAAAAATCCTGCCTGCAACGAGGAGTAAAAAAGGGTCACAAACAGGAAAATCAGTAAGAACACCAAGGGTAATACCAGCTTGTTGGTGTCAAAGGCCGCTTCGTTCATGGCCGCAGTGACACCAATGGTGCCACCGGCCAAGCGGATGGTGAGACCGTCCACCTTGCCTTCGTTCTCGGTAATCCATTGCTTGGCCATATAAATGGCACGGCGGATGGTCTCGCCCTGGTGATCCTTGTAGAAGAACACCAGGTTGGCAACCCGCTCATCGGTATCGGTGAATTCCTTTAAGGCACCGGGGATCGGGCTGGAGGCCATGTAGGTAAACATCAGTCCGCCGGTATAGGCCGGATCAGCAGGGATTTGATAGTAGCGCGGGTCATCGTTATGTAACAGACGGTTGACCTGTTTGATCAGGTCCGGCAGGCCTTTCGCACCGCCCACTTCCGGGTCTTTCATCATGTGCCGTTCCAGATCCGCCAGCGCCGCCAGTACTTCCGGGCGTTTTAAGCCACCATTCTCGGCGTGTTCGGCGACAATATACAGCTCTTCGGAACCGGGGAAACGGTCATTGATCAGCTTGGAGGAGATATTGTAATCATGATTCTGATACAGAATCGGTGAACCGGGCTCGGCTTCCCCGATGGTGACCTGGGAGGACAGGTAGAAACCGCCCACTAACAGCAGGGCGGCAAGACTTAAAATCAACGGCGGTGCGGATTTGTTGGCCATCAGATGGGCACAGCCATCACCGATGGCACGCAGCACATTGGTTTTGAGTTCAATATTCTTGGGTTTGGGCAGAATCGACAGCAGCAGCGGCACCGCAATCAAGACGGTGATGACAATCGACAGCGCCCACAGTGAGGCATAATGTGCCAGTTTGGTGTTGAGCGGAATCGAACCAATGGCAATCAGCAATAAACCAATGGCATCGGACACCACACCCAGGGTGCCGGGACGAAACAGACTCTCAAAGGTGAGCTGGGCCGCGCGTGGACCATCATCACACTCGGCCAGTTCGCTGTAATAGCGCTCCACCAACTGAATACCGTGCGACATCGCCCGCGCCGAGATCAGAAAGGGAATCACCAGGCCTAAAGGATCGAGGTTATAACCAAACAGACTGATAATACCGACACCCCAGATCGAGGAGATAATCACCCCACCTAAGGGAATCAACACGCCATAGGGTTTGCGGAAGTGGAATACCAGCAGGGCAATCATGATCAGCGCGGTAAACAGGAAGATCTCGATGATCTGTTCCTTGTAGGTATAGACCCAACCCACCAGCACCGGCTGGCCGGTAGCATAAATGTTCACCCCGGCGCGGGCTTCGGCTTCGCGCACGGCCTGGAGTTGGGCAAAGGTCTGCTCGTAGTCCAACTGGCCTTCGTTCAGTTGCGCCTTGATCAAGGCCACCTTCATGTCCGGCGAGACCAGGGGGCCATAAATCCGTGGATTGGCCACCACGTCCTGACGTAACAGGGTCAACTGTTCGTCTGATATCGCTCCACCCAAGGGATTATAGTAAGGCTCGGAGTTGATATTGCCGAGCTCGGTCAGCCAGATCTTGCGCGAGTTACGGTGGGTTAAGCTCGACACCAGGTTGTGGTTCACCCCCGGCAGGTTATCCACCGCCAGGGTGAGACGATGAATCATGGCCAACGATTCATTACTGAAAATGTCGCCATCTTCAATCTCTATCCCGACCACAATCACATTGGCGCCACCAAAGGTGTCCTTGATCTCATTGTGCAGTTCAATATAGGGGTGGCTTTGTGGTAACAGATCGGCAAAGTCGGAATACATCTTTAAACCGGGAATCTGAAACGCAAAAAATACCGTCAGCAGAGCAATGATCGAGAGCAGACTGCGCGGATGCCGGAATACCAGGTTATCAATATTGTGCAGCCAGTGGGTGACTTGATTCATAGCGGGCTCTCTCCTGCGCCTAAAGCGCTGCGTCGGTAACGGATAGGGTCATTAACGTACCCCAGCCACCGGCGACTAACAGCTGTTGATTGGAGAGTACTTGGCCAGCACTCAGGTAAATGGGAATGTTGGGGGTCTCCAGCTGGACCCAGGCACCATCGCGGTAGCTTAATACCACCGCATGATCCCCGGCAGCGTAAAGACCATCGCCCTGACCGAAGAAACGATAGATTGGCGACTCCACCCCGGAGGCTTGCTCCGTCCAGCTCTCACCGCCATCCTCGGTGTGCATGATGACACCGTTTAAACCGCCAACCCAGCCGGTCTGCTCATCGCTAAAATGCACCGTCAGCGGATACAGCTCCTGACCGATCGTGCCGATCATGTCCCAGCTCTGGCCACCATTGCTGGTTTTAAAAAACAAACCAAACTCCGCCGCCGCAATACCAACCTGAGCATCGAAAAATTGAATATGGGTGACAAGTGCATCTTCATCAAAACTGCTTTCAACCCAGCTTTGGCCCTGATCGCTGCTGTGTAATAACGTGCTGTAACTACCGCTAACCCACCAGCTGCCATCGGGGCCGCAGGTTAGACCGATCATGTCCTCTTGGGTCGGCAAGGCATGTGCAACCCAGGACGCGCCCTGATCGCTACTCGACCAGACCTGACGGTCAAAACTCAAGGCCAGCAGGCTTTGATCCGGACACAGCGAAACACCAATAAAGTTCGGCGCACCCGCCACCTCCTGACGGCTCCAACTAGCCCCTTCATCACGACTGCTCAGCACTACACCAGAAGAACCCACCAGCGTCAGCACCCCGTCGCTCGACACTAGCTGCTGGTACTGATCCGTGCGCAGCCGTGACTTCGACAGCTCATCCTCAACGCCACTTAAATCTAACGAGGCTTCACAGCCAGCCAGTGCAAGAAGGCTGAAAGCTAAAGAAATGTTGAACCCAAAGGGGCGAGATATTTTTCTGTTATGCATTGTTCTACCTAATATTTCAAATCGCTGTTTTTATTAAGCTGAGCACGATCTCTGGTGCAGAGAAACAATATTGGGGTGCTCGCAGGTAATGCCGTTCAAATTGTCTTTTTCTATAGCTAAATAGAAAATAGACACGAATTTAGTCGTTAGTATTTTGAGAGTGAATGGTGTTGTTGTGCCGCCCCCTTTTTTCGCTGGCATTTCAGCCAGTTGCAAAATTTTTATTTTCTTTACTAAATTGAACCCACGAAAATCTTATAGAAAATAAATTTCAGTCGTACTGCTCTTCTATTTTTTTAACCGAATTCCTACTTAGGGATTTCGCTATTAGTTTCAGTCTATGCTGACTTTGTTTTCTCTGCATTCTAAACGCGCTGGGTACTGTTACTTGCGTCAGAGCGAATAAAGCCGTGTCTGTAAGAGAACCTTATAATTGTTATTTCTACATAATCCGGATTTGTTAAATCTGAAAGGATAGCAGCAATGCTTATGCCAAATCGGATAATATTGAGAAAAATATATTTAAGGTTATGAAATATAAGGACAAATAAAGAGTTGGTGATGAAAGGTGGAATTATAAGGTACAAACAATTTCACGAAATGATTAAGTTTTTTTCTGGGTTTTATCTTTTGATGAACTGATAACGAGAGTGAGGTGAAGTATTTTAGCTGTGCGTTCAAAAACCGAAAAGCCAATTGAAACTGGATGAGGTAACGCTTGAATTAAATGGTGGCTTCTTAATTTTTTGATAAGCGATAGGCTAGTGCCGGGCGCGTCATATTGAGTAAACGGGCGGCCTTGGAAACGTTGCCCTTGGCTTGAGTCATGGCTTTATCGATCAGTATGCGTTCCGCTTCCTCTAGTCCAATACCACGCCGAAATATTTCATCGGACCAGTCGGTTGAGGCGTCGATATTTGCCTGATTGGCAATAGCGTCACTTTCGGCGATCAAAGAGCCGGTGCTGGACAGCGCATTCACGTTTTGCGAGCTTTCATCAATACCGATGATGAGCGCATCGACGCCAATCGTATCATTGGTATCGGTCAAAATGACGCCGCGCTCAATAATGTTACCAAGCTCGCGAATATTACCCGGCCAATCATAAGCCATCACCGCCTCCATTGCTTTGTTGGATAACCCCAGCGTTTTCTTGTGATAGCGCGCATGATATTTATCCAGAAAATGTTCGACTAACAGCGGAATATCTTCGCGCCGTTCGCGTAATGCGGGAATGGTAACGGGAAATACATTGAGGCGATAAAATAAATCGGCTCGAAAACGACCTTCTTTGACCGCCAGTTCCAAATCTTCATTGGTAGCCGCGAGGACGCGCACATCCACCTTTCGAGTGCGGTTATCGCCGACGCGCTCTAATTCACCTTCTTGCAACACCCTGAGCAAGGATGCCTGGGCGCGCGGTGTTAGTTCGACAACTTCATCTAAAAAAACGGTGCCTTTGTGGGCGCGTTCAAAGCGCCCCATGCGGGATTGGGTGGCACCGGTAAAAGCGCCTTTTTCAACACCGAATAACTCCGCTTCAATGAGGTCAGGAGGAATAGCGGCACAGTTAACGGCGATGAACGGCTCATTCGCGCGTTCGCTATGTTTGTGCAGACCCTGCGCCATGACTTCTTTACCCACACCAGTTTCACCATAGAGCAGCACAGAAACATTGGAGTGGGAAGCTTTATTAGCCATGTCACAGACTTGTTGAAATGCTTTTGAATGCCCCACCGCATTACT
>Ga0209578_10001346_pt1 | contig 23209 bp, 21 predicted proteins | sample tdAd472_FD_187127 | JGI IMG/M metagenome (GOLD analysis project Ga0209578, IMG submission 187127) | Marine sediment microbial communities from the Atlantic coast under amendment with organic carbon and nitrate - tdAd47.2 (SPAdes)... | ecosystem: Environmental > Aquatic > Marine > Coastal >...
CGTCGACAACCGAATGCGCACAGAAGTAGCGGATGTCTACGCCATTGGCGAGTGCTCGCAGATAGACCAGCAGTGTTTCGGCCTTGTCGCGCCCATACGAGAACAGGCTGCCGTGCTGGCGCGCGAAATACTCAGGCAGAGGGGCGAGCCTTTCCAGCAACAGGAATGGCCGACACAGCTGAAAATTTCCGGAATCGATATCTACAGTGCAGGCGAACTGGATGACAGCGCAGAGCAGATATTCCTTCGTGACCCCGGCGCCGCTATCTACCGGCGGCTCGTAATAAGGGACAACAGACTGATTGGTGCCGCGCTGGTCGGCGATAAGAACGGCGGCACCTGGTATGCCGAACTCATTCAGAACAAACAGGACATTGCCGACCTTCGCTCCGGACTGATGTTCGGGCGCAACGTGGCGCAGGCAATGGCGAACGCAGCGCAAAAGGCTGCTTGAGAACAAAGGAGAAAAACCATGGAAAGTAAGAGAGTCGTCGTTGTTGGCAATGGTATGGTCGGGCATCACTTCGTGGAAACGCTGGTGGGCAAGTCGGCCGGCGCACACATTACCGTGATCGGTGAGGAACCCCGTCCGGCCTACGATCGGGTACACCTGTCCGACGTGTTCGCCGGTCGCGCGCCGGAGGAACTGGCGATGGCCGATCGGGATACATACAAAGAGTGGGGCGTAGACGCCCATTTTGGCGATCCCGTAGTCAAAATTGAGCGCAACAAAAAAGAGGTGGTCACGCAGTTAGGCCGCCGCTTTGCCTACGACAAGCTGGTATTGGCCACGGGCTCTTACCCCTTTGTACCACCAGTGCCCGGCCACGAAAACAAACGCTGCCTGACGTATCGCACTATTGATGATCTCGGGGAAATCAAGGCCCGGGCAAAGGATAGTCGTGTCGGCGTGGTTGTAGGTGGCGGCCTGCTGGGACTGGAGTGCGCCAATGCCTTACAGAATCTGGGACTGGAAACGCACGTGGTTGAATTCGCACCCGGGCTGATGGGCGTGCAACTGGATGAAGGCGGATCGAGGATGCTGCGGCGCAAGGTCGAGGCCCTGGGCGTCAGTGTACACACCGGTAAAAACACGCAGAACATCGGTAAAGGCGACAGCTGCGCCCTGAAGATGGAATTCGCAGACGGCAGCGAGTTGGAAACGGATATGGTGGTGTTCTCCGCAGGCATCCGTCCACGGGACAATCTCGCCCGGGAATTCGAACTGGCCGTCGACGAGCGCGGCGGCATCGTCGTGGATGCCAACCTGCTGACTACAGACTCCAACATCTACTGCATAGGAGAGAGCGCGCTTTACGATGGCCGTATTTACGGCCTGGTCGCCCCGGGCTACCGCATGGCCGAAGCGGCTGCAGCGCAGATTGCAGGCGAAGAAGCCCGCTTCACCGGCGCGGACATGAGCACAAAACTCAAACTACTCGGCGTTGACGTGGGCTCAATAGGCGATGCGCATGGCCGCACAGCAGGGTCCATTTCATTCGTCTTCAGCGATGAACGCGAAGACGTCTACAAACGCATTGTGACCTCCGGTGACGGCAAACAATTACTGGGCGCGGTATTGGTTGGGGACTGCAGTGGTTACGACTCGCTGCTGCAATACCATCTCAATGCGATTGAGTTGCCCCCGGAGCCACAAGCATTGATAGCGCCCGCTGCAGGTGAAGCGCCCGTGCTGGGCGCAGCGGCACTGCCCGTCACCGCCACGGTGTGTTCCTGCCACAACGTCACCAAGGGCGATATCGTCGATGCCATCGACGCTGGTTGCTGCTCCGTTGGCGACGTCAAAGGCAGCACCAGGGCCAGCAGTGGCTGCGGCGGTTGCGCGGCAATGCTGAAAAACCTGGTGGACGACGAACTCACTTCCCGGGGCGTCAGCGTTGACAAAAGCATATGCGAGCACTTCCCTTACACCCGGCAGGAGCTTTACCACCTCGCACAGGTCGGTGAGACCCGCACGTTTGACGCCATGCTGCATCAGCATGGTAAAGGCCACGGCTGTGACATCTGCAAGCCCGCGATCGCATCCATCCTGGCGTCACTGTGGAACGATCACGTTCTCGATACGCCCCACATCGGCCTGCAGGACACCAACGATACTTTCATGGCCAACATGCAGAAGGATGGCACTTACTCCATCGTACCGCGCGTCGCCGGTGGCGAGATCACCCCCGAGAAACTTATCGCGATCGGCCAAGTGGCGCAGAAGTATGATTTGTATACCAAGATCACAGGCGGACAACGGGTCGATCTTTTCGGTGCTCGCCTGGAGCAGCTCCCGCCAATATGGCAGGAACTGATCGATGCGGGATTCGAGACGGGGCACGCCTACGGCAAGGCTTTACGCACAGTGAAGTCCTGCGTTGGTAACAGCTGGTGCCGCTTTGGCGTGCAGGACAGCGTGGGTATGGCCATCCGCATCGAGGACCGTTACAAAGGACTGCGGGCGCCGCACAAACTCAAGTCGGCCGTATCCGGCTGCACCAGAGAGTGTGCCGAGGCGCAATCGAAAGACTTCGGCGTCATCGCTACTGAGCACGGCTGGAACCTCTACGTCTGTGGTAACGGCGGCATGAAACCTCGCCATGCTGACCTGTTCGCCACCGACCTCGATGACCAGACGCTGATCAGCTACATAGACCGTTTCCTCATGTTTTATATCCGTACAGCAGATCGACTGCAGCGCACATCAACGTGGATGGACAACCTGGAGGGCGGCATCGACTATCTGCGCGAGGTGGTGATCGAGGACTCGCTTGGCCTCGCCGCAGAACTGGAAGCTCAAATGACCAGTATCGTCGGCACCTACCAATGTGAGTGGAAAACCACGCTCCAGGACCCGGATAAGCTCAAGCGCTTCCGTGCCTTCGTCAACTCGGACGAAACCGACAACGGCGTGGTGTTTGTAAAAGAGCGAGAACAGATTCGTCCGGCCCGGGCAGAGGAACGCCTGCGGCTGGTGGCATCGAGCAAATAAGAGGAGCAAGGCAATGACTGCAGCAGAGAAACTGAATTGGGAAGTCGTCTGTCGACGTGACGACCTTGTCGCCCAGTCCGGGGTATGCGCTCGAGTGGGCGAAGCACAGGTTGCACTGTTTTACCTGCCCGGGGAGGAGCAACAGGTTTACGCTCTCAACAATCGTGACCCTATAGGCGGTGCGAACGTGCTGTCGCGCGGTATCGTGGGCGATGTGGGCGGCCGTCTGGTGGTGGCCTCCCCCCTGTACAAACAGCACTTTGATCTGAATACCGGCGAATGCCTTGAGGAGTCCGGCGTGAGCGTAGAGGCCTACAAAGTCCGCATTGAAGGCGACACTGTGCTGATTCGCAACTGAGATGAATTACCGGGATACCACCTGCCCTTACTGCGGTGTTGGTTGCGGTGTCACAGCGCAGGTCAATGGTGCGCAGGTAATCGCCGTGTCCGGAGACAGCAAACACCCAGCCAACGCCGGCCGCCTGTGCGTCAAGGGTACAGCGCTCGCCGAGACATTGGGCAGCGGTAGCCGCCTGCTGCACCCTCGGCTGTCAGGAAAAAAGATTTCCTGGGACGCGTCCTTGTCACTGGTTGCAGAAAAACTGCGGCAGACTCGCGAACTTCACGGGCCTGACTCAATCGGCTTTTATTTATCCGGGCAGTTGTTAACGGAGGACTACTATGTTGCCAACAAGCTGATGAAAGGCTTTCTGGGCAGCGCCAACGTAGATACCAATTCGCGCCTGTGTATGTCGTCCGCTGTGGCAGGCTACAAACGCGCCTTCGGCGAAGACATTGTTCCAGTCAGCTACGAGGACCTCGAACATTGCGACCTGTTGGTTATGGTCGGCTCCAATGCGGCCTGGACACACCCGGTGATTTACCAGCGGATTGTCGCGGCAAAAAAAGCCAAGCCTGACAAACGTGTAGTGGTGATAGACACCCGAAGCACCGCCACCTGCGATGTGGCCGACCTGCACCTGCAGTTAAACCCCGGCAGCGACGCCTTCCTTTTTGGCGGTTTGCTTAATCACCTGGCGCTGGAGGGCTTTACAGACCACGACTATATAGAGCATCACACCAGCGGGTTCGAGGCGAGCCTGGCAGCCAGCAAGCAGCTTGATGTCACGCAGGTATGCGCCGCTACCGGGCTGGACAGTCAGTCGCTGGCACGTTTCTACGATTGGTTTGCACAGACAAAGCGGACGGTCACCCTTTATTCCCAGGGTGTAAACCAGTCTGCCTCAGGCACGGATCAATGCAACGCAATCATTAACTGCCATCTGGCCACCGGACGGCTGGGCCAGCCCGGTATGGGGCCTTTCTCGATTACCGGCCAGCCCAATGCCATGGGCGGCAGAGAGGTGGGTGGACTGGCAAACCAACTCGCTGCACATATGGATTTTGCCACCGAAGACGTGGACCGTGTCCGGCGTTTCTGGAACGCAAAAGATATGGCCCACTCGCCAGGCTTGAAAGCTGTGGACCTGTTCCAGGCCGCGGCAGAGGGAAAAATCCGCTTCCTGTGGATTATGGCCACCAATCCGGCGGTCAGCCTTCCGGACTCGGATACGGTGCGCAAGGCTCTGCAGCGGTGTGACTTTGTTGTTGTTTCTGACTGCACGGCCGATACCGATACCGCCGCACTGGCAGACCTGTTGTTGCCTGCACAGGGATGGGGAGAAAAGGACGGCACCGTCACTAATTCTGAACGGGTTATCTCCCGCCAGCGCCAATTGGTCCCACCACTGGGTGAGGCCCGTCCCGACTGGTGGATCATTACCCAGGTGGCCCATCGTCTGGGTCTGAAGAGCGCGTTTGATTTTCAGCAGCCTGCCGACATTTTTCGCGAACATGCAGCCCTGTCGGGCTTTGAAAATAACGGCACACGCGCTTTCGACATCGGCGGACTGCAATTCCTTGATAACGAAGGCTTCGAGGCCATGGCCCCTGTCCGCTGGCCGGTTACCGCCGGAGTGCGCACAGAACCCCTTACAGATGGGCGCTGTTTTACGCCCGATAAGCGGGCTCGCTTTATCGCCGTCAAGCCCACTCTGCCTCAGGCAGCGGGCCTGGTACTCAACACCGGGCGACTACGGGACCAGTGGCACACTATGACCCGGACCGGTCTCGTACCGAGACTGGCACAGCACCGCGATTTCTTCACGCTTTCTTTGAATCCTGCGGAGGCCAGGTCCAGAGGCCTGCAGGACGGCGACCTGGTGCGCGTCAGCAACAAAGGAGGTCAGGTAGTAGGATTGCTATCATTCGATGACGGACTGCCCAGGGGACAGTGCTTCGCTCCCATTCACTGGAGCCATCAGTACACAGCCAGAGGCACCGTGAGCGAGTTGATTGCTGCAATTACTGATCCTGTCTCAGGCCAGCCGCAGTCCAAATTTGCCAACGTGACCCTACAACCGGTGGCTGTCAGTTGCTGGGGGTACATTTTCAGCCGCCATCCACTCGACCTGGAGGGAATAGATTATTGGTCCCGTATCCCGGTAAAAGGCGGTCACGTGACACTGATTGCCGCTACTGCACAGCCGTCCGCCGTTGCCCTGCGGCTTCAGGATTCGGTTCAGCTAAGTCATGGGGGCCGCGCTTCTTACGTTGACGCCCAAAGCGGGAACATACGGGAAATATGCTATAGCGAAGGACATATCGATCAGGCGCTATTTCTCGCGCCTGATCGCAACCAACTTCCGCAACAACAATGGATATCATCGCTCGGTAAAGTTGACCCTGGCACACCTCATGCTTTGCTCAGTGGCTTGGATCCTGGCGGAGAACAAATTGGCCGCCTGGTATGCAGCTGCCTGGAAGTTGGTGAGAGCCAGATTGCGCGGTCCATAGCGGCTGGTGCCGACAACCTGGAAGCCCTGGGACAGGCGCTGCAATGCGGCACTCAGTGCGGCTCCTGTATTCCGGAGCTTAAAACCCTGCTAAACAAGCATTTCTCAAGCCGGGCGGCCTGACGAAAAAGGCACGCACAATTCATCTATAGCGCCTAACCGGGCCGCCCATCAATACGACCAGCGGTAAGTATCGGCAGGTAACGCAACACAAAGATGCCATAGCCCAGCGACCAACAGGCTACCGAAGCCAGCACCACGTGGGTAAAGTCGCTGATAAGGTATAGGCCGAATACCCGCAAAAGAAATGCTGCAAGCACCGACAGGAAAGCTACAGCCACGAGCCGGCCAACGATTATCGGCCTTCCCGTATGGCCCAGCGAAACACGAGATATCATCGCCAGAATCATCAACCCCATCCCACCTACCGTAAGGGTATGCAGGGCCTGTGAACGTGTCACCGTCTCTGCTGACAAGTTGCTCAAGGCGAAAAGCGACAGACCAAGAGGAATGGACCAGTAGCTGAGATGTAAAGACCATACAAGCGGTGTTCGCAAGGTTACCCAGAGCCGCCAGCGCAATACCCGAAGGCCGTGCAGAATCGCCGCGAGGATAAAAACAGCCGCAACCAGGCCCGATGGCAACCAGGCGGACATTGTGCCAGCCAGCAACGCCATCACCATTGACACCAGACAGGCGCGCTCCAGCCATGGCAGGGCGGCAACCCGCTCCGTACCGGTACCATTGGCAGTGAACATGGGCACCACCCGTCCCGCGACAATCGTCATCAACAGGGTCACCAAAAGAACCATGGCCTCGGCCGCGCGAGATAACAACCCGGCGTCAGCCTCGGCAGCGGACCAGTGCATCACGGCGTTGGCGCAGGCCATGAGCAACAGAACAGGTACAAAAAGAATATTGCGCCATTGGCGGACCCGTACGACAGACCGGGCCATTACGCCAGCAACAGCGGGCAGGAACAGGAGGTCCACCAGCGCAACCAGCCACGGGGCAAAAGCGTCACTGAACAACAGGCCCAATCTCGCAGCGAGCCACAACACTACCAGTGCTGCCAGCCAGGCGCCGCGTATTCCAGGCACACCGGTCCAGGTCTGCACGGCAGTCAGCAGGAACCCCGCCACGATAGCGGTTACAAAGCCGAACAGCATCTCGTGTACATGCCACCATAGCGGACCGCCGTAGAAAGCGGGCTGGATCAGGCCCGTGAGCGTGGCGCTCCACAGAATCAGGGAGACGATACTGAACAAAGCGCCAAGTAGAAACAAGGGGCGGAATGCCAACCTGAACAGCGGCACTCCGACCGGGGTATTTTCCAGAATGGGAGCACCCACGACTGGTTTAATCATGTGCTGTGAACCTCGATTGCCGGCCATGTAGATAAGCCGTAGCAGCCCTGTGAGAGCTTGTGGCCTGTCCGCCAGTGTCTGCTAGAGCTTCAACTGCAGTGTCACCCAGACCTTCTGCGCATCACTGTAGCGATCACTGTCGCTGGAGAAATTCGCGTACTTCAACTGCCCGGTGAAGTGCTTGTTCATGGGCCAGGTTCCTACCAGATCCACCTCCGAGCCGAAGTCTTCGCTACCGTCTTCAGCGCTGAAATCATGATAAAAAGCGCCCAGCTGCACGGGGCCCAGTTTTCCGGTAACGCCCAGATACAGATCCTCTATGCCATCGTTGGGCGTATTCAGGAACTTGTCAGCCCAGCCCTGGAACATATGTAACGTTGCATAAGGCGTCTTGAAGCCCACGTTGTTGTCCGAGCCCAGCACTTCGTAACCCAACTTCGGTTTCAGGCCGCCTATACTGACATCGGCCTCAAGCATGTAATAGTCAGCTTCGTAGTCAAGGTTGCTGTCGCCCGCATCAGACTGCCGGGCAAACGACGCTTTCGCACCTAGCGGACCAAACTTCCCGGCATATTCGATTCCGTAAGTGTCCGAGGAATTACCCACGGTTTTACCAGCAGCGTAGTTGCTATCCTCGTCAATATCGAGGGCGTAGATGAAACCGCTGAGGGTGTGATTCTCAGCAAACGTGTAGTCTACCCTGGCAAGATGGTTCTCGCCGTGATGATCTGCTGGCTGCACGCTGCTGTCATCCGGCCCGAAAATACGGTTTATGTTGTAGACATAAGCATAGTCCAGCGTCAGGCCACTGGCGTCCTGGTGATACAGCCGGAAGCCGTCGTATGTCTGCTCATTCTGGCGCCAGGCAACGCCGCCTACAAAGCGCTGATTACCATGAATAATCCGCTGGCGGCCGTACGCGCCGTAGGCATCCGCATTACCATATCGCAGCCAGGCCTGGTTTATGTCAGTACCTTTCGGGTCAGCCACCACCGGACGATCTGTCACGCCATTGGCGGTGGAATTGTAGTTGTCGCTGCCTATATGGCTGACATTGTCAAACTCTGCCAGCGCACTGAAAGCACCTACCATTCCAGACTGCACGGTGATTCTGCTGCGCAGGGTTGATGCGTTGGCGTCTTTGTCAAAGGCATCGTCATCCACATTTTCAAAGCGGTAACGCAGGTCCAGCTTGACGCTGCCTTCGCTGATCGCTTTGGAGAACTGTTCGGACACGCTTTCCTGCGCCGATGCGCCATGGGCCAGCGTTGTCGCCAGGATGCCTGACACCATAGCCAGATAACTCGTCTTCCGCTGCATACCGCTCTCCTTCGTGGGTTACGCACAGGTGGCCACCACCGGCACATAATAATGCATATAATATACATCTTAAAGTATGGCGCTCTTCGGGCATTGATCAGGATCAACAGAGGTGGACCGACACTGGCGTTAACCCGAAGCCTGGCAGCTCCCTGAAGAGCGACTACTTGACTGCCGAAGCCAGAATGAATGCCTCGAGTTCCTTATCGGTGCCGAACACATGCCGCTTCAGCCACTCGGTAAGATAGGTCGAGATGACTTGTCTGGAGCAGTCATCAATCTCTTCTCCAGACTCCAGGAGCGTCGCGATCTCATCCCGAAACACGTCATGAGCGCGCTTGTGCGCATCCATCCCGGGATACGCCACAGCTTCCATATACCGCTCTTCGAGGGTGAAGTGCGTTTCCGTATATTGCTGCAGCCGGAGGACTATATCGGGGCCCGAGTCGGCATGATTTATCAGCTCCAGTATCTCAAACAACTGCTGATGCTGAACATCCTGCCATAGCAATTCACTGGTCTTGCGCATGCTTGCAAGGCTGCCAGAACTTCACATTCTGCGCCATGATACAGGTCATCAACGAAGCCTATTGTACGTAGACGCCGTACCTGGCCAACCATTGTTCGTCCAACACCCAACGCACCTGACGCACGTCCTTATGCCGGGACACGATGTCACTGGCATGCGACTGCAGGCGCGCCAGCTCTTCCTGTGCCGCCATCATCTCGGCGGAGACGGCGCTTGCCTGCTGCAACGCGGGAAACATAATGCGCAGGCCCTGTATCGCCGACATCTGGGCCGAACGCGGGCTGCTCACCTGTGCGACGCCGTTTTCCAGAGTCAGCACACGAAACACATACGGGTAAGCTGAGAGTTGTTCATCCGCCCGCAGGGCAGCGTTGATTTGCGCGACGCGAGAATCCTGGCTTACAAGCCACCAAAGCAATGCTGCAGCGATCAGCGAGGCCAGGACGATAAGGTAGCGGCGGGTAAAGGCGTCCAGTCCCCCTGATGGTTGTTCTACAGCCAAAGCGGCCCCTCCTCTGTAAATGTCCCGTTGCACTGCAGTGATCAGGCAGCGCCTATGGTGGTGCGATGCAGCAGGCGGTCATAACCCTCGAAGCCGCCTGTAGCCCGATGCAGGACGCTGCGGTTATCCCACATCAATAAGGTTCCGGCTTGCCATTGGTGGCGATACTGGAACTCTTCACGTGTCTGCCAGTTATACAGTTCGGTCAACAGTGCGCTCTCTTCCTCGCCCTCCATACCATCTATACCAATGATGTAACCAAGCGCACCGTAAAGACCCTCTTTACCCGTCTCTGGATGGGTGCGTATTAATGGATGCAATTGCGTCGCTGCGGCTTCTTCCGAAGGCCTGATATCCATGCTTCGCCCAGCCGCCTTGTCATCGTTGCCCAGTACGCCGTCCGGCGAGTAGCCCAGCACGGCTGAATGCACTGCCAGCTTGCCTTCCAGCCGCTGCCGCAGGCCTGCAGGCATCTGCGCCAGGGCGCTGATTTGGTCCGCAAAAAGCGTATCCCCCCCTTGCGGCGGGATAGTAATGCCATACAGGCAGGTTCCTTGCGGCGGTGTTGCCTGAAAGCTCCAATCGGTATGCCACTGCTCGGCAAAAATAGAGGTTGTTTCATCCGCTTTACGCTGCACAGCTATCACGTGCTGCCTGCCTGGTACTGGCGCAATGAACGGGTCATCTCCAAATGAACCGAAGTAGAGTGTGAAGCGCTCCAGATCGTCGTCGGTCATGGACTGACCGGGGAAAGCCAGGACCAGGTGCTCCAGCCAGGCCTGACGTATCGCCGCCACCTGCTCTTCATCCAGAGGGCGCGACAAATCGACTCCTGTGACCCGGGCTCCACAGGACTGACCACTGCTGCTGATTGATAATGTCATATTGGCGTCCGCTCCCTGACTATTCATGCACGAGTATAGGCGCGGGCCTGTCCAAGTAAAACACCCATGCTCTATCGGCCCGAAACTGCTTGCCCCCAGACTCCATGGCGTTATCATCTCCCGCCCGCTTACCCTTGCGTTAGTTGCTTATGCCTCAGGCAAGACTCATTCTTCTTGGTCTTATCGCGGTACTTACTATGTCAGCCGTGCCGGTTCTGGTGAAGTCTACCTCGGCAAACGAATACGCCGTGGGTATCGCCAGGTTGTGTATTGCTGTTTTCGCATTCACGCCGCTGATACTGCTGCGGGGGAAGCTATTGCGGCTGTCGCGGAAACAGTGGCTGCAACTGGTCGTGATTGGCTGCGTCTTTGGTCTGCACTGGCTGACCTACTTCATGAGTATCAAGCTGGCCACCGCAGCTATAGCTGCGCTGACCATCATCACTTTCAGCGGCCAGTATCTGGTGCTGGCTTATCTGTTCAATGGCGAGCGGGTAACCGCGTTGGAATGGCTGGCCATTCTTGTTTGTTTTGCCGGCTGCGTCATCGTCGCCCCTGAGTTGTCTTTTGGCAACAATACCGCGCTGGGCATCGCTATAGGTTTGCTCAGCGCTCTGCTCTATGCCGCCCTGCCGCTGCTGCACCAGCGCGCCAGCGCCGTTGGCACGCTGGAGCGAACCTGGGGCCAGTTCTTTTTTGCTACGCTGATATTCCTGCCCTTCTGGGGCCGCGCAAACTGGGACCTGTCGACCACCGACGTCTACCAGTTGGCGGTGCTGGGCCTCCTGTGCACGGTGATATCCCACGGCCTCTGGGTAAAAGCCAGCACTGAATTACCGGCCATCTACTCAAGCATGATCTATTACCTTTACCTGCCGGGCGCACTGGCCGGCAGCGTTATCTTCCTGCAAGAGGAAGTCACCACAGAAAAATTGCTTGGCTGCGCGCTGGTACTGGGCGCCAGCACGGCACTGTCATTGTATCGATATCGACGCAGCACCGGGGTGCTTTGACTCCCCGCGAATTACATTTCAAAATAGAACGCATTAATTTACGCAAGGAAATGCGCAATGACTTTCGCCATCGACTCCGCTGTCACCGCTTCCGGCGACTGCTTTAAAGGGCAAATCGCCCCGGGCTGGGACATCCAGGGCAATGCCAACGGCGGCTACCTGATGGCGCTGGGAGCACGTGCCATGGCCGCTGCGAGCCGGCCTCATCCGGTAACAGTGACCGCTCACTTCCTGTCGCCGGGGAAAGTGGGTGAAGTCACTGTTGAGCCCCACATTATCAAGACAGGAAAGGGCTTCACCACGGTGCGCGCCTCGATGTCGGGACCGCAGCGTCAGATTCTCGAATTGCTGGGCAGCTTCAGCGAGTTGGAGAGCGTGGACGGGGCAGTGTTGGTGGACGCCCAGCCACCGGAGCTTCCCGCACCGGAGGACTGTCCGCGAGTGGTGCCTGATGAGCGGGGTTTTCCACCGCCGATGATGGGCAGGGTTGATATGCGCCTGCACCCCGAGGATGCCAACTTTGCCAGGGGGCGCCCCAGTGGTCGCCCCCTGGTGCGCGGCTGGATTCGCCTGCTGGACGATGAACCCATGGACGCTTTTAGCCTGATGTTGATTGCCGATGCTTTTCCACCCACCGTATTCAATGCCAATCTGCCGGTGAATTGGGTGCCGACGCTGGAAATGACCACGCAGATCCGGGGCATCCCGGAACCTGGCTGGCTGCGCTGCAAGTTCAGCACGCGCTTCATCTCCGGTGGTGTACTGGAGGAGGACGGAGAAGTATGGGACGCCAGCGGTCGCATTGTGGCCCTCTCCCGGCAACTGGCGTTGATGCCCAGAGGCTAAGCCGCACGAGGCCACGCCATTACATGCGATCGAACTCAATCTCGCGCATGAATGACGCCATTTCCTTCAAATACTTGCCTTTGTCCAGATGTACCAGATGGTTGCCCGGGAACCAGTGAATACGCGGCCGATCCCAGTGGTCCCAGAGCAGTCGCGCGTGCTTGGGAGGGGCCAGTCTGTCGCCGGCACCGGCGATAACCATCAGCCTTTCCCGCGGCAACTTAGGCTGGTAGGTGAGAGCAGAATGCACCGCCATTTCATGACGAACGTCGCGCACACTGGTGCCCGTGGCCTTGAGCATGCCCTTGATCGACAGGTTCAGCGGAAACCACTCCAATACCAGGTCCGCCAGGCTGACCACCGGAACATTGGGAATAGCAAATTCCAGCCGTTCTTCTACTGATGCCAGGAGCGCCGAGGTATAGCCACCAAGGCTGATACCGGTGACCCCCACCTTGCTGACACCCTCCGACTGCAGATAATCGAGAAAAATGCGGAAATCATGCACTGCATGAGCAAAGGATTCGCTCACGTGAGCGGTGCCGTTGGCGAAAAAACCGTGCCCGCTAAAAGGCGACAGGCGCGACGCCCGCTTGCCATGGTGGGGCAGCGTATACAGCAGGATGTCGTAGCCCTGCTGGTAGAACCAGGGCAGCGCAAAAAACATGCGGTTCAGCCAGTATGGGTCTGCCATGAACCCGTGGATCACAGCGATGGTCGGCCTGGGGCCATCGTCGTGCCGCCAGTGCTGTGCCACAGCCCGCATGTTGCGTTTGTGCTTTGGGTAAACCTCGCGCATCTTTGGATTGACGGTCCGGAACGGGCTGTCAAAACTGAGCAGGCGGCAGCTGCCATCCTTTGGTCGAAAACGCATCGGTCCGGCACTGGATGATGTCACCGTCACTCGCGCCGAGTCGGGGCGCTTGAAAAAAGCATCTGCGTCCGCCTTGCTGGCCTTGCGCTGGTAGTAACCCCGCAAACCAGCGTCACGCTTGAGCTGCGCGGGCTGAAAACTGCTGGGCAGCGCCAGAGCGTTCAGCATGCCGGCACCGGTAGTGCGCAGCAGCAGGTCCCCAACCGCAGTGGCCTGCACCGTCATTTCGGTGCGTAGATCCAGCTCGAAATCGTCCGGAAACTTGTGAAAGCTGGTTTCAAGATGCTCCCACCAGGGCTGCGCCGGCATAATGCGCCGGCTGTGGCTGTAGGTTTCGTTGGCAACCCGCGATACAGTTTTGGCGATGTCGTACATACGACCAGGACCTCAAGGTATTTTTATCGAAGGCAGTGTAACTGAAGCATTCACGACCTGAAAACCCACCCCCACTTCAGGAATCAGCAAGCGCGGGGATCGCCCCCTGTGGACTATCCGGCTATACTGCTGCGGAAAAAGACGCCGTAGATGTCAACAACGCCACCGTCAAAACGCCACAGGGCCAGCCACTCGACGCAGAAGACCTTGTTACAGGTTCTGTGCCTTGTAACGTGCTTGCTGCTGGCATCCTGTACCGTCCATGAACACCATCCCTACGATAAGCAGGGCTTCGCCCAGCCCAGGCACGCCAGCTATACATCAGGCTTTTACGACTACAACGCAGCTACACCTGAGCCGATATTGTACCCGCTACCTTTCCAGCAAGTTGCCGGGTATCACCTGCAAGGAATACAGTTTGCTTCCAGCGAAGACAACGGGCAGCCGGACAACCTGGTGGACGCCCGCTATTTTCGCAGCCTCAAGCCTGGCAAGAAGCCCTTGCTTATTGTGCTCCCCATCTGGGCTACCCACAGTTTCCCTTCTACCGTTGTGGCCAATGGATTCGCCGCCTACTCTGAGGGCGGCGCGAACGTCCTCTGGCTCCAGGGAGACGGCGCCCTGTTTGACTGGTTTCAGCTGGCAGGCATAGACAGCGAGGAGGCCTTTCGCGATGCGGTAGCAGCATCTGCCGCGCGCTTTCGCGCTGTCGCCATAGACACTCGCCGACTGATCGACTGGGCCGAGACAAAAGCCGAAATTGATCCCCAGCGAATCGCCATTATTGGCTTTTCGATGGGAGCACTGGTAGCCGCCAATGTCGCCGGCAACGACCCTCGCATCCATACGGCTGTGTACGTGCTGGGCGGGGCCCGACCCTGGCACATGATGGCAGAATGCAACCTGGTGGTGGAGTATGTGCGCAAGCAGGTCAGTGCAGACCTGGGCTGGTCGCAAGAGCAGTATCGGGCGTTCTTTCGCGACCAGCTGCGCTATGGCGACCCGGCAATGTGGCAGGGCCGCTTCCGCGCAGAGAATACGCTCATCATTGAGAGTAGCCGCGACGATTGCATTCCGGCCGCCTCTCGCGCGGCCCTGTTCAACGCCACCGGTCAACCAGAGCGCATTCTTTACCCTTACAACCACTGGCAACCATTTCTGTCCATGACACCGGTAGGGCGCAATATCCTCAGCCGTGACATCTTCGAGTTCCTCGGGCGCAAGCTGCTGCAACCACCAGGTGAGGCGCTCACACCGGGGCCACACCAGACTCGCCATGTGCGCACACCCGCAGCAGATTAGGCCGCTTCTCCCCTTGTCAGCGGCCAGTGCTCGACACTATAGTGGTTCTAAATTAGAACCCATAATCTATTCGCGGGCAGTTTCCACCGGTTGAGAAGCCGCCCGCTCCATGAGCAACCCCGCATCGCATGGGCCTTTGAACCGGACCTGCGACCATGGACAGACAATTGACAGGAGCGATGGCATGAGCAAGGAACTGGACTTCTATTTCGATTTTGGCAGCCCCACCGCCTATCTGGCCTACTGCCGCCTGGGCCAGCTGTCCGAGCAATATGGATTGCGCGTGAACTATCGACCGATGCTGCTGGGGGGTGTTTTCAAAGCCACCTCCAATACTTCTCCGGTGACCATACCGGCGAAAGCCGCCTACATGCTGCAGCAGGACCTGCCCCGATTCAGCCAACGTTATGGCGTACCACTGAACTTCAACCCGCACTTCCCCATCAATACCCTTCACCTTATGCGCGGGGCATTGGCAGCCGAGCAACTGGGTTGCCTGGACGCCTATATGGATACCGTTTTTAAAGCAGTCTGGGTGGCTGGCAAGAATATGGGGGACAGTGACGTAGTGGCTGAGACCCTCGCAGAATCAGGCCTGGACAGTGGCGCCTTGCTAAGTCTCTGCCAGGACCCGGCGATTAAAGCCGCGCTGGTGGCGGAGACGGACGCGGCTGTTGCGCGTGGGTGCTTCGGCGCCCCTACCCTGTTTATGGACGACGAGATGTACTTCGGACAGGACCGCCTCGACTTCGTGGAACAGGCGTTGCAGGCCTGAGGTGTCAGGGGAGCAATACCGGGTAAAGCGAGGCCACCAGCAAAACCGCCATCGTCACGTTGAACACCAGCAAGCGCTTCTGGCTGGTGAGTAGCCGCTGCAACTGCTGCCCGAGCGCGGTCCAGCTGCTGACGCAGGGGAAGTTAATCAAACCAAAAACCAGCGCCACCAGCACGACCGCACCCAGGTCCTGCGAGGGCGCGTACACCGTAAGAGCCGTCAGGGCCATCGTCCATGCCTTGGGGTTAACCCACTGAAACAGTGCCGCCTGGAAGAAAGTAATCGGCTTGCCCTGTCCAGCATCACGCGCCTCGCCGCGATCAGGGGGTGACGCTGTTGCGATCCTCCACGCGAGGTAGATCAGGTACACCACGCTCACCACCTTCAGCAACTGATAACTTACCGGGAATGCCTCGAACAGGCCGACCAGGCCCACACCTACCAGAATCACCATAACGGTAAACCCGATACCCACTCCCAGAATGTGAGGCAGCGTTCGCCGAAAGCCGAAATTGGCACCGGAAGCCATCAACATCAGGTTGTTTGGCCCCGGAGTGATAGAGCTGACCAGTGAAAACAGTGCCAGGCCGATGAGAAGTTCAAATGACATGGCGCGATTATGAACGACCCAGGGCTCAAGGTGTTGACGGTTTTACCGGCAAAAAAGCCGCTTTTTCTCAATCAGTATGAAAATAAACGGTCAAAGCAGGAGCATAATTCGCTTACTGCGCTAGAATGCCGCCATTAAAAAGCTCGAGCAGAGCGACAGAGCAAACCGCCCGAAAAGCACCATGCGGTAAAATAACAACGTCAATCATGTGAGCACTGGACGATGACTGAACTGAAAAACCCCTTTGCAAGCGAGGAAATTACCGCGCCATTCAACGCCGAGTGGCAGGCCAAACGCCGCGTGGCGGCGGCTGTGCGCCTGCTGACCGAAGTACTTGTTACCAGTTCTCCGGATACCTCCAAGATGCACGATATCGCCGAGCAGTTGGAGAACACAGCGGCAGATTTCGCCGCCTCCCCCAGAATATACGGCCGCCTGGACTGGATAGAGTCCGGCGAACACGGCTCTTTTGGCCAGGTCAGTCATGAACTGAACCCACTGGCGGGTTACAGCAACCCCCTGGCCCCGCCAGTTACCACACGCATAGAAGGCGACATGGCCGTCGGCCGCTGCTTTTGTGGTTGGGCTTACGAAGGCCCGCCCGGCAGCGTACATGGAGGTTATGTCGCGGCCATCTTTGACCAGTTCATGGGCTTTGCACAGAAACTGGGAGATCAACCCGGCATGACAGGCTACCTGCACGTGGATTACCACCAGCGCACCCCCTTGACCACCGACCTGCATCTGGAAGCGCGCATCACCGCAACAGAAGGCCGCAAAACCTTCATGGAAGGCAAAATGTTCGCCAATGACGAGCTGACGGCCAGCTGCAATGCCTTGTTTATCGAACCCAGGCAGGGCATCTACTCGCTGGAGACCCAGACTCGCCCGGAAGACGTATTTTCCCCTCCCCGAGCCAACCGGGGCTGATACTGCCAGGGCCACACCTCATGAAGACTGTGCTGCTGGACGGTGCGCCTTGTGTACCCTCCAAAATTCTTTGTATAGGCCGCAATTACGTGGCACATATTGAAGAGCTGGGTAATGAAATACCCAGGGAAATGGTTGTGTTTGGTAAACCAAACTCCGCCATAGGTGACACACTGCAGGCACAGCTGGGCGGGGAGCCGCTGCATTACGAAGGCGAGATTGCCCTGTTGATAGAACAGGGCAGGCCGGCTGCCGTTGGTTTCGGGCTGGACCTGACCAAACGCGCGCTGCAAAGCACACTCAAGGCTTCCGGGCTCCCCTGGGAACGGGCGAAAGCCTTCGACGGAGCGGCCTTGTTCTCCCCGTTCTCCAGGCTCAAGAACGGCTGTGCGGACTTGTCGCTGCTGCTCGAGGTAAACGGGGAGATCCGCCAGCAGGGCGGCGTCAGCATGATGATGTATCCACCAGAGCTGATCCTGCAGGAACTGGCAACCTTTACCACGCTGGCAGATGGCGACATCGTAATGACGGGCACGCCAGCCGGCGTCGGCGCGGTACACGCGGGTGACCGCTTCGACGGAAAGATTTTCTGCGCAGATGAACTGGTTGCCGAAGCCAGCTGGATTGCCCGCTAAGGCATAGCAGGGGGCGCAAATAACGGTTCAATCCCTGGCCTGGCACACAGCAACAGGCGCCGGTATCGCGTCTACACGCAATACACTCTACCCCGTCCAATTGCCGCAGCGAAGGGGTTCCGCCCGCCCCCAGATGATTGTAGTGGACACCATTTTGCAGTAGCTTGGACACTCACATTGTGAGTGGAAGCCCATGCAAGCGATCCTGCGACTGGACATAGCTGGCCAACCACGCGGCTGGATCACAGTCCACGAGGCAATTTCTGCCTACGCCCGAGGCGATGTCATTTGGGGCATCGGCGAGACACTGCCGCCCGTCTTTGGCGGCATCCAACGACTCACAGGAAAACGGTCCCGCCTGGACCTGCAGCCTATCATCGCGATCCAGGACAGGGTGATGCAGGGCTTTTCCCCGCCATTGTGCAATCGCACCCTGTTCCGCCGCGATGACCACCGCTGCCTGTATTGCGGCAAACAATTCACGCGCAGCGAACTGACCCGCGACCATGTGCGTCCGACATCACGCGGTGGTCGGGATAAATGGGAAAACGTGGTTGCTGCCTGCCGTCGCTGCAATTGGCAAAAGGACAATATGACACCCGAGGAAGCGGGCATGCCTTTGCTTGCCGTTCCCTTCAGGCCCAACCCCTACGAATGGCATTTCCTGGCGAAGGAGCGCATCCTGGCAGACCAGATGGGCTACCTGTCGCAGCAGTTCAGGGCCAAGCGCGACTGGGCGCATTGACCGGCTGCGCGGCTTATGCCTTGAATCCCGGCAACACCCGTTATACTTTCTGGTGTCATCCAGCCCGCTAGCGTGACCACATTAAAAGGAGCACTTTCTTGTCCAGTGAAAGTCTGTCAGCCGTAACATCCATGATGCAGCAGATGTCCCGGTCGGTAATCGGCCAGGAAGAGGCAGTTCGCACCCTCACCCTGGCCTTGCTGTGTAATGGCAATGTATTGCTTGAGGGGCTGCCGGGAACCGCCAAGACCCGCTCCATCAAGACGCTGTCCCGGGTACTCAAGGCGGGGCTGGGACGCATCCAGTTCACGCCGGACCTGCTGCCGTCGGATGTCACCGGCAATGAGGTGTACCAGGACAACCAGGGTGTCTCCGAACTGATATTCCAACAGGGACCGATTTTCAATGAACTGGTGCTGGCCGACGAAATAAACAGGGCGCCTGCGAAGGTGCAGGCAGCGCTGCTGGAAGCGATGGAAGAGCGGCAGGTGACGGTGGCGGGCAAGACCTACCCGCTACCTGAATTGTTTATGGTGTTGGCAACACAGAACCCGATTGAACAGGAGGGCACCTACCCTCTTCCCGAAGCGCAGATGGACCGCTTCCTGATGAAGGTCTCCGTGGATTATCCGGACGGCGACGCCGAGCTGGCTATTGTGCGCATGCTGCAGGCCGAGGAAGCCAACCAGCAGGAGCAGTTGACCATGATTTCGCAGGACCACATCTTTAGCGCCCGTGACACCATTGGTGCCATGCAGGTTGCCGCACCTGTGGAGCAGTACCTGATTGACCTGGTCATGGCGACTCGCATACCTGAGCAATACGGAGACAAGCTTGGCAACTGGGTTGAGACCGGCTCCAGCCCGCGCGCCAGCATCGCCCTGCATCGCACCAGCCGCGCCAGCGCCTGGTTGGACGGGCGAGACCATGTCACACCAGAGGATGTACGCTCGGTGCTGCACGCGGTTATGCGTCACCGGCTCATCCTCAGCTACGACGCACTGGCAGACAGAATCACACCGGATGACGTTATCGACGAGATAATCAACCAGGTGGCTGTGGGCTGAACCGTGGCAGCGCCTGGCAACGAGCAAATCTATACCAATCTGCACTCGCTGGTGCGCCTGCGCTACACCGCGGGAGGTTTCAGTTACCTGCCGCGCCAGCCGGTGCGCTCCCTGCTGGCCGGGCGCAAACGCTCCAAACTGCGCGGGCGTGGCCTGGATTTTGACGAATTGCGTCACTACCGACCTGGGGATGATATCCGCACCATGGACTGGCGGGTCACCAATCGCACCGGCAAACCCCATGTACGCGTGTATACCGAAGAGCGTGACCGCCCGGTTGTTGTAGTGGTAGACCAGCGCCTGCCGATGTTCTTCGGCAGCGAGTATAAAATGAAGTCCGTAGTCGCGGCAGAAGTTGCGGCCATCACCGCCTGGCGCGTGCTGGGAGTGGGCGATCGCATCGGGGCAATACTCTTCAATGACGAGCGTATCGCCGAGGCGAGGCCGGCACGCAGCGAAAAAAAAGTCATGGGCTGGCTGGGTGACCTCGCCAACATGAACAACGAGCTCTCCGTCACCAGTGCAACCGAAAGCCGGCCGGCCGCCCTGGAAGAGGCACTGAAGGCGACGCAGCGTATGGTCAGCCACGACTACCTGGTGATCCTGGTGTCTGATTTCCATGGTTGGAGCGACAAAGCCCTGCAGAGCATTCGCCGGATCTCCCAGCACAATGACGTTATCAGCTGCATGGTGTTCGACCCGCTGGAGCGGGACATTTCCCGCGCTGACAAGCTGGTGGTCAGCGACGGTTTCTACCAACTGGAAATAGACCCGGTCCATCAGGACCTTGGGGAGCGCTTTGAAACCAGCTTCAGAAATTCGGTTGCGCATGTGCGCAGTGAACTGCTGCGCCACAACATTCCCGTGGTGCCGGTACACACCGCAGAGCCAGCAGACCGACAACTGCGCGAACAGCTGGGCGGCCAGCGAGTGCTGCAATGAGCCTGCCACCCCTTCCAGACATATTCGGCAACTACACGCTGGGTGAGTTCAACGAAATTGTCTCGCCGCCGCCGGTCGACTGGCTACCGCAAACGGCGGCGTGGTATGTGGTTGGCGCGGTGCTGCTGGCGTTCATCGCACGCGGCATCTGGCTCCGCCTTCGCCACTGGTATCGAAATCGCTATCGCCGTGAGGCCCTCCGCCGCTTACAAGCCCTTGACGGCGCAGACAATATTGCGGTCGAGGTCAACCGCCTGCTGAAGCTGGCCGCAATGGCCGCTTTTACCCGGCAGGACGTCGCCCGGCTATCCGGCACGGAGTGGACAGAGTTCCTCAATATGCAATGCCCCGCTCCTGCTTTTGATGCAAGCGATTGCCAGCTATTGGCGGTAGGCGTTTACCAGACGAAAGCAGTGGACCCGGCCTCCGGGGAACAGTTGCTGCGGGCCAGTATGGAATGGGTAGCCAGTCACAAGAACCGCTACGATGATTGAATTGGCCTACCCCTGGGCGCTGTCGCTGCTGCTGCTGCCGCTGCTGGTTCGACTGCTGCCGGCCTACAAGGAAAGCCGAGACTCCGTTCGCGTACCCTTTTTCAAGAAACTGGTGGAGCTCAGCAAACAGCGGCCGGAACAGGGCGCACGGGTGCTCCGCCGCGACCGGGCGCAGAAAATACTGGTCAATCTCACCTGGGTCTGCCTGGTACTGGCCGCCGCAAAGCCGGAGTGGGTCGGACCGCCCATAGAGCAGCAAAAATCCGGTCGCGACCTGATGGTGGCAGTGGACTTGTCCGGTTCCATGGAAGCTCAGGATTTTACCCTGCCGGACGGGCAGACCCTGAATCGCCTGGAAGCCGTCAAACAGGTACTGGGCGACCTGGCCGACAGGCGCCCTTCCGACCGCCTGGGCTTGATCGTATTCGGCGCGGCGGCCTATCTGCAGACACCCTTTACCGACGACCACCAGGTGTGGCTGCAGTTGCTGGAGGAAACCGGAATTGGTATGGCAGGACCCAGTACCGTGTTTGGCGATGCCATCGGCCTGGCCATCCGCCAGTTCAGCCAGAGCGACTCCGACAACCGGGTGCTGATCATACTCACCGATGGCAACGACACCGGCAGCACCGTGCCACCTGTCGATGCCGCGAAAGTCGCCGCGAGTTATGACGTGCGTATCTACACCGTGGCGATCGGCGACCCGGCAACGGTCGGCGAAGATGCGCTGGACATGGACACGATCAGGCGCGTCAGTGAACTGACCGGTGGCAGGTCCTTTGCAGCGCTGGATGGCGCACAGATGCGCGATGCCTACCTGACAATAGGGGAGCTGGAGCCAGAGCTTTACGAAAGCGTCAGCTTTCGGCCCCGGCAAAGCCTGCATTGGGTGCCGGTAGCGCTGGCCGCCCTTCTTTACCTGCTGTATCACGGCACCATGGCCGTGCTGACCCGGCGCGCAAGGAGGGCTGGCAATGCTGCCTGACCTGAATGCTCTGGAGCACTTTCATCTGCTGCGCCCCTGGGCCTTGCTGCTACTGCTTCCGGGGGCTGGCCTGATTGCACTGCTGCACAGGCGCCAGACACAGAAGGATATGTTCGGCGGTATTATCGCACCGCATCTACTGGAGCACCTCCGGCTCGATCGCAAAGACTCTCGATGGATCAGCCCCACCACTTTCAGTATCGCTATCATTGTCATCATGATCATCATCATTGCCGGTCCCAGCTGGCGGCAGCAACCCTCGCCCCTGAGTCAGGACGACTCAGCAATGGTGATTCTCCTGGACATCTCCTCTTCCATGGAGCAAACGGACATCCAGCCCTCAAGACTGGAAAGGGCAAAACAGAAAGCGTCTGACTTGCTGGCACTGCGCCCGGACAAGCAGTCCGCGCTGGTCGTGTATGCCGGCAGCGCTCATACGGTCCTCACGCTGACCACTGACCGGGAGATACTCAACCAGTACCTGGCCTCCATCAAGCCGCAAATGATGCCCCGGCGGGGGAAATTCCCTGAGTATGCGCTGCCCCTGGTGGACGAGATTCTGCGAGACAACACCGCACCTGCCTCGGTGGTGCTGCTGACAGACGGGCTGGGAGCAAATTCAAACCGTGTTTTCTCTGAATACTTTGCCCAGCGCCAACATCAACTGCTGGTACTGGGAGTGGGAAGCCAAAGCAAGCGGGAGGGACTCATTCCGCTGGAGCAGCGCAACCTTGCAGAGCTGGCGGACGCGAGCGGCGGGCACTACATCGAGCTGAGCATCGATGACAGTGACGTGCGCTCGCTGGAGCGCCGGGTAGACAGTCACTATGTCGTGATCGACGATGATGCTCTGCCCTGGCTGGACAGCGGCTACCCACTGGTGTTTGTCTGCCTCGCCCTGTTTCTGATGTGGTTTCGCAAAGGCTGGACTCTCACCTGGTCATGGATGGTCTTGCCACTGGTACTGCTGGGCACGCCAGCTCCAGTGCAGGCGCAGGCTTCAGCAGAGGACCCCAATCAGCCGGGGACTGTTGAGACCAGTGCCTTCTCCCTGGGCCAATGGTTTGCCGACTTATGGCTGACCCCTGACCAGCAGGGCCGACTGCTGCTGCAGATGGGGCGCTATCGCGATGCGGCAGAGCGTTTTCAGGACCCGATGTGGAA
>Ga0209578_10001349_pt1 | contig 23186 bp, 23 predicted proteins | sample tdAd472_FD_187127 | JGI IMG/M metagenome (GOLD analysis project Ga0209578, IMG submission 187127) | Marine sediment microbial communities from the Atlantic coast under amendment with organic carbon and nitrate - tdAd47.2 (SPAdes)... | ecosystem: Environmental > Aquatic > Marine > Coastal >...
CGATGGATGACTTCAAGCCCGCCGATGTCCTCGATCTCCCCGTCAATGTTCTCGGGCGCAGGCGGGACACCCTCGGTGACGATCTCCGCCAGGGTCGCGACCATGTCCGGGTGGTTGTGCCCCGCGCGCATCAGCGCAAGGGCCGCATCGCTCACCGGGCGGTATTCGAGGTCCATATCTGCCTCCTAGAGCGTGAACACCGTCGAACCGGTGGTGCGCCCTTCGGCGACGTCGGTATGGGCGGTCGCGACATCCGCCAGCTTGTAGCGCTGGCCGATCATGGTCGTCACATCGCCCTTGGCGAGCGCGTCGAACAGCGTCGCGGCGCTGTTCTCGAGCTCCGCACGCGTGAGCTGATAGAAGCGCATCGAGGCCTTGGTGAAGAACAGGGAGCCCTTGACGTTCAGCTCGACGGAATCGATCGGCGGCAGCGGCCCCGAGGCGTTGCCGAAGTTGACCATGTAGCCGCGCGGGCGCAGGGAATCGATCGAGCGTGCGTAATGGTCCTTGCCGACTGAGTCGTAGACCACATCGACCCCCGTCCCACCGGTCACGTCGCGGGCGACCTGCTGGAAATTCTCGGTCTTGTAGTTCACGGCATGCTTGGCGCCGTTCGCCAGGATCGTCTCCTTCTTGGCGTCCGAGCCGACCGTGCCGATGACATTCACGCCCTTGGCCGCCAGCCACTGGCACAGGAACAGCCCGACCCCGCCGGCCGCGGCATGCACCAGCGCGGTCTCGCCCGCCTGCGGGGCATAGGTGCGATGGATCAGATACTCCGCCGTCATGCCCTTGAGCATGCTCGCGGCCGCCACCTCGTCCGACACGGCGTCGGGCAGCTGCACAACTTGAGACGCATCGATCAGACGGGCCTCGGCATAGGCGCCGGGCATCGTGGCCGCGTAGGCCACCCGGTCGCCGACATTGATGCCCGACACCCCGTCGCCGACCGCCTCGACGACCGCCGCGGCCTCCGTGCCCAGCACGGACGGCAGCTCGGGCAGCACGGGATAGATTCCCTTGCGTACCGCGATGTCGAGGAAGTTGAAGCCGATTACCGTGTGGCGCAGGCGCAGCTGGCCCGGGCCCGGATCGCCCACCTCAATGTCTTCCCATTTCAGGACATCGACATCGCCGAACTCGTGAATGCGGACTGCCTTAACCATCTGATTTTCTCTCCCAAAAACATGCCAAGAATAGATTCAAAGACCATTGCGCTTGTTCGCGGCCCGGCGCCTGACTAGGCTTGCCCCTCATAAACCGCGACGCACATCTCATAAACACGAACGTGCCCGCAACAAATAGGATTACCAGGGGGAATTTCCATCATGTCTCGACCCGTGATCATCAGTTGTGCCGTCACCGGCGCCGCCGACTCGAAGGGCGCAAATCCGGCCGTGCCCGTCACACCCGAAGAAATCGCCAGCGAAGCGATCGCCGCCAACAAGGCCGGCGCCGCCATCGCGCATATTCATGTGCGCAATGTCGAGACGGGCAAGGCGAGCATGGACACCAGGCTCTACAAGGAAGTGGTGGACCGCATCCGGGATTCGGGCTCACCGGTGATCATCAACCTGACGACGGGGCCCGGCGGCCGCTTCTCGCCGGACCGTGACGACCCGATGCAGGCCGCCCCGGGCTCAGTCATGAAGACCGCCGTCGAGCGCGTCGCCCATGTGGTCGAGAACAAGCCCGACATCTGCTCGCTGGACATCGCGACGATGAACTTCGGCGACCGTCCCATGATCAACACGCCGGAGATGCTCAACGAGATGGCGGCGCTGATCCAGGAGGCGGGCGTGAAGCCGGAGCTCGAGGTCTTCGACACCGGCCATGTGCGGCTGGCCAACCACATGCTCGAGACGGGCGCGATCAAGGACGACAAGCCGCTGTATCAGCTGTGCCTGGGCATCCCCTGGGGCGCGCCGGCCAACGCCGAGACGATGATGCTGATGCGCGACATGCTGCCCGCGGGCGCCAACTGGGCCTCCTTCGGGATTTCACGCTTCGAGTTCCCCATGGTGGCCTCGGCCGTCCTGCTCGGCGGCCATGCCCGCGTGGGCCTGGAGGACAATCTCTACATCGCCCGCGGCGAGCTTGCCTCGGGCAACGCCCAGCTGGTCGAGCGCGCCGTCCAAATCGTCGAAAGCACCGGTGACAGCGCCGCTACCCCGGCCGAGGCGCGGGAGATACTGGGGCTGTAGAGCCTGCATCCGAGCGCAGGCACCGTGACCGGTCTGGGGAACGAAGGAATCGAGATTCGCGAGACTCGCCAGGCCGATATGGCCGCCCTCGAGAGGCTGTATCCGGAAACTTTCCCGGACGAAGATCTGCTGCCGCTCGTGAGAGACCTGCACCGGAAAGGATCGGGTGTGGTCTCTTTCATCGCGCATGCCGACGAGGCCGTGCTCGGGCATGTCGTCTTCACGATATGCGGCATCGCCGGACAAACCGCGAAGGTCGCGCTCCTGGGGCCGCTCGCGGTCGCACCGGCACGGCAAGGGCGGGGAACAGGCAGCGCCATTGTGCGAGCGGGCCTGCACCACCTGGAGATCGCCGGCACGACCCGCGTCTTCGTCCTCGGCGATCCCGCCTATTACGGGCGTTTCGGTTTCAAACCCGACGATCGCGTCTCGCCGCCCTATCCCCTGCCGGCCGAATGGCGCGACGCGTGGCAATCATTGCCGTTGGGACGCGTGCACGACCCGCTTGCGGGCACACTCGATGTCCCGCGGCCCTGGCAACACAGCGCCTTGTGGGCAGCGTGAGTGCCATGACGCGCGGGAGGCGTCGTCGGGCCTACGCCATCCCGCCCATGCAGAGATATTTGATCTCCACATAATCGTCGATGCCGTAATGGCTGCCCTCGCGGCCCACGCCGCTCTCCTTGACCCCGCCGAAGGGCGCGACCTCGGTCGAGATCAGGCCGGTGTTGATACCGACGATGCCGGATTCGAGCCCCTCCGCGACCTTCCACACCCGCCGCAGGTCCCCGGCATAGAAATACGCCGCCAGCCCGAACTCGGTGTCGTTGGCCATGGCGATGCCTTCCTCGTCGGAGCCGAACCGATAAAGGGGCGCGAGTGGTCCAAACGTCTCCTCGTGGCTGACATTCATGCCCGGGGTAACCTCGACCAGGATCGTCGGCTGGAAGAAGGTGCCGCCCAGATCATGGCGCGCGCCGCCGACCGCGATCTTCGCACCCTTGGCGACCGCGTCGGCGATATGCTCCTCGACCTTCTCCACCGCGGCCATGTCGATCAGCGGGCCCTGCTGGACATCGTCGGACATGCCGTCGCCGACCTTGAGTTTCGCCACCGCAGCCGCCAATTTCGCGGCGAAGGCGTCATACACCCCGTCCTGCACCAGGATCCGGTTGGCGCAGACACATGTCTGGCCGGTGTTGCGGTATTTGGAGGCGATGGCGCCCACCACGGCGGCGTCCAGGTCGGCGTCGTCGAACACCATGAACGGCGCGTTGCCGCCCAGCTCCATGGACACCTTCTTGATGTTCTGGGCGCTGGCGGCCATCAGCTCGCGGCCGACCTCGGTCGAGCCGGTGAAGGTCAGCTTGCGCACGATCGGGTTCGAGGTGATCTCCTCGCCGATCTCCCGCGACGAGCCGGTGACGACCGACAGCACACCCGCGGGCACGCCGGCGCGCGCGGCCAGCTCCGCCATGGCGAGCGCCGAATAGGGCGTGGACGTGGCGGGCTTCACCACCATGGAGCAGCCCGCGGCCAGCGCGGGGCCCGCCTTGCGGGTGATCATCGCGGCCGGGAAGTTCCACGGTGTGATCGCGGCGGTCACGCCGATCGGCTCCTTCAGCACCACGATGCGGGTGTCGCGGGTATGGCCGGGAATGGTGTCGCCATAGATGCGCTTGCCCTCCTCGGCGAACCACTCGATGAAGGCGGCCGCATAGGCGATCTCGCCGCGCGATTCGGCGATCGGCTTGCCCTGCTCCGTGGTCATCAGCACCGCCAGGTCCTCCTGATGCTCCATCATCAGCTCGAACCATTTGCGCAGGATCGCGGCGCGCTCCTTGCCGGTCAGCAGCTTCCATTCCTTCTGGGCGGCCTCGGCCGCCGCGATGGCGCGGCGGGTCTCGGCGGCGCCCATCTTGGGGATGGTGCCGATCACCGCGCCGTTGGCCGGGTTGGTGACGTCGATGGTCTCGCCTGAGTCCGCGTCGGCCCACTGGCCGTCGACATAGCATTGCTGGCGGAAGAGCTTGCTGTCTGAGAGTTTCATGGTTCTCGTCCCTGTGGGTATTGGCGTGTTACCCGCGAGTGTAGGCCCCATGGGTTGAGCGGGACAACCGGCGGCTCTTTCACTTCTATGGTGGCGATATCGACACACCACGCCGCCATACGCGGGCGCATCCCGCTGTGTCCTTTGCACCGCGCCAGAGATGCCCGGGTCCGGCGCGGCATGACGACAATACAATAGCGAGCGGGTCGCAGACCCCGCGCCGATGGAGATGAACCTGTAGGGGCGGGTTTCAAACCCGCCCGCGCGCCTAGTCCGGGAAGAACCGGCTCTTCGGGCGATCAAGCCCCAAATTCTCCCGCAGCGTCTTGCCCTCATATTCGGTGCGGAACAGGCCGCGCTTCTGGAGCAGGGGCACCACCTCGTCGATGAAGGGGCTCATCAGTTCGGGGATCACCGGGGGCATGTAGTTGAAGCCGTCGGCGGCAGGCCCGCCCGCGCTGTCCGGGTCGCACCAGTCCTGAATAAGGTCGGCGATCTGCTCGGGCGTGCCGGCCGTCGTGTAATGGCCGCGCCCGCCCGCAAACCGCGCCAGCAGCTCGCGCAGGGTGAGCCCTTCCTTCTCGACGATGCGCACGATCAGCGCCGCGCGGCTCTTCATGGTCTCGAGGCCCTCGGGGTCGGGAAAGTCCGAAACCTTCAGCGGCTGGTCCAGATCGAGATGATCGAAATCATGCCCGGCGAAACGCTGAGAGAGCGTCCGGCGGCCCACCTCCGGGTCCATCCGGGCGTTCAGCGCCATCAGATTCTCTTTCGCCTCGGCCTCGGTGCCGCCGATCACCGGGTTCAGGCCCGGCAGGACCACCAGCTGGTCGGGTGCGCGGCCGAACCCGGCGGCGCGTTTCTTGATGTCCCGGTAGAACTCCTGGGCGGTTTCCTTCTCCAGATGCGCGGTAAAAATCCCCTCGGCATGTTTGGCCGCGAAGTCGCGGCCCCGGTCCGACGCGCCGGCCTGGACCAGCACCGGCCGGCCTTGCGGACTGCGCGGCAGGTTCAGCGGGCCCTTCACCTGGTAATACTCGCCCTTGAAGTCGATCGGTGTGATCCGGTCCAGATTACCCGACACGCCGCCGCCGGAGCGGTCGTCGATATAGGCGTCGTCGGCCCAGCTGTCCCACAGATCCTTCACCGCGGCGACGAACTCCTCGCCCATCTCGTAGCGGTCCCCATGGGCGGTGTGCTCGCGCCCGTAATTGGCCGCGACCGCCTCGACCCAGGTGGTGACGATGTTCCACGCCGCCCGCCCGCCGGAGATATGGTCGATGGAGGCGAACTGGCGGGCCAGATTATAGGGCTCGGAATAGGTGCAAGACCCCGTGGCGACGAGCCCCACCCGCTCGGTCTCCATGGCGATGGCCGCCAGCATGATGACCGGGTCGGGCCAGAAGCGGCCGGACTCCATGGCGTCGTTGGTCATCATCAAAACGTCGGCGAAGAAGATGGAATCGAGCTTCGCCGCCTCGGCCTGCTTGGCCAGGTCGACATAGTAGGAGATGTCCATCAGCGAGCGCGGATCGGCGCCGGGATGGTCCCACGCCGTCTCGTGATGGCCGCGCGACTGGATGAAGAGATTGATGTGGATGGGCTTGGGCATGGGGGTACCGACTGTTAGGGACTTAAGGACCACCCCATTTTGTCACGACTGACGGCGCCCGGGCCATACCCACAGCAATCTATGGCGCGCATAGGTCGCATGCGTCCCCCTACCCCACAATCACCCCCGGGTTGAGCACGCCCTTCGGGTCGAGCCGCTTCTTCGCATCCGCCAGCACATCCCCGAACAGCGCCGGGCGCTGCTGTTCGTACCATTTCTGGTGGTCGCGCCCCACGGCGTGATGGTGGGTGATCGTGCCGCCGTTGGCGATCAGCGCGTCGGAACAGCGGGTCTTGATCTCCTGCCACTGGGCCAGCATCGCCCGGCCGTCGTCGCCGGGGTCGCCCGGCGCGTGGAAGGCGAAATAGGGTGCGGGGCCGTCCGGGTAGGCGTGGGAGAAGCGGCAGGACACCGCCCCGTCATGGCCCGTCACGTCGCGGATGGCGGCGCGGGTCGCATCCTTGATGGCGTTGTAGAACTCCTCGAACCGGTCCCAGGTGATCGCCGTTTCGAACGTGTCGGAGATGATGCCCCGGGGGGTGAGCTGCTCGCGGTTGTAGGGCATGCGGATGAAGGCCGTGCGCCAGGCGCCGACCGCGCCCTGGAGATGGGCGTCCGGGTTGTCGCGCCATTCCACGTCGACCACCGCGCCGTGATCCAGGCAGCATTCCTCGGCCCGCGCCATCCACGCATCCACCGGGTGGTCGGCGGACTCGAAGGAGACGACCATCAGGGTGAAGGAGCCGTCGCCCGCGCCGTTCACCTTGAGCTCCGTGCCGTCGACGATGCGCACGTTGGCCGGGAACAGCCCGGCCTGGGAGACGGCGCGCACGGCGCGGGCGGCGTCGAAGAAGTCAGCGAAGCGGAACCCCGCCGTGGCCTTGAAGGTCGGCCGGCCCTGCAGGCGCGCCCAGCCCTCGGTGATGATGCCCAGCGCGCCCTCGCTGCCGAGCGCCACGAACCGGTCGGGGCTCGGGCCCGCGCCGGAGCCCGGCAGGCGGCGGCTGACGATGTCACCGGCGGGCGTGACGGTCGTCGTCGCCTCCACCAGGTCGTCGATATGGGTGTAGAGCGTGGCGAAATGGCCGCCCGAGCGGGTGGCGACCCAGCCGCCGAAGGTCGAATGCTCGAAGGATTGGGGGAAATGGCGCAGCGTGAGCCCGTGGGGCTTGAGCTGGGCCTCCAGCTCCGGGCCCCGGGCCCCGCCCTGGATGCGCGCGGCGCGGGAGACCTCGTCCACCTCCAGCACCTTGTTCATGCGGCCCATGTCCACGGAAATGGTGCCGTTGAACTTCGAGCCCACGTCGGACGTGACGCCGCCGACCACCGACGAGCCCGCCCCCCAGGGGATGACCGCGGCGTTGGCCTTTCCGGCCCATTCATAGATCTCGGCGATGTGCCGGTCGGTCTCGGGGAAGGCCACGATGTCGGGCGCGTGGTCGAAATCCCCGTTGTAGGTGCGGATCGAGTCCGGCTGGGACTGGCCGAAGGCGTGGTAGACCCGCTCGAACTTGTCGTCCGTGCACACGTCCGAAAGGCTCGCGGGCGCCTCGAGGCGGCAGGCCGGCAGGTCGATCGCGTCCAGGGTGGGGAACTTGCCGTCTGTCTCGGGGGCGCGGGACGGCTGGATGCCGAACCCGTCGGCGAAGGTCGCCAGCAGGGCCTTCGTCTGGTCGCCGTCGAGGCCTGCGTCTTCATAGCCCCAGCCCCAGTATTTGAGTTTGCGGGCCTTCGTCTTCTGGTTCGCCATCAGTCTCTCCTTAAAATTCGTTCAGCGCCCGGCATCGAGCGCGGCGCGGGTGAACCCCGCGAGATGATTAATCAGGGCGTCGGAGGCCCGCGCCGCCGCCTCCGGGTCCGCGACGCTGATCGCCCGCGCCACCGCGGCATGCAGCGCCGCCATCTGCGGCAGGTCGCCCACATTGCGGTGGTGCTGAAACCAGAAGCGGCGCGCCAGCGGGTTCCATTGCTCCATGGAGGCCCGGGCGAACGGGTTGCGACACGCCGCACCGACCAGGGTATTGAAGGACTGGTCCAACGCCATGAAGCCCGCATCGTCGTCCGCGCCGGCCGCCCGGTACATCTCCTCGGCCAGCGTGCGGAACCGGCCGCGCTCCGCCTCGGACGCGCGCCGGGCCGCGGATGAGACCATCAGCCGTTCGACCTCGCGGCGCAGGTCCAGCAGCTGCAGCTGGCTCTCCACATTGATCTCGGTCACGAACATGCCCCGGCGCGGCAGGATGTTGATCAGGCCCTGGCGGGCGAGCCGCTGCAGGCCCTCGCGCACCGGCGTGCGGCCGAGGCCCGTCCGGGCGCACAACTCCCCCTCGGACACGGCACCGCCGGGCGGCAGCTCGAGGGTCACGATCAACTCCTCTATGCGCGTGTACGCCTGCTCGGTCAGGCTGATGCCCGGGTCTCCACCCATAATTCACACTCCCTGCTCTCTCTGAAATACTACTGATATATCAGATAGAAGGAAACCTTAAAAATCCGGAGAACGCGAATTTTCGTGTCCGGACCTTGGCGGTTTACCCAGGCTGAGCGTCAGCCCGTATGGCGAAACAGATCATAACGGTGGGTCTGGCTCTCGGAGTGGAACGCCCCGGTCACGACACCGACCACGGGGAACGCCGGGTCCGGCAACCCGGCCGTGAACCGGATGCCGGCCGACAGCCGCCAGGTGCGGGTCCCGGGCTCATGCTCGGAGTAACCGAGGATTTCGAAGCCGTGTTCCGTGCTGTCACTGTCGGTGACCGTGCCCACCAGCGTGAAGTCACACACGTCGGGGGCCTCGTTCTCGAACAGGCTCCATTTGACGTCGCCGGACAGCAGGTCGCCGGTCATCGTCCCGTTGCCGCTGCCGATATAGGTGCCGAGCTTGGTCTCGGGCACCCAGATCGTCTCGCCCAGATACTGGAGTTCCAGAACGGCGTATTTTTCGAGCATGGCCTGATCTCCCCGGGCTGATACTATCGCGCGGCGGTGGCGATCGTCACCGGGAGGGAACATACATCATGCCAAAAGCACTGATCGCAGGCGCGCTGGGCGTCGTCGGCCGCGCGCTGGTCGAGCATCTGGAGGACGACCCGGACTGGGAGGTCATCGGCCTGTCGCGGCGCGCGCCGGACTTCGAGACCAATGCCACCTTCCTGTCCCTCGACCTGCTCGACCGGGCGGCGACACAGTCCGCATTGGGCGATTCGGAGGGCGAGATGTCCGACGTCACCCATGTCTTCTTCACCCCCTACGCGCCGCGCGAGAGCTTCGCGGCCGAGGTCGCGCCCAACCTGGCCATGCTGGTCAACCTGATGGACGCGCTGGAGCCCGCCGCCAAGGGTCTCGCCCACATCCAGCTGATGCAGGGGGCCAAATGGTACGGGGTCCAATTCGGCAAACCCTACAAGACGCCCGCCAAGGAAGACGACCCGCGCCACATGCCGCCGAACTTCTACTACGACCAGCAGGACTGGCTGGTGGAACGGCAGGCGGCGGCCCAAAAAGAAGGACGCGACTGGACCTGGTCCGCGCTCCGCCCCCACGGGGTCTGGGGCTTCTCGGTGGGCTCGGCCATGAACATGATGACGTCGCTCGCGGTCTATGCGTCCGTGTCGAAACATCTCGGCCTGCCCCTGCGCTGGCCCGGCAACCCCGCCCTGCTTGACTGCGTCTACCAGATCGTCGACGTGGCCCTGCTCGCCCGGGCCATGGTCTGGGCCGCGACCACGCCCGCGGCGGCCAACCAGCCCTTCAACATCACCAACGGCGACTACACCCGCTGGAAGCTGCTGTGGCCGAAGCTTGCCGATTTCTTCGATATGGAAGTCGGACCCGTCCAGTCCGTGAAGACGGAAGCCATCATGGCCGACAAGGAGCCCGTCTGGGCCGAGATCGCGCAAGCCCACCAGCTGCGCAAATACGCCATGAGCGACATCGTCACCTGGCCGTTCCTCGACTATGCCTTCGCCAACGGCTTCGACCAAATGTCGAGCCTGACCAAGATCCGCCAGGCGGGCTGGACCGAGGTGCTGGACACGGAAGCCACCGTCACCGACCAGCTGCAAAAGCTGCGCGACAACCGGATCATCCCCTGATGGCACATACACAGGAAGCCAAACCATACGTATCGATCGTGCCGAGATGGCCGGGTCAAGCCCGGCCATGACGTGGGGTTGTATGAAAATGTCGCCATGCCCGGACTTGATCCGGGCATCCATTGCTCCGGTACAGGAGGGTTGGCGCCCATGACCAATAACACCGCCCTCATCGTCGGCGCCCTGGGCGTCACCGGCCGCGCGCTGGTCGAATATCTCGATGACAAGCCCGACTGGGACATCGTCGCCCTGTCGCGCCGCGCGCCGGACTTTCCGACCCGCGCGACGTTCATTCCGGTCGACCTGACCGACGCGGCCGACTGCCGGGCGAAACTCGCCGAACATCCCGACATCACCCATGTCTTCTACACCGCCTACAGCCAGCAGCCGTCGGTCGCGGCGGAAATCCCGGTCAATGTCGGCATGCTCGCCAACCTGATGGATGCGCTCGAGCCCGCGGCGGGTCTGCGTCACGTGCAGCTGATGCATGGCGCGAAATGGTACGGCACCTATCTGGGCTCCTACAAAACCCCGGCCCGCGAGGACGACCCGCGCCCCCTGCCGGTGAATTTCTATCACGCCCAGCAAGACTGGCTGGTCGAGCGCCACGCGGCCCAATCAAGCTGGTCGTGGTCCGCACTGCGCCCCCACGGGGTCTGGGGATTCTCGACCGGCAGCGCGATGAACCTGATGACCGGCATCGCGTGCTACGCCGCCATCTCGAAACAGCTCGGTCTGCCGCTGCGCTGGCCGGGCAGCGCGGGTTTCTTCGACCGGCTGTATCAATTCATCGACGTCGATCTTCTGGCCGAAACCATGGTCTGGACCGCGACCACGCCCGCCGCCGCCAACGAGGCCTTCAACATCACCAATGGCGATCTGTTCCGCTGGCGCCAGATCTGGCCGCGCGTCGCCGACTTCTTCGACATGGCGGTGGCCGAACCCCAAACAATCCCGATCGCCGCTTCCATGGCCGACAAGGGACCGGTATGGGATCGGATGGTCGCCAATCACGGGCTGCGGCCCTACGCACTGGACGACATCGTCAACTGGGCCTATCTCGATATGGCGCTCAACAACGACATCGACCAGATGTCGAGCCTGACGAAAATCTTCCAGGCCGGCTGGACCCAGGTCTGGGACAGCGAGGCGACCATCACCCGCCAGCTGCAAAAGCTGCGCGACAACAAGATCATCCCCTAAAGGACTTCCATGCCCCTTCATATCTCCAGCAATTTCGACAGCGGCAACATCGTCTGCCAGGACGCGACAGATCCAAACGACATCCGGCTGGAGATTTCGAAGGACAATAATTCCGACTTCTACATGTGGTTCCACTTCCGCCTGACCGGCGCGAAGGACACGGCCTGCACCCTGAAGATCATGAATGCCGGCGGGGCGGCCTATCCCAAGGGCTGGGAGGGCTATCAGGCCGTCGCGTCCACGGATCGCGAGACCTGGGTCCGGGTGCCCAGCAGCTACGCCGACGGCGTGCTGACCATCGAACACACACCCGCTGCCGACAGCGTCTGGTACGCCTACTTCGCGCCCTACTCCATGGAGCGTCACGCCGACCTGATCGCCCGCGCCCAGCTGGATGACCGGGTCCGGCTCGACGTCCTCGGCGAGACCCTCGACGGCCAGGCCATGGACCTGCTGACGATTGGCGAACCCTCTTCCGATAAAGGGGGTCCCGACAAACAGAATTTCTGGGCCATTGCCCGCCAGCATCCCGGTGAGAGCATGGCCGAATGGTGGATGGAGGGGTTCCTCGCGCGCCTGCTCGACCCGGCCGACCGGGCGGCCACCGCGCTGCTCGATCGCGCGGTGTTCCACCTCGTCCCGAACATGAACCCGGACGGATCACGCCGCGGCCATCTGCGCACCAACGCCGCGGGCGCCAACCTCAACCGGGAATGGTCCGAGCCCGCGATGGACCGCAGCCCCGAGGTCTATCTGGTGCGCACGCGGATGCAGGAAACGGGCGTGGATTTCTGTCTCGATGTCCATGGCGACGAGGCGCTGCCGTATAATTTCCTCGCCGGGATGATGGGCATTCCGTCCCTCAGCGATCGGCAGAAGACGCTGCAGGAGGTCTTCTCCGGCGCGCTGCTGACGGCCAGCCCCGACTTCCAGACGAAATACGGCTATCCCGACGCCAAGCCGGGCAAGGGCAACATGACGCTCTGCTCGAACTGGGTGGCGGAGAAATTCGGCTGCCTGGCGCTGACCCTGGAGATGCCCTTCAAGGACAATGCCGACCGGCCCGACGCGACCTTCGGCTGGTCACCGGCACGCACCGAGGCCTTCGGCGCGGCCCATCTGGACGCGATGCTGGCGGTGCTGGAGGCGTAAAACCTTCGACAAGATGCCCGGATCAAGTCCGGGCATGACGGCAATTGATTACAGCATCGACGCGTCGTCGAGAGACCAGAGCGAGAAGCCCGGGCTTTCTTCCCAGATACGCGGCTCCCAGCTGTCGTCCATGCGGTCCATGTCGGCGAAATACTCGGTCCGCCCGCCGCACGGGTTGTTGAAATACCAGTAATAGTTCGACCCGAGGATATGGCGTCCGGGCATGGTGTCCTGTTCCCAGCCCTTCTCCTTCATGAACTTGCCGCCCATCATCACCATGTCGAAATTCTCGACCTCGAAGGAGGCGTGATCGAAGGCGTTGCGGTCGGCCCGGCTGATCAGGAAGAGATTATGGTGATCGTGACCGCCCTCGCAGCGCATGAAATCGCCGCCGGTCTTGGTGCTGTCCGACAGGCGGAAGCGCAGGCGGTCGAGGTAGAAACTCACCGCCTTTTCCCGGTCCGCCATCTCGATCATGTAGACCACATGGCCGATCCGGATCGGGTTCGCCTGGGCCGCCGGGTTGATCACCACATTCATCCGCGGCTCGACCGTGTTGACGTTGTGGGGGATCACCTCGACATCCGTCTCGGTCGGTGATGCGACCATCAGGCCCAGCCCGTTGCCGCTCTCGTCGGCAAAACACAGCGCGCCGTCCTCTTCCACGACGTCCCGGTCGGTGGCCAGGTCCGCGCCCATCTCCTTGAGGCCCGCCGCGTCGGCCACACCCCAGATCGCCCGGCGCAGCGTGGATTTCGCGGGGTCCGGGCTACCCGGCAGGGACGGATCGTCCGCCCGGCGCAGCTCGATGGTCTGGCCGGTACGCGTCCGGAAGACCGTGCGCTCGGGGCCGGCCTCGACCTCGTCGACGCCCCAATCGCGGTAATAATTGGCGCCGGTGTCCATATCCTCGACGCCGTAGATCAGCTTCTCGACACGTGTGATGGTCATGACTTTTTCTCTCCGCCTCTATTCGTCAACGACATCGGCCCAAAGGGTGCCGATCTTCGAAATCTCGACCTCGATCCGGTCGCCCGCCTTCATCCACAAGGGCGGGCTGCGCCGGGCACCCACGCCGCTCGGCGTCCCCGTCGCGATCACGTCGCCCGGCTCCAGCGGCGTGAACCGCGAGATGTAGGAAATGATGTAGGGCACGGAAAAAAGCAACATATCGGTCGTGGAATGCTGCACCACCTCACCGTTCAGGCGGGTCGTCAGCTCCACGGTGGCGGGGTCGGGAATCTCGTCCGCGCTCACCATCCACGGGCCGAGCGGGCCTGACTTGTAGAAATTCTTGCCCGCCGTCACCGAGTGTTTCTGGTAATCGCGCACGCTGCCGTCGATGAAAATGGTGTAGCCCGCGACGTGATCGAGGGCGTCCGCCTCGCTGATGTGGCGGCCGCCCTTGCCGATAATCGCGGTCAGCTCACCCTCGAAATCATAATTGTCCGAGACCTTCGGCCGCTCCATCTCGCCGCAATGGCCGACCAGCGTGTTGGTCGAACGCATAAAGAGTTGAAGTTCAGCCGGCAGGGTATTGGCGGTCTCCGTCACATGGTCCTTGTAGTTGAGGCCGGCGCAGAGAATCTGGTCCGGGTCGGTGATCACGGGCAGGAAGGTCACGTCCGGCAACACCGTGTCGGGATCGCCCGACATCCCGGCCTCGCCGAGCGACATCAGATCACCGGCCGCGATCGCGTCGCGCAGGCTCTTATGGGGGCCGCGCGCGCCCAGATCGACGACCCCGTCCTCGCGGACAAGGCCCCAGGTCTCCGCGCCGTCGGCGCCCAGCTTGTAACTGATGAACTTCATGGGTCTGCGCCTCTTTCCTATGCTTCGTCGATGATATCGACGGCCAGCGTGCCGATCCTCGGCACCTCGACCTCGAGTTTGTCGCCGCCCTTCATCCAGAGCAACGGTTCGCGGCCCGCGCCCGAGCCCGCGGGTGATCCCGTCGCGACCACGTCGCCGGGCTGCAGCGGCGTGATCTTCGACAGATAGGAGATGATATACGGAATATCGAAGATCAGCATGTCCGCCCCACAATCCTGAACGACTGCGCCATTCAGCCGCGTGGTGACATGCAGGGTCGAAGGGTCGGGAATCTCGTCCGCCGTGGTCATCACCGGCCCCAAAGGTCCGGTGGCCACGAAATTCTTTCCCGCCGTCACCGAATGCTTCTGGATGTCGCGCACGCTGCCATCGACCATGATCGTGTAGCCGGCGACGCAATCCAGCGCTTCGTCTTGCGATACATGGCGCGTCTCGCGGCCGATCACCGCGCAGATCTCACCCTCGAAATCGAGGCATTCGGACACCTTGGGCCGGATCATCGCACCGCCATGGGGCACCAGCGTGCTGTTGGCCTTGAGGAACAGGGAGAGATTGTCGGGCATCTCGAAACCCATCTCCTCGACATGATCCTTGTAGTTCTTGCCGGCGCAGAACATGTGGGTGGGGTCAGGGATGGTCGGCAGATAGGCGATGTCGGCCAGTGCGGCGTCCGGGCTCTTGCCCTGCGCCGCCGCGCCGATCTCCATCAGCTCCCCGGCGGCGATCGCCGCCTTCAGGCTGCCATGGGGTCCGCGCGCGCCGAGATCGACCACGCCGCCGCCCTCGCCATCATGGCCGACAACCAGCCCCCAGGTCGCGCCGTCGGCGCCGATATAACTGACAAACTGCATTTGATTTCCCCAGGAACGAACGTTGCGCCGACGTGAACGCGGCTGTCAGCCGTCCGTCAGGTCGGGCCAGAGTTTATCGGCTCCGCGCGCCGCCACCAAGCGGCCGAGCAGTGCCGCCCAGCTGCTCTCCGCCCCGAACTCGGATCGCCAGGCCCACAACCGTCGGGTCAGGTGATGCAGGCTGTATTCATCGGTGAAGCCGATCGCGCCATGGACCTGGTGGGCGATGTTGGCCGCCTTGCCGGCGGCCTCGCCGGTGCGGATCTTCGCCGGGGCCGCCGCCGCGATGATATTGCCCCCGGCATCGACCATCCGGCAGGCCGCGCGCGCGGCAACACCGGCCGCCGCGGCCTCCGAGGCCATCACCGCCAGCTGCTGCTGGATCGCCTGGAACCGGCCGATGGGCCGGCCGAACTGCACCCGCTCATTGGTATAGGTGACGCACAGGTCGAGCACGGCCGAGATTGCGCCGGCCATCTGGCAGGACCGCACGAGCGCGCCGGCCGCATGGACCCGGTTCACGCCCAGGTTTTCCGTCGCCAGACCCTCCACGATCACGCGATCACGCGGGTCACGGCCGATGTTCCGGTCACGTGTGATCGCGGCACCGCCCAGGCCCACACAGTGCAGCACGTCACCCGCACCCGAAACCAGCATATGTCCGGCTTCCCGGCCCCAGGGCACCCGCATCATCCCCTGATCGGCAAGCGTAACGATCCCGTCGGGCAGCTGCCCCAGCAGCCAGCCCGCGGCGATCGCCTCGGCGAGCGGCACCGGGGCGGCGTGCCGGCCGGCGGCGAACAGCACCACATGGGCATCCTCCCAATCGAGCCCGCTGCCGTCCTGCGCCTCGGGCACCAGAATCCGGTCGAGCCCGTTCCCGGTGATCGCATCCCACAGGCCGTGTGGGAACTTCCCCGCCTCGGCATCGCGAAAAACCTCCGCATCGAGATGCGCGGCGAACAGCCGCTCGCAGGTCTCGGCAATCATGGCGCGTTCTTCGGTCATCACCGCACGCCTTGCCAGAAAAACGCCGTCGTACCCGGACTTGATCCGGGCATCTCCTGCCTGCAATGAGCTTGAGATACGCGGGTCAAGCCCGCGTATGACGTATATGGGTCGGTCTCCATCATCGCAGCCCCAGCCCCCGGGCGATGACCCCGCGCATGATCTCGGTGGTGCCGCCGCGCAGTGAGAAGGACACGCAGGCCTGCTGCACATAGGCCAGCGCCTGTTCGAAATCGTCCCCATGGTCGATGCGCGGCGCCGCGCCGATCACCTGGTGGGCGATCTCGGGGATGGATTGCTCGAACATCACCCCCAGATCCTTGACGAAGGCGGCCTCCAGCGCCGGTTCCGCGCCCGCATCGAGCCGGGCGGCCACCGACAGGGACATGGATCGCAGGGTGGCGAGATGGGCGTGCAGCCGGCCGATCGCGGCGGCGGCCATGTCGGACGGGTTGTCGCCGGCCACATGCACCAGCGCCTTGAGCAGCGCGAAGGCGCTGAGGAACCGGTCCGGCCCGCTGCGCTCAAACGCAAGTTCCGCCGTCACCTGGCGCCAGCCATTGCCCTCTTCGCCCACCAGCATGCCCGCGGGCACGAACACATCGTCGAAGGTGACCTCGTTGAACTCCGCGTCGCCGATCATGTTGCGGATCGGCTGCACGGTCACGCCGGGTGACGACAGGTCGATGACGAACTGGGTCGTCCCGCCATGGCGGTTCTCCCCCGCCTCGCCCGTGCGCAGCAACGCGATCATGTAATGTGAGTGCTGGGCGTAGGTGGTCCAGACCTTGCGACCGTTGACGACCCAGCCCTTCTCTCCACCCACCTCGGCCGGTTCGGCGCGCGAGCGGATCGAGGCGAGATCGGAGCCCGAATCCGGCTCGCTCATGCCGATGCAGAAATAGGTCTCCCCCGCCGCGATCCCCGGCAGCAGCATCTCGCGCTGTTCGTCGGTGCCGAACCGCAGGATCAGCGGCCCGCTCTGGCGCTCGGCGATCCAGTGCGCCGCCACAGGGGCACCGGCGGCCAGCAGCTCCTCGATCACCACATACCGCTCCAGCGCGCTGCGATCCTGCCCCCAGGGTTCCGACCAGGTCATGCCCAGCCAGCCGCGCGCGCCCAGCTTGCGCGAGAATTCCGCATCGAACCCGACCCAGGACCGGGCCCGCGCCGGGACCAGGATGTCCGCGGCCTCGGCGTCCAGGAACGCGCGCACTTCGGCCCGCAGCGCGTCGGCGCCAGGCGGCAGTTCGCATGGTTCGAAGGCGAAGGCCTGCATGGATTCTCCCCGTCATCATGACCGGCCTCGCCCTTCGAGACGATCGCTGCGCGATCTCCTCAGGGTGAGGCCCTTATTTTTCCCCTCATGCTGAGGAGCCGCCGGAGACGGCGTCTCGAAGCATACCCAACCAGCTTAGCGGTGGCCGTCAAATATGCTAGCAAGCCGCAACGAAGAATGCTTGCGGGTAAAACCCCGGGGAGGAAACCAATGAGCGATTTTCTGATCTACGAACAGGACGGCGCGGTCGTCACCCTGACGATGAACCAGCCCGATGCGCGCAACCCCCTTTCGGGCGAGAGCCAGTATGCGGCCTTCCTGGACGCGACCGACCGGATCAGCCGCGACGATGGGGTGAAATGTGTCATCCTCACCGGCGCGGGCAGCGCCTTTTCCGCCGGCGGCAACGTCAAGGACATGCGCGACCGCAAGGGCCTGTCCGAAGGCGGGCCGTACCAGATCCGCAACAACTACAAGCGCGACATCCACAACATCCCGCTCACCCTCTACAATCTCGAGGTGCCGACCATCGCCGCCGTGAACGGCGCGGCCGTGGGGGCGGGCTGCGATCTCGCCTGCATGTGCGACATCCGCATCGCCTCGGAAAAGGCGCGCTTCGCCGAGAGCTTCGCCAAGCTGGGCATCATTTCGGGCGACGGCGGGGCCTTCCTGCTGCCCAAGCTGGTGGGCATGTCCAAGGCCGCCGAGATGACCTTCACCGGCGACATGATCGGCGCCGACGAGGCGCTCGAATGCGGCCTGGTCTCGCGCGTCGTGCCCCATGAAAGCCTGATGGACGAGGCCCACATCCTGGCCGGCAAGATCGCGGCCAACCCGGGCCATTCCCTGCGCATGTCCAAGAAGCTGCTGCGCGAGGGGGTACATTCGCGCCTCGAGACGGTGCTCGACATGGCCGCCGCCTTCCAGGCGCTGGCACATCACACGCCCGAGCATGACGACGCGGTGAACGCGCTGATCAAGGCGATGGAGAAGAAGGGCTAAAGCCCTGGGAACGGGAGGAACGAAGAATGACGCACATCACAACCGACGACGGCGTGAAGCTCTGGGTCGAGGAGCATGGCAGCGGGACGCCGATCGTCTTCGCCCACGAGTTCGGCGGCGATATCCGCAGCTGGGAACCGCAGCTGCGCCACTTCGCGCGGAACTACCGCACCATCGCCTTCAACGCGCGAGGCTATCCGCCCTCGGATGTGCCCGAGGATGTGGGCCTGTACGGCCAGTTCCGTGCGGTGGACGACATCCTCGCCGTGCTCAACGGGCTCAAGATCGACAAGGCACACATCGTGGGTCTGTCCATGGGCGGCTTCGCCGCACTGCATTTCGGGTTCCGCTATCCCGACCGGGCATTGTCGCTCACTGTCGCGGGCGCGGGCTATGGCGCCCATCCGGACGTGCACACGCAGTTTGCGGACGAGACCAAGGAGGTCGCCTCACGGATCGAGGCCGACAGCATGGCCGAATTCTCGAAGATCTACGCCATCGGCCCGACCCGGGTGCAATACGCCAACAAGGACCCGCGCGGCTGGGAGGCCTTCTCCAAGGAGCTCGCCGACCATTCGACCAAGGGTTCGGCCAACACCATGCGCGCGGTGCAGGGCGGACGTCCGTCCCTCTATGATTTCGCGGCGGACATGCAGGCGCTGGAGGTGCCGACCCTGATCATGAACGGCGACGAGGACGACCCGTGCCTCGACGTCGGCCTTTTCATGAAGCGCAACATCCGCTCATCGGCGCTGGTGCTGCTGCCCCGCTCGGGTCACCTGATCAATCTCGAGGAGCCGGCCCTGTTCAACCAGCAGCTCGGCGACTTCCTGGCCCGTGTCGATGCCGGCCGCTGGGAACTGCGCGACCCGCGCTCGATGACCACGGATATCCTGTGGACGCCGGATAAGTAGCTGAAAGTCCTCACCCAATCCCATACGGCTTGGCCCAGCCCAGCCCGGCGACGGTGTCGCCGCGGGGCTTGTATTCCGCGCCGACCCAGCCGTCATAGCCGGAGTCCTCGAGCATGGCGAACAGGAACTCGTAGTTCATCTCGCCATCGTCGGGCTCGTGGCGGCCGGGCACGCCGGCGAACTGCACATAGCCGGACTGAGCGAGGTAACGCTCGATCTTGTCGGCGATGAAACCCTCCGACATCTGGGCGTGGTACAGGTCGAACTGCACCTTCACATTATCCATCCCGGCCTCCTCGACGATCGAATGGCCCATCGCCTGGCCGATCAGGAAGTATCCCGGGTTGTCGGTGAGGTTCAGGGGCTCGATATGCAGGGTCATCCCCCGCGCCGACGCCGCCACCGCACCCGCGCGCAGGTTGGACAAAAGCGTCTGGCGGTGGGCCATCGGGTCGCCGCCCGCCGGCACCGTGCCCGACATGACGTGAACCCGCGTGCAGCCCAGCGCCTCCGCGCTGTCCATGGCGCGCTTGAGGTCTGCCGCGAAGGCCGCCTCCTCGCCGGGGATCGACGCGCGGCCGAACTTCGAGGCCTCCGTGTCGCCATAGGGCGTATTCAGCAGGGTGCATTCGATACCCGCCGCATCAAGGCGTTTGGCAAGCTCATCCAAATCCTGATCATAGGGGCGCTGAATCTCCACGCCGGTGAAGCCCGCATCGGCCGCGGCGGTGATCCGCTCGGGCAGCGGCAGTTCGGTGAACATCATCATGATGCAGGAAGAGAATTTGAGCATGGTACGTGGTTCCTTGGCGGGCGTTTTCAGCGCCATTTATCGCGGGTTCGAAAGCGGCGGACAAGATCGCGAAGAGATGCGCGGATCAAGTCCGCGCATGACGGCTTATAAAGCTCCCGACCGAACCCAAATTCGTCATGCCCGGACTTGATCCGGGCATCTCCAAAAACGGTCAGCAGTCCACCCAGCCGTCAGCGGTCTTGAGCCGGTGGGTGATGTCGTTCTGGGGTGTGAGCATGGCCTCAATGAAGCAGCCCTTCTTGGCGGCATCGATCAGGCGCAGCTGGTCCTCCACCGACGCATCGCTGTCCATGGTGATATCCATATGGATGGATTTGGGTGCTGATTCATACGGCGCGCGGCCCTTCTGGGTCGCCACCCACTCGCAGCGACACGAGATCTTCGGGTTCTCGATATCGACCCGCAGGCGCCTGGAAAAGGCGCGCATCTGGGTCATCAGGCAGGAGGTCAGCCCGGCGATGAAGTAGGCGATAGGCAGGGGCGCGGACCCGTCGCCGCCGTGGAAGCCATATTCATCCGACGCCATCTGCCATTCGATGACTTCGGGCACCATCAGGCGCACATCCATCTCGCAGCGCATCTTTCCGACACCGGTCGCATCGCACTCGAAGGCCACGTCGAAACTCTTGATATCGTCTTCCGCCATCGTCTCGGTCCCCGTCTTCGTCATCGGCTGAAATTGTCGGTTTTCTGCCCGGATTGTGCCGCACGGGCCCCCTTTGCGAAAGAGCGGCATCGCAAAGGGCGAGATTGAACCGGGTGCCCCAAATCGCTATGGATGAGGGAACATCAAAAAGACCAACCCGGGGGAAATTCCATGTCCAGAGTATTGATCGTGACCGGCGGCAGCCGGGGCCTTGGTGCCGCCACCTGCATCGGGGCGGCCGAACAGGGCTATGAAGCCATCTGCGTCAACTATGTGGGCAACAAGGAACGCGCCGATCAGGTCGTCGCCGCTTGTGAGGCCGCCGGGGCCAAGGCCATCGCCGTCCAGGCCGACATCACCAAGGAAGCCGATATCGTGCGGCTATTCGAGACCGTGGACAAGGAGCTGGGCACCGTCACCCATCTGGTCAACAGCGCGGGCATCGTCGGCCCCTACGCGCGCGTCGACGAGCTCGACGACTGGAACGCACTGCAAGAGCTCTGGACCATCAACATCACATCGACGCTGGTCTGCTCGCGCGAGGCCATCAAGCGCATGTCGACCAAGCATGGCGGCAAGGGCGGCGCGATCGTCCACCTGTCATCCGCCGCCTCTCATCTGGGTGGTGCGGGGGTGAACGTGCCCTATGCGGCCTCCAAGGGCGCGGTCGATTCCCTCAACTGGGGCATGGCCCAGGAAGTCGCCGCCGAGGGTATCCGCGTGAACGCGGTCAGCCCGGGCGTCATCGACACGGAGATCCAGCCCGAAGGCCGGGTCGAAGCCGTCGGGCCGAACCTGCCGATGAAGCGCGTCGGCCAGGCGCCGGAAGTCGCCAACGCGATCCTGTTCCTGCTGTCGGACGAGGCGTCCTACATCGCCGGCACCAAGGTGAACGTCTCGGGTGCGCGGTAGGCGTAAGGGCGGGCGGGTCGCAGACCCGCCCCTACAAGGCACGCATCAATCGACGTAGGGGCGGGTTTCAAACCCGCCCGCGACACTTCAACGTCATGCGGAAAGTTGTTGGTCCGGACCGCGGCACGCGCGGTCAGTAGACCTTTCACGTGTAGGGCAGCGTGTTGCCCTCTTCCATGACCGCCGCCAACGTCCGGTCGGGCGCAATCATCTGCACCTCAACGCCATCAGGCCCCTCTCTGGGTGCGAGCCGGTAGCTCCGGGCCGCGAAATCCGTGTTGTCGTAGGTCAGGCTGAGGACGTTGTCGGGGTCGAGGGACCAGCTTCCGCTCTCGAATGTGCAGGGGAAATACCAGTCGAAATTCCCGAACCGGCCGAAATGGATCAGGTTCTTCTCCCCGTCCACGCCGGGATAGATCAGTGTGTTCTCGGTCAGGAAGGTGGGCGCGGGCAGTCCGGATTCGGCGTGTGCGGGCGCGGAAAGCGCGAGCAACACAGCCGCGGCAACCGCCGCTTTCAACCCGTTTATATGTCCGATATATCTATTCATAAGCATATTCTTATATTCTATATAAGCACACGCCTTGATCCCGATCAATCGGGCGGCGAATGCGGCCGTGAGATGCCCGGGTCGAGCCCGGGCATGACGGTGCACCAAATAGAATCGTCATGTGCGGACTTGATCCGCGCATCTCGTGCAACGCCCCACACTTACGGCGCTACATATGCCGGAATGTGTTCTCCGCCGACTTGTAGGCGTTGAGGCCGAGCTGCTCGCGCAGTTCCTCGGTGCCCTGGAGCACCGGCGGGTCCACGGGGATGCCGAGGCCGTTGGCGACCCGGTCATTCTTGGTGAAGTTGCCGGCGATGGCGGACGCGCCGGCGATGGCCGCGGGGCCAAGTGCGTCGACGAGCGCCTCGCGGGCCGCGTCGAGTGCCGCCCGGTCGGTGCCGATGATCGCCGCGGCAAAGACCAGCAGCAAATCTCCATGGGGCACGCCGATATCCAGTTCCGGGCGCACCAGGGCCTCGGGGTTCACGTTCAGGTTTGTCGCTTGTCCACTCTCACGGAGGAACCGGGCATGCCCGGTGGTTCAGTAAAAGCAGTCGTTGAGCGCGGACACCCGCCCGGCGACGACCTCCGCCTGGGGCCGCGTCAGCCCGTCATGATGGTTGAACTCGAAATCCATGATCTTCTCGAGCGGCAGATACTGGGCGCGTTCGAGCGCGATATGGTCGTTGAATTCCTCCGGCACCAGGCTCATGGCGCGCATGATGTAGGGCTTGAAGGGCCCGTACATCGCCTTGGCCACCGCGCCGCCCTCGGGCGGGTTCGGGATGGTCGGCACGAAGGCCTGCTCCTGGACCGCCTCGGGCGGGCGCACGCGGGACGGCTCACCCGGTTGGGGCGCGGGCAAGGGCCGCAACGGGACGCCGATGCCGCGGGCGAACACGTCGAGGTTGGTGATGAACGAGACCAGCCCGATGATCTCGGTGTATTCCGCGTCGCTCAGGCCGCTGCCAATCGCCGCGTTGTAAAAGTCCAGATCCACATCCTTGGGCGAGACCGCGACCTTGGCGATGATATCCCGCACCACCTTGGGCAGTTCCA
>Ga0209578_10001352_pt1 | contig 23165 bp, 17 predicted proteins | sample tdAd472_FD_187127 | JGI IMG/M metagenome (GOLD analysis project Ga0209578, IMG submission 187127) | Marine sediment microbial communities from the Atlantic coast under amendment with organic carbon and nitrate - tdAd47.2 (SPAdes)... | ecosystem: Environmental > Aquatic > Marine > Coastal >...
CTGGTACGTAAGTTTCTGCATAACCCGGATGTATTGGGCGGCGATGTCGACGCAATTGCTGAGACCCGGTTTAAATTCGTGATGCAGGATGCGGTTAAAGAGCAGTTTGTCGCCATGTTTCCCGGTGTCACGCAGGCTCATATCGATGCCTTCATACTGCCGCCAGAGCGACTGGCGAAGATGGAGCAACCCTTTATGCTGACCCACGGGCGTGAGGACTTTTTTATTCCGCTGAGCACCTCCTACTATATGGAAGAGCACCTGCCCAATGCTCAATTACACGTGTTCAGTCAATGCGGTCACTGGATACAGATCGAACAGCGCAAATCATTTAACAATATCGTGAAATTCTTCTTTGACGGTGCGCTCGATCAGTAAAACCCTGGCTGGATAAACGGCGGAACCTAAGCTGCCCTCGTTAATGGGGGTAAGCGCTTTTTTTCAGATTCAGCAGGCCAGTCACTTTCCCGGCACCTAGAAAGCGGCTGATGTTGTCGGTCGCAAGTTGTACGGCGACCTGGTCCGCACCGGGGGATCGCGGCGAGTTGTGGGGCGAACCGATCACATTGGGCAGGTCCAGAAACGGATGTTCAAGTTTGAACTCGCCGTGGCGGAAGGGTTCAACCCACCAGGCATCAATGCCTGCCCCGGCATCCGGGTGCTGCTTTAAATGTTGATAGAGGGCGGTCTGGTCAAAAATTTCGCCGCGGGCGACGTTGACAATAATGGAGTCCGGTTTCAGCCACGCGAGCTCAGTCGCGCTAATCAGCCTGTCGCTGGTCGGCGTTAACGGTAGCGAGATTAACAACAGATCACTGGCACGCATGACCTGTTCAAGGTCATCCAGAGTGCCGGTGAATTCCACGCCTTGCTGTGGTTTGCCGCTGCTATTGATGGCGAGAATAGTCATGTCCAGGGCGCGAAACAGGCGGGCTGCGGCCTTACCGATGCCGCCGTATCCGAGGATGCCAGCCGTTTTGCCGCGCAGGGTGCCGGTGGTGGTGAGCTGATCGAATTCGCCTTCGCGCATCGCCTGGTGGCGCTGCGGCAGTTTTTTGGCCAATGTCAGTGCCATCGCCAGTATGTGTTCAGCCATGGGTTCCGCGTAGGCCCCGGCATTGCTCGCTACCGGCGTTGAGTCGGGAAAGGCGCTGAAATCGATATGGTCGACTCCCGAGCTGAGACTCTGAATAAAATCAAGGTGGGGCATCTGTTTGAGCACCCCGGTGGGGAGTTCAGCGTTAGGTTGCAGGCAGAAGACGATGTTGGAGTCGATTAACTGCCGGCGGCGCGCGGATTCATCGGCTGCGTCAATATCTTTCAGAAAAACGACCCTGGCCTGCTCAGACAGAGTCTCCTCGATAAGGGAGCGGCTGTCCGTGGAGTTAAAGGTGACGCAGACGGTGGGCAGGGGCAGTTTCATGACACAGACTCCAATGAAAATAGTTATCGACCTGAGTGGCATTATGCCTCCTCATTCGCGATATCGGATGGCGGTTATTGAATTCTCCTCATTCAGCGCAGGGTGGGTGATTAGTCGCTGTGGTCAGGCGCAGTTGTGGGCGCTGGCAGGTTAAAATAGCGCGATATCAGGTGCCAGGCCGGACCGGCCCACAATCAATGTCGGTTGGGCTTGAGAACCCCATCGTTAGGGATGGCGTTCAGCAATCAGGCCAGCGTGTCCGCGCCAGAATTAATCCTCCTCCATAAAGACGAAATGCTGGAAGCCAGAGAATGCAGAAAACCCCCTTAACCGAGCAGCTGGTAGGCGCATTAGTAGGGCGTAACCACGAGCTTTGCGCGGAGCCGGTCCAGGCGCTGTCACGCTATTACCTGCTTGACTGGCTCGGCTCGGCTATTGGTGGAATGGGAACGCCGACGGGCAAAGCCTTTCTTGACTACGGAGGGTCTCTGGCGGCCGGCAGTGCGCAGGTGCTGGGGCTTGCAGAGGGTCGCTCGACTGAAACAGCGGCTCTGATCAACGGCGCTCTGTCCCACATTGTTGAGATGGATGACGTTGAACGGGTGTCCATTATTCATCCGGCGGCGGTGATTATTCCGGCGGCACTGGCGGCGGCCGATGAAGTTGGTGCTAGCGGAGAGCAATTGCTGGCGGCAATAGCGGCCGGATATGAAGTGGCTATTCGTATCGGCGGGGCGGTGGGTCCAACGCATTATTACCATTTTCATAACACCAGTACCTGTGGCGTCTTTGGTGCGGCGATGGCCGCTGGCTGGATCTATCAACTGACCGAACAGCAGCTGGTCTGGGCGTTAGGCAGTGCTGGCACCCAGGCAGCCGGGTTGTGGGAGTTCAATACTGAAGGGGCGCAAAGTAAACCGTTGCATACCGGACGCGCCGCGGCCAACGGGGTGCTGGCAGCCCAGCTTGCCCGAGGTGGAATTAGCGGTGCGAGACGCATTCTTGAGGGAGATCGCGGGTTTTTCGCTGGACTGGCGAGTGATGGTCATCCGACCCGGGTGGTCGAACGACTTGATGGCCCGCTAAAAATCGCCGACGTATCCATAAAACCCCATGCCTCCTGTCGGCATACCCATGCCCCGGTGGACGCCGCGCTGAGGTTGCGAGAGCAACTATTGGGTGATCCGGATTCCAGCGGGGCGGGGGCGCTTCAGCGGGTTGACGTGGCGGTTTACGAAGCAGCTAAGGTACTTTGCGATAAGGCGGATCCGCGATCGGTGGCCGATGCCAAATTTAGCCTGCAGTATTGTGTTGCCACGGCGCTGTTGCGTGGCAAGCTGGATCTGGAGCAGTTTTCGAGCAGTAGCCTGGCCGCTGAGGATGTTCGTCGACTCATGTCGCGAGTCACCGTGGTAGTTGATGAGCTGCATCAGGCTCGGTATCCAGACTGCTGGTCGGCGACGGTGACGGTGGTGACTGATGCTGGCAGGCAGCTGACGCTGGAAGTTGCTAATCCGAAGGGCGACCCGGAGAACCCTCTGACTCAGCCAGAACTCGAGCAAAAATTCCGGCAGTTGGTCGAATACGGCGTGGGCGCTGAAATGGCCGCTGACCGAGCGGAATCGTTGATTCAATGGGTAGCGGCGGTTGGTGGTGATCGGTCGGTTGATAGTGATCAGCTTCAGGGTCTTCGACCCGCGCCGGGGCGAAACTAATGGCAATAGAAACAGTGGTAAAAAGGGCGCTTGCTGGACGTCAGTCCCTGTTAAGCCAACGGCGAGCGGATGAGGTGGATTTGCCGCTGCGGTTCTGGCGTCAGCAGGCACACTTCACGACGCCGGCGACGGGCCGCCCGGAACGCGCGATTGCTGGCCTGGAACCGGTTGCTCGATTACTCGAACGACATCGAATTAGTCTGGATGAACTGGCCATTCGTAGTGGTGCCGATAAACAGGTATTACAGTCATTGCTGTCGGAGTTGCCCTGTTCGCCGCTGGTAATGGTGGACGCAGAAGATGCGGTAGCCGATACCGCCGACGCGGTGGTCCAGGCCCGTGAAGGGGCCATCCGCTGCTTCCGTGAGGCGGAGTGGGGTCAGGCTTTACGTTTTTTTCGGCCGGCGGGGATCGAACTCCCCAGCTGTGTCGAGGATATCGCTAGCGTGCTTGGCGCAACCCTGGCACTGGATCAGACTCGCCTGTTAGTCGACGGTATTGTCTGGCCCAAGGTGGAGTCAGTTGATGAGATGGTCTGGCTTTGCGATTTGCTCAGCGACCTTGAAAACGACCTTGGAGTATCGGCTAACAGCATTCGGCTGGAATTTCTGGTGGAATCGGCAACGGCGTTGCAGCAGCTTGATCAAATTGTGGCCGTTGCCCGTCCGCGGCTGTGCGGAATTATCTGGGGTGCGGCGGACTATGCAGCAGATGTGGGGTTGAGGCACTGGACCAATGACCACCCGCTGTTCGACTGGGCTCGAGGGGTCATCGTCAATTCTGCGGGCGCGGTTGGGGTACCCGCGATTGATGCGATGACGTTTAACTACCCCACGCCGATTTATCGCGGCGATGACCTTGATGACAGTCAGCGGCAAGCTAATAAAGAGAGCATCCTGATGGCCCTTGCTGAAGTTTACGACGACGCAGTGCACGGACGTGAAATGGGCATGAGTGGTAAATGGGTCGGTCATCCGGCTCAATTGCTCATGGTTCAGGCTGCTTATCGGCAGCCCAGCGATCAGGCGTACCTGCAGCGGGCGCTCGACTCGGTAGCCAGCTATGAGGCAAGCGTCGGCCAGGGTCACGGCACCACCATTATTGGTGAGGGTGGTGCCGCGAAGATGGCCGATCGGGCGACAGATCGGCACTTGCGCACCTGCTTGCGGCGAGCGGCGGCGACAGGAGAGCTGGCCGCAGAAAAAGCATTGCAGGCTGGGCTGATTAATGAGCCAGAGTTTGCTGAATTACAGGCAATGCCGGTCACTGCTTTCCACTCCTGATGAATAAGCCAATGAATCACATTAGAGTTGACCAGGCACTCGCCGAGTTTTTGCAGATGTTTACTGAACGGCTGGCCACGCAGGCCGGAGGTGCGGCAAATATTGATCAGTGGCAGGTCGCCACGCGCGAGCTTGCCCAGCTGGCTACCGGGCTTGAAGCCGCCCGTAGTCTCCAGGCTTATGCGGATGACCACCCGGAACCCGGTCGTGATCACCATCAGCAGATAGCGGCGCTCTGCTGGTATGAGGCACTACAGGTGGCGCGGGCTGCTGCAGACTGTTTTCACCAGGGATTATCACTCTCCGTTTGTGACCTTGATAGTGCTGAAATTACCACGCTGTTGCGCAGCTTCGATCACGAAAAGGCCTGCCGGCAGATTGGCGCTGAACTGGTTGCGAATGGTCTGGAGCTGGATCCTTATCTACCGGATGATGAGCCACTCCTGAAAGACCTGCTGGCAACCACTCGCCGATTTGCTCAGGAACAGGTGTTGCCGGTCGCTCAGGAGATTCATCGGCAGGACCTGCTGGTGCCGGATACGATCATCAACGGCATGGCCGAACTTGGCCTGTTTGGTGCCTCGATTCCCGAGGCGTACGGCGGCGTGGGTCTGGGCAATCTGCCGATGATCCTGATCACTGAAGAGTTGTCGGCCGCCAGCCTGCCTGCCGCCGGTAGTTTGATTACGCGCCCGGAGGTGCTTGCCAAAGCCCTGCTGGTGGGTGGCACCGAGGCGCAGAAAACTCGTTGGTTACCCGTGGTTGCACAGGGAGAACAGATGGTGGCGGTGGCGGTGACCGAGCCGGATATCGGTTCCGATGTCGCTAATCTGCGCTGCCGTGCGAGCCGGGGTGAAATGAATGGTCAGAGCGGCTGGTTAATTAACGGCAGCAAAGCCTGGTGCACGTTTTCCGGCCGGGCCAACCTGCTTGCGCTGCTGGCGCGTACGGATGCAGATACCAGTCTGGGTCATCGTGGGCTCTCTCTGTTCGTGGTCGAAAAAGAGTCCTTTAGCGGTCACCAGTTCTCGGTGGATCAATTGGGTGGTGGCCGGTTGGCGGGTAAGGCGGACGACACCATGGGTTACCGCGGCATGCACTCGTTTACTTTGCAGTTCGAGAACTATTTTGTGCCCGAGGAGAACCTGATTGGTGGTGAGGCGGGTCTGGGCAAGGGCTTCTATTTTCAGATGGCGGGTTTTGCCGGTGGGCGATTGCAAACCGGGGGCCGCGCCATCGGTCTGGCGCGGGCCAGTTTGCAGGCGGCACTGGAGTATTGCCTGCAGCGTAAGCAGTTTGGTTCGCCGCTGGCTGAGTTTCAGAATAGCCAGTATCAGCTGGGTAAGATGATGGTGGCTGTCGCCGGCGCTCGTCAGCTCACCTACCGGGCTGCCAGAGCCATGGACGATGAGGCTCAGGAGTCGCAGCTGCTGGCGGCTATGGCCAAGCTGCGAAGCTGTCGAGTAGCGGTAGAAGTGAGTCAGTCTGCTCAGTTAATGCACGGTGGCTGGGGTTATGCAGAGGAGTTTCCGATTGCCCGATATGTGGCGGATGCGCTGGTATTGCCCATTTTTGAAGGCGTAGAACCGATACTGGAGATGAAAGTGATCGGTCGGCAATTGCTGCATAACGCTACCGCTGGGTAACCGTGAGCAATCGATATGGATAAGTTAAAAGGCGCGCTGGATGGCCTGCGAGTACTGGACCTCACTCAGGTACTGGCTGGCCCCTTCTGTACCATGATGCTGGCAGATCATGGAGCGGAGGTGATTAAGATAGAGCCGCCGCAAGGTGATTCTGCACGGCGTTTTCCGCCGTTTCCGCAAAGCGATCAGTCGCACGAATTTGGCGGTTATTTTCAGAGCATTAACCGTAACAAGAAAAGCGTGGTGCTGGATTTAAAAAGTGAGCAGGGCAAGGCGGCTTTTCGGCGGCTGGTGGTCGATGCCGATGTTCTGGTAGAGAACTATCGCGCCGGTGTGATGGAGAAGCTGGGACTCGGCTATGAAGGCCTCGCGCGGATCAACCCGCGACTGGTCTACGGTGCCATTCGAGGTTTTGGCGATCCGCGCAGCGGTGAGAGCCCTTATAATGAATGGCCCGCTTATGACGTGGTTTCCCAGGCCGTGGGTGGTTTGATGGCGATTACCGGGCCGGGGCCGGAGGAGCCGATGAAGGTGGGACCGGGGGTAGGTGACCTGGTTCCGGCGATGATGATGAGTTTCGGTTTGCTGGCGGCGATCAGACATGTCGAGCGCACCGGTGAAGGGCAGTTTGTCGACATTGCCATGGTCGATGGTGTACTCGCGTTGTGCGAGCGAATATTGCATCAGTACAGTTACGGTGGCGATGTGGCGGTGCCCGAAGGCAACGGTCACCCGCTGTTTTGTCCGTTCGGCATGTTTCAGGCTAAGGATGGCTGGGTCACCATTGCCTGTCCAACGGATGCTTTCTGGGCCAAACTCTGCGCCGCCATGGGTAGCCCTGAATTAGCCGATACGCCGGAATTTGCTAGCAACCGGCAGCGGCAGATTAATTCGGCAGAGACGCTGGCAACCGTGACGCGGTGGACGGCGGCGCTAACGCGACAGGAACTGGCGCAGCGACTGGGAGGTGTTGTTCCGTTTGGTCCGGTGAACGATGTCACGGATATCCTCGGCGACAGTCACTTTCAATTACGTAATATGCTGGTAGAACTTGAGCATCCGGGTGCCAATGGACGGTACACGGTGGCGGGAACGCCGGTAAAAATGAGTGTGACGCCGGGTGGCGTTCACCAGCCTGCGCCGACGCTGGGACAACATACCGACGAAATATTAGGCGCACTGAAGGGTGAGGGAATGTGATGAATATGTTGGTGGCTATTGATTTTTCGAATCTGGCGAATCAGGTGGTTACGGAAGCAGGGAAACTGGCAGGGCGGTTGCAGTCAAAGATCTATTTGCTCCACTGCGTTGAACCGGAGCCAGATTTTGTCGGTTATGACGATGACCCCAAAGTGATCCGTGATCAAATTGCCAGTCAATATCATCGGGAGCATCATCTTCTCCAGGAGTATGCGCAAAATTTAAGAGACCAGGGTCTGGAGGCCACGGCGGTGCTGGCCCGCGGCGTATTTAGTGAGGCTATTCTTAAACATGCTGATAAGCTAAATGCAGAATTAATTGTGGTCGGGTCTCATGGTAAGGGAGCCTTGTCCAGCCTCGTGGTTGGAAGTTGCAGTCAACAGGTTATACGAGGAGCCACGGTGCCCGTCGTGGTCGTCCCGCAGGTTCAAAGTTGATGGACGCTTCCATCGAAGAACGGCTCATGGAGGTCGAGTCCCGGCTCGCCTTTCAGGAGGAGGGAATTCAATCGCTGAGCGACCTGGTTTATGCTCAGCAGCGCCAGCTGGAGCGGCTGGAGCATAGTTTTAACCTGTTGACCCAACGGCTTCAGGATGCTGCCCAGAGTGAACCGGCCAAAGTGATCGATGAGCCGCCACCTCACTATTAGGCATGGTTACCATTACTGAACGCTACCGTACCGGGTTGGCGTTATTCAATCGAGAGCTGAAACAAACAACGTGAAATCCACCGTCGCACCCTTTATCCCGCAAACCGCGAAGCCGCTCTACTCGTACCCTAAATACTGGGCTGAGTGCTTTGGGCCGGCACCGTTTCTGCCCACTAGCCGGGAAGAAATGGACCTGCTTGGATGGGATAGCTGTGATGTCATTGTTGTCACTGGCGATGCCTACGTCGATCATCCGAGTTTTGGTATGGCGGTCATTGGTCGCGTGCTGGAGGCCCAGGGTTTTCGGGTGGGCATTATTGATCAGCCCGCCTGGGACACTGCTGAACCCTTCAAGCAGCTGGGGCCGCCTAATCTCTATTTTGGTGTCACCGCCGGCAACATGGATTCGATGATTAATCGCTATACGGCGGATCGTCGTCGGCGCAGCGATGATGCTTATAGTCCGGATGACCAGGGTGACCGCCGTCCGGATCGGGCTACCCTGGTCTACAGTCAACGCTGCCGCGAGGCGTATCGGAATGTGCCGATTGTCCTTGGCGGGATTGAAGCCAGCCTACGGCGTATTGCTCACTACGATTACTGGTCAGACAAGGTTCGGCGTTCGGTGCTGGTGGATGCCAAAGCCGATATGTTGCTGTTTGGCAACGCCGAACGGGCACTGGTGGAAATAACCCATCGTATCGCCAATGGTGAAACCATTGATGCGATTCAGGATGTTCGCGGCACCGCTTTTCTAGCCACCTCGTTACCACCGGCTAAACTGGTTGAACAGGAACGGCCCTGGGTGGAGCTTGATTCGACGTCCGTGGACACGCCGGGGCGGGTGGAGCCGATGCAAAACCCTTATCAGATGGAGTCGGAGGGGGAGGCGACACCGGATGCCGCTTCCTCCGCAGTCCCGGCCGTCAACGACAACGAGCAGGTCATTGAATTTGCCCCGCGTCGTGCCAGCCGAGCGAGTCGTGCCGAGACAGTGATCCGGTTACCGGCCTACGAACAGGTTAAGGGCGATCCGGTGTTATATGCCCACGCGTCAAGAATTCTGCATGCCGAGACCAACCCGGGGAATGCCCGAGCGCTGGTGCAGGCTCACGGCGATCGCCAGGTGTGGATAAACCCGCCTCCGGTACCCTTAACGACCGACGAAATGGACTCGGTCTTTGGTCTGCCGTTTGCGCGGGTCCCGCATCCAAAATACGAAGGGCAGAAACTGCCGGCCTGGGAGATGATCCGGTTTTCGGTGAATATCATGCGTGGCTGCTTTGGCGGTTGCACCTTCTGTTCGATAACCGAGCACGAAGGCCGGATTATTCAGAGTCGGTCAGAGGATTCGATTCTCAATGAGCTGGAACAGATTCGCGACAAAACGCCCGGATTCACCGGGGTAATTTCGGATCTGGGTGGCCCGACGGCCAACATGTACCGGCTCGCCTGTAAGGATCCCAAAATTGAGGCAGCCTGCCGTCGTCCGGCTTGTGTCTACCCCGATATCTGTAGCAATTTAAATACGGATCACGCGCCGCTGATCAACCTCTATAAAAAAGCCCGGGACATGCTGGGTATCAAAAAGGTATTGATCAGCTCCGGTGTCCGCTACGACCTGGCGGTGGAGTCTCCGGAGTATGTGGAGGAACTGGTGACTCACCATGTCGGTGGTTACCTGAAAATTGCCCCGGAACATACCGAAGAAAAGCCACTGGAAATGATGATGAAACCAGGTATCGGCACTTACGAGCGGTTTCGGGTGCTGTTTGAGCGTTTTTCGAAAAAAGCAGGAAAAGAGCAGTACCTGATTCCCTATTTCATCGCCGCTCATCCGGGCACGACTGATAATGACATGGTGGAGTTAGCTATCTGGCTAAAACGTAATGGCTTTCGAGCAGACCAGGTGCAGAATTTCTACCCCTCGCCGATGGCGACGGCAACCACCATGTACCACACGGGTAAAAACCCGCTGCACCGACTCCGACGGGAGGGCGGTGATGTTGAGATAGCGAAAGGGGGGCGACAACGAAAACTGCACAAGGCGTTATTGCGTTACCACGATCCCGATAACTGGCCGATGATTCGGACGGCGCTGAAACAGATGGGTCGAGCCGACCTGATTGGTTATGGTAAACGTGGCTTGATTCCTCCCCGTCAGCCCGCGAGTGATCCGTCCGCAGAACCGGGTAAAAATAGAACTTTTCTAACGCGTCATCCAGCGCCTCCCTCCGCGGCCAAAGCCGGGCCCAGAAAAGCAAAACGTTCGGGACGATTAAAATCCAGAAACAGTCGATCGACTCGGCGGGTTTAAAGGTTTGAGCGTTCGGTATTACAACAAAAGCAATGAGGATGGTCCCCACCGGATGGTGATTTACGCTAAGCTTTGCCGCGCAAATATTTCCAGTCATTCATTTTTCCACCTAACCAATTGAAGGCTCATAAACAATGAAACTTTTCTATTTTCCCGGTGCCTGTTCCATGTCCGTTCATATTGCGCTCAACGAAGTTGGCGCAACCTATGAACTGGAAAAAGTTGACCTGATGAATAAAACCCTTGAGTCGGGCGGTAGCTTTCTGGATATCAATCCAAAAGGCTATGTGCCTTGCCTGCAGCTCGACAATGGCGAATACCTGACGGAAGTAGGTGCCATTCTGCAATACCTGGCGGATAACAACCCGAACGCCAACCTGTTACCACCAGTGGGTGATCCGCAGCGCTATCGGGTAGTCGAATTTATCAGCTACATCTCTGGTGAGCTGCACAAAAATTTCACGCCACTCTTTAACCCCGAAACCACCGATGAGGGACGCGCGGCGGCTCAGGAGATATTGGGCAAACGTCTGTCCCTGTTGAACGACCAACTGGGTGAGGGCGGTCCGTTTCTCACTGGTGAGCAGTTCACCATTGCCGACGCTTATCTGACCACTGTTCTGGGTTGGGCACAATTCGTCAAGATGGACCTTTCCCCCTGGCCGAATCTGGGTGCTTACGCTGGCGCTGCCATGGGACGTCCGGCTGTTCAGGCTACCCTGAAAGAAGAAGGGATGATGTAACCGGATTCGCTTGCCGGAATCGATCAGCCCCGGGTCCGATCAGTCGGACCCGGGGCTTTTTTATTGCCCTTTGATTATGGCTGATGGAAAAATTACCTTTAAAACCAATCGGTAATGCTAATTGATCTATTGGTGAATAGCCGTTGACAGGCTGATCAGGCTGTTTATAATCGGCCTAGCTTGAAAGTACGACCTAATATTTATGTGCACCATTTTGATCGGCAGTTGCTAGTTATCATCCTGTTTGTCATAAGTAATAGATACACTTCCAGCCAAACCGGTCCTGCTTGCAGGACTAAATTACTCTTGAAATAAATAGGAAATAACTATATGTCTACTACTACCGGCACCGTTAAATGGTTCAACGAATCGAAAGGTTTTGGTTTTATTGAGCAGGAATCTGGCCCTGACGTGTTTGTTCACTTCAGCGCTATTTCCGGTTCAGGTTTCAAAACCCTGGCCGAAGGCCAACGCGTTGAGTTCACTGTCACTCAGGGCCAGAAAGGTCCTCAGGCAGAGAACGTCGTCGCTGTATAAGCGAACCGACAAATAGTTAGCCCGTTTAACGACGGGCTGCTCCAGTCCTTAACGGGACTGGGAGGAGGGGCAGGGCCTGACGGTTCTGCCCTTTTTTATTGTTCCTATCAAATTAAACGGACAACCCATTCCTTGAACGACACCCGTTTCTCAACCCTGAAGCTGCACGCCGCGCTCCAGAACAATTTAACTTCGCTGGGATATCAGCAAACGACTCCGGTACAGGCGCTAAGCCTGCCGGCGATTCTCGCCGGCAGGGATGTGATTGCTCAGGCTAATACCGGCTCGGGTAAAACGGCGGCCTTTGGTCTAGGGTTGTTGCAACAACTCGACGTTACCCGGTTTGATACTCAGGCACTGGTCCTCTGTCCTACCCGCGAGCTTGCGGATCAGGTGGCTAAAGAAATCCGCCGACTGGGCAGAGCAATCGCCAATATAAAAGTGGTGACCCTTTGCGGTGGGGTGCCGCTCTATACCCAGATCAATTCACTCGCCCGAGCACCGCATACAGCGGTTGGTACCCCCGGGCGGGTGGAGGAATTACTTAGAAAAGGACATCTGCGTCTAGAGCAATTACAGACCCTGGTGCTGGATGAAGCCGACCGCATGTTGGACATGGGCTTTCAGGATGCGTTGGATGCGATTATCGGGTTCGTCCCGGCGCGCCGTCAGACCCTGCTGTTTAGTGCCACTTATCCAGAACAGATAGAGGCGGTCGCCAACCGGGTGATGATTGATCCGGTTCGGGTAGCGGTTCCCAGTGACGATGATACCCGTGATATTAAAGAGCACTATTATCAACTCGAGGATGCCGATCAACGGCTCACCGCGTTGAAGTTGCTGCTGTTAAGTTATCGACCTGAGTCCGCGTTGGTGTTTTGTAACACCAAAATAATGACTCGCGAGGTCGCCAATGAACTTTGCGAGGCGGGCTTCAGCGCCATGGCGCTGCACGGTGATCTCGATCAACGGATCCGCGATCAGACGCTTGAAAGATTTGCTAACCGTAGCGTATCGATACTGGTGGCCACCGATGTGGCGGCACGCGGCCTGGATATTAGTGATCTGGATGCGGTCATCAACTACTTTGTGGCCCATGACAGTGAGGTTCATTTTCATCGTATCGGCCGGACCGGTCGCGCCGGGAAAAAAGGACTTGCCTTTACACTCATAGGTCCGCGGGAGCGCCATAAGCTGACCCGACTGGAGCAGGAGCTGGATTACCGGGTAGCGCCACAGACATTGCCCCCACTGGAGGTGCTAAATGAGCCTGCCTATCAGCCGCAGATGGAAACCTTGCAGATTGATGCCGGGAAAAAGCAGAAGATTCGGGCCGGTGATGTCCTGGGGGCGCTAACCGGTGAACAGGGGATCGATGGTAAAGCGGTCGGAAAAATTTCGGTCGGGGATAAAGTGACCTACGTTGCGGTGGCTAGTACCGAGGTCAGGGCCGCGCTGAAAAAACTCAACGACGGCAAGCTAAAAGGCCGCTCATACCGCGTTCGCTGGCTGCGCAGGCAGTAAAAAGTTTAGCGGTTACCCCAGTTATCCGGTCGCTCCTGGGGCGCCTGTTTGCCGCGAGGCGCCACGTTTCCAACATTGTCATCGCGCGAATTCTCGGTTCTACGATTATTGTTGCGATTGTTGGAATTACCGCCTGAGCTGTTGCCAGTGGTACTTTTCGCGCGTCGGTTAGTGTTACCCGCGCTATTGCCATTGGAGCCAGTGTTTCCAGTCGAACTACTATTTCCACTCCGCTTGCTATTGCCGGCGCCAGTGCTGCCAGCACCCCGGCTGCGCCTTGGCTTGCCTGCTGCCTGTTGTTCGTTGCTGGATCGTCCACCGGCGCGATGGCCGCGGCTATTTTCGCCTGACCGCTGACCGTCTCGGTGTCCGCTGCGACGACCACGAGGCTCTTTTTTGGGGGCGGGTGGTTTTGGCGGTCGTCGATCCAGCGTGGTTTCTGGCAGGTTATGTTCGGGTTCAAACCCACCAATAAATTTACGCGGTAATAGCTGACCGATCAGGTGTTCGATGTCCGACAGCAACCGCACTTCATCGGCGGAGACCAGTGACACCGCCTGACCATTGCTGCCGGCCCGTCCAGTACGGCCGATTCGGTGCACGTAATCTTCCGGGACGTTGGGCAGATCAAAGTTGACTACCTGGGGTAACAGGTCAATATCGAGACCACGGGCGGCGATGTCGGTGGCCACCAAAATGCGTACGGAACCATCCTTAAATCCGGCGAGCGCCCGAGTACGCGCGCCCTGGCTCTTGTTACCGTGAATCGCTGCGGCGTGAATGCCGGCTTTTTCCAATTGCGTCGCGAGTTTATTGGCACCGTGTTTGGTTTTGCTAAAAATCAGTGCCTGATGCCAGCCTCCTTCTTCAATCAAATGGATCAGCAGCTGGGCTTTCTGTTTCTTGTCAACCGGGTGAATCCAGTGGTCCACGGTCTCTACCGTGGTGTTTCTTGGGCTAACCGAAATTTCTTCCGGGTCGTGAACGAGACCCTTTGCAAGCTTGCGGATATCGGCAGAAAAAGTGGCTGAGAACATCAGGTTCTGGCGCTGCTTTGGCAGGTAGCCCAATATCTTCTTGATGTCATGGATAAAACCCATGTCGAGCATACGATCAGCTTCGTCGAGCACCAGCACCTCGATGTCGTCGAATTTCACTGCGTTTTGACCAAACAGATCGAGTAGCCGTCCCGGAGTGGCTACGAGTACGTCAACACCTTTGCGTAGCTTCATCATTTGGGGGTTTATTTTCACCCCGCCAAACACCACGGCAGAACTCAGTGACAGGTGTTTTCCATAGATGACAACACTTTCTTCTACCTGAGCGGCGAGCTCGCGCGTCGGCGTCAGTATCAGCGTGCGTATATGGTTCGGTTTCGCCCGGTCACCAGTAGCCAGTTTTTGCAGTAAAGGCAGAACAAAGCCGGCAGTTTTGCCGGTACCGGTCTGCGCGGCCGCCATCACATCCTTGCCATCAAGGACGGCCGGAATCGCCTGTGACTGGATCGGGGTGGGGGTGTCGTAGTTCTGTTCAGCAACCGCTTTTAGTAGCGGTTCGGATAGACCTAAAGAGGCAAAACTCATATGCAAAATATCTCGACTAGCCGTGTGTGACCTGGGGGAAATCGCCGTCTTGGCGGCGCGCAATATACAGCAAAACAGGCTCAAATAGAGGGTTTTCACCCGATTTAGTTATAGTTTAGGTGGCTTTCCAGGCTTATCAAACAACGGCTTACGTCTCCAGTCTGCTGTGCCGTCTGGTGAGCGTTTGTCTGGTGCCGTTTGAACCTCAGACACCGGTCGGCGTTTTGGGTGATTATCAGGCTGGGTTCATGGTTGAAAAGGTCATTTAATCGATCTTCCGCCGCGTTTCAGGGGCAGTGCGGAAGGTTGGGAGGGAAGCGTTGGTGCTGGTATAACATACCGGTTGAGTTGTCTTTCTTAAGAGGAGGTAGTATGGGTCTGAAAACGGGTGCTGAATACCGCGAACGATTAAACGATGGCCGGGCGCTTTATATCGCCGGTGAGCGAGTTCGTAATCCAAACGACTATGCACCCTTACAGGGAATTATTCGTACGGTCTCCGAGCATTATGATGCGTTTCATAAGCCCGAATTACAGTCAGACTACACCTATCCCTCTCCCGCTGACGGCCAGCCGGTAAGCAATTCGTTTCTGGAGGCGGTGTCCTGGCCCGAAATTGAGCAACGCATGACCGGTGAGACGCTGCGTAAGGAAGCGACCTACGGAATGATGGGCCGGATGCCCGATTTCATGAATGCCTTTGTGACAGATATGCGGCTAATCGCCCCCCACGTGCTTGGGCACCAGGACAAGGCCTTTGCGCAGAACGCAATTAATTATTATGAGTATTGCCGTGACCAGGACATCTGTTTAACCCACACACTGGCCGATCCGCGTAAGGATTACAGCAAACCCCTTGGCGAACAGAATTCAGTACGCATGGTGAAAGAAGCCGACGACGGCATCTATGTCACCGGCGCAAGAATGCTCTCAACCCTGGCACCGGTGAGCCACGAGCTGTTTGTAGGGCCCTTTATGCCCCGTCAGCCGGGTGAAGAAGCGATGGCGCTATGCTTTGCTATCCCGGTCGCTACGGACGGCGTTAAATTCATCTCCCGTGAGTCCTATGCCCGTGGCCGCAGCACCTATGACCGGCCGCTCAGTGAGCGGTTCGACGAGGGCGACTCCTTGGTAGTTTTTGATAATGCCTTCGTCCCGTGGGAGCGGGTATTTATTGCCGGGGATATCACCGCTCACAACATGATGGGGCCGAGTTATCCTGGCTACCTGGCATTACAGGCAGCTATTCGAGGGCGCGCCAAGCTGCGCTTTATGACCGGACTGGCCGTCAAAATGGCGAAAACCCTGGGGCGCTCTGAAGTCCCTCGATATCGCGAACTAATCGGTGAAGTGCTGGGTTACAACGAGCTGGCCGACGGACTGGTAGAGGCGGTCGGCCGGGAAGTTCAGCGCAATGCCGTGGAAGAGGTCGCCCGGCAGAGTGATCCTGATTTCAATCTGGTGGATCTTGCTCAGGAGACCGGCATGCTGTTCGCTTCCCCCAGTCGGGGTATGGTCGGCATGTCCACGCTGCGTTTTTTTATGCCCTTTGTTAACACCAAGGTTAATGAATTGATTCGGCTGATGGGCAGTAGCAGCATGGTTATGACCGCCACCGAGGCTGATTTTAATCACCCCGATATTGCCGATGATCTGGAGACCTATATGTCGGGCGCTAACGTCGGTGGTAAAGAGCGGGTACAGGTCATGAAACTGGCCTGGGAAGCGGTCTCGAATGAGTTTGGTGGTCGTCAGGAAATTTATGAAATATTTTTTGCCGGCGATCCGTTTATGGGCCGACAGTTACACTACCAGACCCCTAAGCGGGATATCTATGAGGCGATGGTCACCCGCCTACTAGAGCGCACTGACTGAATCTCTGTTGGGCAGGTGTCTATTACAGGCGCCGTTATTGGTCGGCTCGGGCTGGCCTTAAAAGCCGTTGAAACTCTTCCCGGACAGCGTCCCATTAATGGGGCACTGTCCGCCAGGTCCTGGGCTTGATTGTGGCGGTTTATTCAGTGGCCGTTTTATCGCCGGCGGGCTTTTTCTTCAGGGTCAGGGTTTTCTTCGGCTGACTGCTTTTCTTCGGCCGGTCGTCGGCTGCGGGCCCATTTTTCCTGGCGGATTTTTTACGCGGGCTGCTCTTTGGCTTTTTGTGGGGTTTGGTGCTGCGCGTGGGCTTTTTATAGGGGCTGCTTTCGCCATCGCCGCTGACCAGGCTGATATTCATTGCCTGCTGGCGGACGCGTACCCGTTTAAGCTGCTCGAACACCTCTTTGGGCATACCTTCAGGCAGGTCTACCGTGCTGTGGTTGTCACGGATATCGATGTTACCGATGAACTCGCCATCGATACCGGCTTCGTTCGCGAGCGCACCGACAATATCTCCTGGTCTGACACCGTGGTCCTGACCCGCTTCAATGCGGTAGCGTTGCGTGCGCGCTTCCGGGTCCTTTGGCTTGCGCCGGCGCGGCGATTCGCCGGGTGCAGGTCGCTTCGATGCCCGATCACTGTCCTCACGGCGCTTTCGATCGGGCTTGTTAGAGAATCGTTGGGTATCCGGAAGGGGGGAGAATTTGGGGAACAGGGGACGTTCCTGCTGGGCCTGCCACACCAGCGCGGCAGCAATCTCGCCGATATCCGTTTCGGTATCGTGAGAAAGCTGTTCGACTAGCTCGCGAAAACTACTCAGGTCCTGGCTCTGGATCGTCTCCTGCACGGTGGATTGAAACCGAGCAATACGTTGCTGGCTCACCTCTTCACCGGTGGGTACCTTCAGGGCGGTGAGCGTCTGGCGGTTGGCTTTTTCAATAGCCCCGAGCAGCCGGCGCTCTTTTGGGGTTACAAACAGTATCGCCTTGCCTTCACGGCCGGCGCGTCCGGTACGGCCGATGCGGTGGACATAGGATTCTGTGTCGTAAGGGATATCGAAATTAACCACGTGGCTGATACGTTCCACGTCGAGGCCGCGAGCCGCCACGTCGGTGGCAACGATGATATCGATACCGCCATTTTTGAGGCGGGCAATGGTCTTTTCTCGCAACGCCTGGTTTAGGTCGCCATTCAGTGCGTGGGCTGAGAAGCCTCGGGCTTCGAGTTTTTCAGCCAGCTCCACCGTCATTGATTTGGTGCGGACAAAAATAATCATCGCATCGAACTGTTCGACTTCAAGAATACGGGTGAGCGTATCCAGTTTGTGACTAAAGTGAACAATCAGGTACTGCTGCTCAATTTTCTCGACGGTACGGGTTTTGGAAGCGACCCGGACTTCCTGAGCATCGCCAATATATTTGCTGGCGACTCGTTTTATCGCAGCAGGCATGGTGGCTGAAAACAGGGCGCGCTGGGCGGTTTCCGGTGTCTGTTCGAGAATAGTCTCAATATCGTCGATAAACCCCATACGTAGCATCTCGTCGGCTTCATCGAGCACAACCGCCTGCAGGTCATCGAATTTGAGACTTCGACGCCGCAGGTGATCGATGATCCGGCCGGGTGTGCCGACGACTACGTCCGCACCGCGTTGTAACGCTTTGAGCTGTCCACGAATATCCTGCCCGCCATAGATTGGCGTGACGCGGAAGTTTTTCATGTGCCTGGCGTAGCTTTGAAACGCTTCCGCAACCTGAATGGCAAGCTCACGGGTGGGCGCAAGCACTAGTATTTGAGGGGTTTTTTTGCCGCCTTCGATACGGCTAAGCAGCGGTAGCGCGAAAGCCCCGGTTTTGCCGGTGCCGGTTTGAGCAACGCCTAACAGGTTTTTGCCAGCGAGCAGGTGGGGTATACCCTCAGCCTGAATGGAGGAGGGCTGTTCGTAGCCCAGATCGTTGATGGCCTTAAGGACAGGGGCGGCCAGACCCAGAGAGGCAAAATCGGTGGTGGTCATGATGACGAAGTCCCGGAAAAATTGAGGTGAAGGTCAGAACGTTGACTGTTCTGGACTAATTCCGGGTTCTTTGCTGACGTAAATTGTGGATCGAATGGCAGCTTGAATCGAGCTTTGAATTCAGGGGTGCTGGGTCGATCTCGATGACCGCTCGGGGCTTTACAGGGCACTTTCCGGGCGCGAAGTATACTCAACTCATTGATTTTTAGATAGTCATTGGTCGAGTGTATCGATCGACGTTAGCGTTTTTTATAGTGCCGTCGGTTGCGCAGGGCCTTTTTTATCTGGCGCCCAGTGGGCTTGTTTTTGCGGTCTGCATAAGGATTGTCGCTTTGGCGATAATGTACCCGTAAAGGGGTGCCTTCCAGTTGCAGGTGTTTGCGAAAGCCGTTTTCCAGGTAGCGGGTGTAGCTGTCCGGCAGTCGCTCACATTGATTGCCGTGAATAATAATGCTCGGCGGGTTGGTGCCGCCCTGGTGAGCGTAGCGGGGTTTGGGTCGTCGACCGTGACTAAGCGGTGGCGGGTTTCTTCTGACCAGACTGGCCAGAATATCGTTAAGAACCGGTGTCGACATGTCGCGAAACGCGCTCTCGTAGGCCTCCTTAACGGATTCCATCAGGCCAGCCACACCCTTGCCACGCAGGGCAGAAATATAGTGAATCCGCGCGTAGCCAAGAAAGGGCAGTTTACGTTCCACCTCTTTTTTAACTGCTTCCCGGCGGGTATCGTCGATGCTATCCCACTTGTTTATGGCCAGGACCAGGCTACGACCCTGGTCGATGGCCAGGGATACGATGCGTACGTCCTGGTCGGTAAGCCCCTCGCCGGCATCGGCCAGAACGACCACCAGATTAGCGGCCTCGATAGCGCGCAAGGTTTTAATAATGCTGAATTTTTCGATGGTATCGCTAACCCGAGCGCGGCGGCGTACGCCAGCGGTATCGATCAGGGTCCAGGCCTCGCCCTGGTATTGCAGCGGAATAGCGATGCTGTCGCGGGTGGTCCCGGGCTGGTCAAAGGCAATGACCCGCTCTTCCCCCAGTAACTGGTTGGTGAGCGTTGATTTGCCCACATTGGGCCGGCCGATCAGCGCCATGCGCGGATGGTACTGCTCTTCCTCAACATCCTCTTCGGGGACTACTTCCGAGTCGGCCGCGTCAGTTAACTCGGTCAATGTGGAGTCAACGACCTCAGCGTCGTCAATCTCTTCTGGATAGTCGGCTAACAGTCCCTGGATGCAGGTTTCTATTCCATCACCGCGGATACCCGAGACGGCGTAAGCCTGTTTGAACCCCAGGGAACGAAAGGGTGCAATCGCCTGCTGTGCTGGTACGCCCTCGGTTTTATTAACCAGCAAAGTCAGGCTGACCCCAAGGCGGCGCAGTTGCTTGGCAATTTCTTCGTCTCGCGGGTCCAGGTCACGGCGACCATCCACGAGAAACAGCACAGCGTCCGCCTGCCGCGCGGCTAACATGCTCTGCTCGCCCATAAGGCTGTCGATACCAGCACTTTCACCGCTGAGACCGCCCGTATCCACAACCACATAAGGTCGTCCATCGAAGTCGCAGTTGCCGATAATGCGGTCGCGAGTAAGCCCGGGGCGGTCAGCTACCAGCGCGTCACGGGTCTGGGTCAGCCGATTAAATAGCGTAGACTTACCCACATTGGGCTGCCCAATCAGGGCGAAGACCGGTGTCATCGGTGGGCCTGGTTCAAGTGCCGGATTCGGACGGATCGGCAGTCGTCAGTCCGGGAGGCGCCAGTATCGTTAACCGGCCATCATCAGAAAAAACATAGAGTTGATCATTGATCACCGTGAGCGGTGCTGAGACCGTGGTTTTGGCTGGCCGGGAGCGGGCTACAAAACTGCCGTCATCGCGACTCATCCAGTGCAGGTAGCCGTCGAAATCGGCGACCACCAGGTAATCACCAATCACAGCCGGGCCGCTAATTCGCCTTGCGGCCAGAGCTTCCTGTTTCCAGTAGGTAGCACCGGTTCGCCGGTCCAGTGCCCAGACGGTATCTTCGTCATCGGTCACGTAGACGTTGAACAGGTCGATAGCCAGATTGGAATAGCTGGATAGTGTGCGCGACCAGAGTACCTCGCCGGAATTCTGACCGATTGCTACTACCCGTCCCTGGTAGGCTGAGGCATACACAGTGCCGTTGTCTGCCACCGGCGTGGCATCAGCGTCGACCATGCGCGACAGCTCGCTGCGCCCGCGGGACTGGCCCACCGGTGTTTCCCATTCATCAAAACCGTTATTGAGATTGACGGCCAATAGTCGACCGTCGGCAAATCCCTTGATGACCGTATTACCCACTAAAAGCGGTGCGCTTCCGCCACGCAATGATAGTGCGGGAACTTCGCGATCGATCATCCATTTCTGTTGACCATCGGTCGCCTGCAGACCGAGTAGTTTGCCGTCGGAGGTGCTGACGACGATGACTTCTGAGGTGGCGACAGGCGGTGCGATCACTTCGCTGGGCATCTGCGTTTGCCAGACCAGCTCGCCGGTCTCGCGGCTAAGGGCCAGCAGCTCAGCGTCGCGGTTGACGACCATGATGTACTGGTCATTTACGCCAACACCGGCACTAATTTTCTGATCGAAACCCACCCGCCAGAGGCGTTTGCGGGTCTGATGATCCCAGCTGACCAGGCTCCGACGCCGGTCGCTGACCACGGTTATCTGGTCGGTGAAATAGCCCGGCTCGGGTTTTGGGAAACCCCGTCCCGCTCCATCACTGAGAGACTTTGACCAGATTTTTTCCGGTTTGAAGAGGGGTTCAAATTCCACCAGTTCCGCAGGGTCCTTGGCTTTCCCGGAACCTGACAGTTGCTCTGAAACCCAGCCGCCGGTGTCATTGACCCGCTCGGTCATGCGTTCGGAAAAATTGCCGCAGGCGGAAATTAACAGGCAACCGATGAGTGGGAGCAGCTGTTTGGTCATCAGAGGCTCCCCAGGCCGTCGAGTTTGAGCTGGATAATCGTCCGTTGTTGCGGCAGTGACTTATCAACTAGTGTCAGTGCGCCCTGGTAGGCGTTACGGGCGGTGTCCAGATCGCCCCGGGCCACGGCAATATCGCCTTTAATCTCCTCAGTACTGGCGGCGTAACTTTTCACTTCGATACGGTTGGCTACCTCCAGCGCTTCATCCAGTCGCTCCTGACTAATCAGCACAGTGACCAGTCGCAGTTGAGCCTGAGCCTTGATGGCGGCCTGGTCGGCATTGTCGACGGCCCATTGAAGCTGCTGCGCTGCCCCGTCCAGATCACCTTCCGCTACCAGTGCTCTGGCATTGGCGAGGCTGGCCAGCATGGCGTAGGGGGTGTTCGGGTACTTATCCACCAGCGAGCCATCGGCTGCCGTTACGGCGGTAGACAGGTCTCCGTACTGTTGCTCGAACAGTGCTGACGCTGCCTGCAGGGTTTCGGTGCGCGAGCTCCTGTAAACATTGGTGCCGATAACCAGCGAAAGACCAACGACGGCACCAATGATGACGACCTGGCCGTTTTCAGCCCACCAGCTCTTCAGGGCGTCGAGTTGTTCTTCGTCGTTTGCATAGTCAGCCATGTTTGCGATTTTCCAGGCCCATCAGGGGGGCGATTAAGAGGTTTTTGAGAAGGATCGTAAGTATTCAATCAGCTGTGTCTGTGGAATCTGTTCCTGCGGTCGCTTTTCTCGTAAAAATTTTACGCTCACGCAGTTGCTATTTAATTCCTCGGTGCCAATGATAAGCGCAATATCTGCGCCTGCCTTATCGGCACGGGTCAGTTTTTTACCGGCATTGCCGCCCTGGTGGTCGATTTCTACGCGCCAGTCGCTCAGGCGAGCTCGACAGAGCTGGCTGAGTGAGGTGGTCTGCGCCAGGGCGTTGTCATCCAGATAGATAAACTGGAGATGAAGTGGTTGGGTAAGTTCACGAACCTGCTGCAGTAATTCGACTAGTCGTTCCTCACCCATGGCAAAGCCGACGGCTGGCGTGGACCGACCACCGAGTTGTTCAACTAGTCCGTCATAGCGCCCCCCGGCACAGACAGTTCCCTGGGCCCCGAGCTGGTCAGTCACCCACTCAAAAACGGTGCGATTGTAGTAATCGAGCCCTCGAACCAGGCGGTCGTTGACTTTAAACTCCACGCCCTGACTGGTTAACAGCTCCTGGAGCTGTGCAAAATGGTCAGCGGATTCGCTATCGATGGAATCCAACAGGCTGGGAGCGCCGGTTAACAAAGCCTGGGTTTCGCTACTCTTGCTATCGAGAATCCGTAAAGGATTGGTGAGCAGGCGTCGCTGACTATCCTCATCGAGCCGGTCTCGGTACGCCTGCAGGTATTCCACCAGTGCCATCTGGTAAGCCTGTCTACTGGCGCTATCGCCCAGTGAATTCAGTTGTAACTCAACCGCTTCCAGGCTCAGTTCCTGCCAGAGCTGTGCGGTCAGTAATATCAGTTCAGCATCGATCGCCGGTCCGGGTAAGCCGAAGCATTCGGCGCCGATCTGGTGAAACTGGCGGTAGCGGCCTTTTTGGGGCCTTTCATGACGAAACATGGGGCCGGAATACCAGAGTTTGCTCACTCGGTTGTGCAGCAGGCCCCGTTCAATTCCGGCACGGACGACGCTAGCGGTGCCTTCCGGACGCAACGTGAGACTGTCTCCG
>Ga0209578_10001353_pt1 | contig 23162 bp, 27 predicted proteins | sample tdAd472_FD_187127 | JGI IMG/M metagenome (GOLD analysis project Ga0209578, IMG submission 187127) | Marine sediment microbial communities from the Atlantic coast under amendment with organic carbon and nitrate - tdAd47.2 (SPAdes)... | ecosystem: Environmental > Aquatic > Marine > Coastal >...
GGCCTTCACAGGGATACTCAACGGAATCGAGACCGATGTCTGGGATCCGGCGGCTGACCCTTACCTACCCAGTGTTTATGGGATCGAATCCAATTCAACGAGAGAGATGAATCGGAAGCTTCTTGCCGAGGATATGGGCTGGGACGACACCAATGCTCCAGTCATCGGCATGGTTACGAGATTGACTGACCAGAAGGGTGTGGACATCGCCCTGCAGGTCGCCTCCTCCCTTCCGGATCTCGATGCCCGAATGGTCATTTTGGGTTCCGGAGATCGTGACTTGGCTGACGCAGCGATCGAACTCGCCGAGCGTTTGCCTGACCATCTCGCCGTTCGGCTTGGCTATGACGAGGCCCTGTCTCATCGAATATTCGGCGGATCTGACCTCTACCTGATGCCGAGCCGGTTCGAGCCGGGCGGCCTGACCCAAATGCAGGCGATGCGGTATGGATCCATCCCCATCGTCACGGACGTTGGTGGCCTCCACGACACGGTCATAGATGCCGACCTCGACCCCGACAGTGGAAACGGGTTCGTCGCAGCAGAAGTCGATGTCGCCTCCGTGGCTGATGCCGTCAGTAGAGCGTGCCTTGCCTGGAGGTCGGAAGAGCGGCGGAGAGAGTTGGTCCGACGAGGGATGTCCCGCGATTGGTCGTGGGCTACCGCCGCCCAGCAATACATCGATATCTACCGAGAGATCACACAGGCTCCGTGATCGTGTCTCGCTTGCCGATGACGACAATACCTCCGTCGCTGACGTGGAAACGCTCGCGATCTCGCTCGGGGTTGACCCCGATCTGAGCATTGGGTGGGACCACAACGCCTTTGTCGATGATTGCATTGCGGATCACGGCGTTGTGGCCGATCGTGACATCAGTCATAAGTACCGCTCCTTCAACATCCGAGCCACCTTCGACCTTCACACTGGGGCCGAGCACTGCGTTCTTCACCCTGGCCCCTGAGATGATCACCCCTTTGCTGAGGATGGCACCTTCGATCTCAGCTGATCGCCCCTGCTCGGCTACGACCTTGGCTGGAGCGAGTGTCCGCGTGATTGTGAAGACAGGCCAGTCGTCGTTGTAGAGGTTGAATACCGGCTCCGGCATAACGAGGTCCATGTGGGCCTCGAAATAGGAGTCGATGCCCCCGACATCCCGCCAGTATCCGCGATCCTGACCATGTGACCCTGGCACGTCGTTGTGCGAGAAGTCGTAGACATGTGCACGACCCGCGTCGACCGCCGTGGGGATGAGGTTCCCACCAATGTCGTGTCGACTCGTGTCGTCAGATGCGTCCGTCTGGACGAGATCCATCAGATAGCCAGTCTCGAAGATGTAGTTGCCCATCGAGGCAAGAACCTTGGAAGGATCATCCGGCAGAGGTTTGGGGTCGTCGGGTTTCTCTCGGAATGCCTCTATTTGCGTGGATTCTCCCCGTTCGATGACACCGAATTCGCTTGCCTCTCCGATGGGAGCGCGGATTCCTGCAACCGTCACACCGGCACCAGAGTCGATGTGCTGTTCGAGCATCTGTGATGGATCCATTCGATAGATGTGGTCAGCGCCAAATACGAAGACATGTTCTGGCTTCTCGTCTCGTATCAGGTTCAGGTTCTGATAGATCGCATCAGCCGAACCGAGGAACCAACGCTCGCCGATCCTCATCTGGGCAGGTACCGACGTGACGTAGTTGCCTAGGAGGGTCGACATGCGCCACGTGACTGAGATGTGTCGGTTGAGGCTGTCACTCTTGTACTGGGTCAGCACCACGATCTTTCGGAATCCACCATTCACGAGATTGGATAGAGCGAAGTCGATCAATCGGTAGTGGCCACCGAAGGGGACTGCTGGCTTTGCTCTGTCCCTGGTCAGTGGCATCAGGCGGGTTCCTGCTCCACCGGCGAGGACCATGGACATGTACTTCGATCCTCTTGAACTCATGCCATGGAAGCTACTCGCTTCGACGTTGTGGTCGGTAGGGCCCTTAGACCCGACCAGGCCCTCAGTCGGCGGAGTCGGTCCTGCGCTTCTACCTGAGCCCCCTGACCCAGGTCAAGACAACGATGGCGCTGACCGCCATCAGCCCAGCCAAAGCGTTGAACCCAACGTCGCTCTCGGCGCGAAGTAAACAGAGACACCCATTGTGAGGGTGTCTATCCACCGCCCGGCCAACTTGTTCAGGTGTTGTGTGCCCCAGGTGGATCACATGGGGCACACATTCGAGGGCTTCGCTTAGAAGAGGAGAACTACTCCAACGACGATTGCTGCGATGCCCGCAATGGTGAGCAGGCCCTCCAGCGCAATCAGCCAAGTCCTGTTTTCTGCCTCCCAGTCCTTAAACGATTCGAACCCCATCGCGAGTGCGGTGACAGCGCCGCCGATAATCATCAGCAGTGGAGCCCATAGCTCGGAGATGTCAGCGACATTCCATGTCCAGTTGAACAACGTCAGAGTCCCGTCGTCGGGACCGAATGCCATCCAAGTGCCCAGGGCTGCAGCGACGATCCCCGCTATGGCCAGGATTGCCGTGACAACATGCGACATGGGTGTGGCTGCTCGAGTCGTGGTTCCCGGGTGTGCTGTGTAGGTCATTCCAAGAACCTCCTTTCAACTTTCAATCGTCTTCCCGTTAGGAGACGGCGTCTAGAGCAAAAGGTCCCAACCGGCCTAGTGGGTGCATTCTTGTTGCAGACTCTGAATCTGGTGTTCGAGAAACCGTCGGTCCGCTTCTGAATTCGCCAGTTGAGCCGCCCGTTCGTATGCGGCCTCGGCCTCGGCAAAGCGTCGGAGCCGTCGCAGTGTTTCCGCCCGAGCCGAATGCAGCAGGTGATACCCGTCGAGGTCTGGTGCCAGATCGTTTAGAGCTTCCAAAGCCACTTCGGAACCGTCGATTTCGCCAACTGCAATGGCCCTGTTGAGGGCTACCACCGGAGTCGGTCTCAGGACGTACAAATGGTCATAAAGCGCCACGATTTGGGGCCAATCGGTCTCCGCGAACGAGTCGGCGTTACAGTGCACGGCCTGGATTGCAGCCTGGAGTTGATGGGGCCCTGGCCAGTCCCGCCGAATACAGGCTTGCACGATTGCGTGTCCTTCTTCGATCTTGGCTCGGTCCCAAAGTCTGCGGTCCTGATCGGCCAACAGCACTACCGAACCTCCTTCGTAGCGAGCCGGCATTCGCGCCTCACTCAGGAGCATTAGTGCTAGCAATCCGGCTACCTCTGGCTCATCTGGCATCAGGTCGGCGAGGGTTCTTGCCAGTCGGATCGCCGCGGATCGCAGTGACTCCCTCTCCAGGTCGTCGGCCCCTGTGTTGTAGACCAGATAGAGCACTGAGAGGACCGATCCGAGTCGAGCTGGTAGCTCCGCTCCAGCAGGAACTCGATAGGGGATACCGGCCGCCTTTATCTTGTACTTCGCGCGGACCAGACGTTTCGCCATCGTGCTCTCGGTCACCAGGAACGATCTGGCCACCTCGGGGACACTGAGCCCACCGAGAAGGCGAAGCGTCAGAGCCACTTGATGCTCCTGTCGTAGCGATGGGTGGCAGCATGTGAATATCAGTCGAAGTTGATCGTCTGGCACTGCAGCCTCCTCGTCACCTCGGGTCTCGGTTCCGAGCCTGTCGGTTGTGTTGATCAGTTCCTCGAGTTCTCGCCCTCGGTCTGATCGGCGGAGATGATCGATTGCGCGGTTTCTGGCGGTGGTGACGATCCATCCTGCCGGGTTTGGCGGGAACCCACGCGCTGGCCATTGATCACTCGCCACCAAAAAGGCGTCTTGAACTGCATCCTCGGCAAGGGTGAGATCACCGAAGATCCTGCCCAGCGTTGCCACCGCCTGGCCGTAGACCTCGCGGAAGACAGCTTCTATCGTCGTCGCCTCTGGTTGAGAGGCGACGGGCTTCATGCCTGAGCGCGGCCGGTTGCCCGGAAAGGCCGAACCTCGATCGAGTGGTTCGTGGCCTCGGCTGTCTTCGCACCCCACACCAGCGCCTCGTCGAGGTCTTCGGCATTGATTACGTAGAACCCGCCGATGTGTTCCTTGGACTCTGCGAAGGGGCCATCAGTCATGATGGTGTCGCCGTCATTTACCCGAACAACGGTCGCCGCATCTGGGCCGTGCAGGGCGCCGCCGAAGACGAACGTACCGCTCGCGTCCATTTCGGTTTCGAGGGCAACTATCCGACCCATGAATCCCTGCATTTCTTCAGGCGTGGTCGGTCCTCCTCGAACCTCGCCTTCGACTGAATAGGTGGACAACAGGTATTGACTCATGATCGTGCTCCTTCTCTTTACGGGCTGTTCCCGCTTCTACCCCTCTTACGAATGGGAATGGCCCGCGAGGACATCTTTGCTGAGAATATCTCAAAACCACTTCCGGCCCTCTAGCTCCTCCATATGTCTGGACATGAGTTGGTACCTTGCCCAGATGCGCGATGTGAAGGTTGTGGTCGATGGAGGCCGTATCAACGTCTGGCGCCGAGAAGCGGAGCCAGGGGAGCAGTCCGTTGTCCTGATCCATGGTCTGACCGGGACGTCACGTTGGTGGACCCCTGTCATCTCGCATCTGCCAAGTAGGCAGGGGATCCTGGCTTTCGATGTCCGCGGGCGCGGTCAAAGTTCGGAGTGTCCGGGGCCTTTCGCCCTGACGACGACATCGGATGACATCGTCGCCTGTCTCGACGAATTCGAGATCGAGTCTGCGGCGGTGGCTGGCTATTCGATGGGCGCTTGGGTCGCCGCGGCCTTCGCCGCCAGACACCGACACCGAACAACTCGTTTGACCCTGGTCGACGGTGGTCTGCCTTTGGAACTGAGTGAGACCGACAGTACCGACGAGATGATTGGCCGGACCATCGGCCCGGCGCTGGAACGCTTGGGCATGGTCTTTGACTCGCAGGAGTCGTACTGCCAGTTCTGGCGAGATCATCCGGCTATGAATGAGCAGTGGCCAACGGCTCTAGATGGTGTATTCGCCTATGAGATCAAGAAGGATCCCGGTGGCTACAGGGTCCGATCCAACGCCGAGGCCATTTCCGTTTCGGCCAGAGATTTCGTATCGGGCATCGAGGTCAATGGGGCCCACCTTGAAGTCGACGTCCCCACGAGCCTGGTGACTGTCGATCATGGTTTGCTTGGTCAGCCGGGCGGGTTCATCAGTCAGGCGGCAGCAGACAAAGCCGCTCAGTCGAACCCGAATATCACGAGTGTTCACCTGAAGAATCTGAATCACTACACGCTGATGCTTGGTTCAGGGGCTGCGCGGGTCGCCGCCATACTCGCGATGGAAGGCTCGGAAACTCAGTAGCCATGTCCGACGAGGTTTCGCGCGCAGTACCATCTCCGACATCGCCAATCCACAGAATCAACTGTTTCTCCGGTGTACGAACTGCAGAATCCTGTTTCCGTCCGAGGTTCGCTTGCCTCCGGTCGCGTTTGAAGGTGCTGTGATCGAAGACCGGACTTACAAATGCCCTGTCTGCGCCAACTTCGATACCTACTCGAAGTCTGATCTCTTCTACGACGTCGATCAGAACCAGTAGCACCGGTTGACGCGGTGAGCGTGTGCACCAGTACAGGCCTCGCGTGTACGTCTGCACACACATGACGGTTGACGCGGTGAGCGTGTGCACCAGTACAGGTAGCGGCCTGGAATGACAGTCGGTGCTGGCGTCGCCATAGGCGCTGCTCTGTTTGCCGCGACATCGAACCCGGTGTGGATTGGTGTTGGCGCTGCCTTAGGCGCTGCGATTGGGACTGTGTCCGGCCGTTCCCAGGAGTAGCTCCACGGCGCTGCTTGGGGTTGGCAAAGGAATCCCACTTCTCAGTTGCGGATGAATCTGGTGACACACTCGATGTGATGCGTGTTGGGGAACAGGTCAAGCACTTCCGTGCCTTCGTGCGCGTATCCCAAAGCGGTCATGAGCACCGTATCCCGTGCCATCGCGGCCGGATCACAGCTCACGAGCACCATCACCGGAGCGCCACATGAGGCGAGTGCCGTAGCGCCCCGCTGCTCCAGGCCAGTTCTGGATGGGTCGGCAACAACGACGTCAACAGGTTCGCTGGTCCTCCAATTCTCCACTCTGACTCGTTCGACCAAGGAATCCCTGTTCGCGAGATTGGCCTTGCAGTCAGCAGAGGACCATTTCGAAGATTCGATAGCAATGACCCTTGTTTCGGACTGCGTCACTCCGACCGAGAACAACCCAACTCCGGCGTAGGCGTCCACGACTGTCGACGCGGTCTTGAGTTCGGCGGCCGCTCGATCCACGGCGTCCAGGAGCAGTTGGGCGGCCTCCGGTCCACTTTGAAAGAACGAGCCAGAGGAAACCCGGAATCGGTGATCGGACACGACCTCGTAGAGGAAGGCCTTCCTACCGACTCCGACCTCTTCGGGTAGTCCGGAGACGGTTCCCTCTCGGGGGTCCCAATGCACTGTGAGTTCGCCCGTCGCTTCTGAGGCTCGCAACGATACTTCGAGACCCGGGTCGATCTCGATCGAATTGAGCAACGAGTGAAGGGGTGAAAACGCAACGAGGCACTGGTCCGCTGGAACGGTCTCATGGGACCGTTCCTTGCGAAAACTGGCGCGACGGGTTTGGTCTCCGACAACACGAAGGCTTGTGCGGTAGCCGAACGGCCTGACGGATTGGCCTTGATGAACAACGGGGCTTTCCAGCCTGGCTGTCCGGCGGAGTGTGTCTCGAACGATCTCGGTCTTGTGACGGAGTTGGTGGGCAGTGTCAATGTGCTGCCAATCACAACCTCCGCACCCCAGCCGTCTTTGCGGACATGGAGCCTCGATTCGTTCAGGGGAGGACTTGTGGATCTGCGAAACGATTCCTCGTGACCAATCTCGCTTCTCCTGAACGATCTCGACCGCGACCTCTTCGCCTGGAATGGCTCCACGCATGAAGACGACCCGTCCCTCCGCATCGTGCGCCAAGGCCTCGCCACCGGGAATGAGCTTCTCCGCTCGGAGGGAAGCGGCGCTGGCGGGATCGGTCATTGTATTCACCCTATCCATGGCAGTTCTCGCGCATGGCTGACGATCGGATTCCAGTGTGAAGCGCATGGAGGAATCCAGGCATCTGTCTGCCGTGTCCCTGAACATCTCACAACCCGTGACCGCGGGCCCACACCAATGAGGCCGAAGGAATACTGTGGTCTTCGATGGACAGACGATCTCGTTGGGATGTTGGGCTAGCCGTGTTCGTCTGGGTGTTGGTGCTGGGGGCGTTGACGCTGCTGCTTATCCGTTGAGGCGAGGGGGGCTGCTGGATGAGCTTGCTCGCCCTGCGGCGTCCGTACGAGTCCCTTTGTTGGAGTTAGGCCACGCGCTCCATGACTACGGCTTGCCAAATGAAATTGTGATCGGTGTGACGCACTTCAAACCCGGCGCTGGTCACAAGAGCCTCGATTTCATCGACGGGGTGAACGAAGGATCGGAACGCCACCTTTCGCAGGGCCATGTAGCTGTTGCCCAGCACCAGACCAGTCTTGACCCACCACTTCTCACGAGGGAAGACCAACGCCAGGTACCGGCCGGTCTTGACGACCGCTGCACCCAAGAGCCGCTCCATCCATGGGTAGCAACAGACGACGCGGTTCATGACAACGATGTCGGCCGCTTTGACCTCGTCCTGTACTTCCACGAAGTCTCCTGTTTGCCTTTCGACCCGATCGGAGACACCTTCCTCGTCGGCCAGAAGCTTCGCAGCCTCTTCATATCCGGAGGACAACTCCACGTTGACACTCCTGGCGGCGCCGGCCTTGAGCAGCTCCACTTGAACGGCACCGATACCGCCACCAACCTCCAAGACTTCTGTTTCCTGGACACCTTCGGACTTCAGGTACCTGAGAATCGAAGAAGCCATGGGATCGAGGCCTCTCCTTCGGTAGACGCGCAGGTTTCGGTCGGCTTCCTTGCGGTTGAAGAAGCGGCGATACGGAACCGGGTCACAGCAGTCAGACAAGAACCCGATCCTATCAGCGCCGCCTGATCAACGACCTCCGCACATAGTGCGGTTATGTAGCGGGGAGCGCGGCCCTGAGTCGTAGCGAGATGGCACATCAACTCCTAGATGTCACCCTGCAGGAGATATACGGTCCAATGAAGCGTAGATCGGAGGTGGCGGCGTTCGTCGCTCGGGAGTTTCGACGTGTAGTTGCCTTGTTCTAGTTGTCGGCTGTGGTTAGTTCTTGGTTGGTTATGGGTGACCGGTTTTCGATGAGGTGGTTTATGACGTGTGTGGCGTCTGGTTTGACTCCAGTGATGGTTTCTGACCAGACGGAGTGGAGGAAGTAGAGGCCGACGAAGTAGAGGCCGGGTTGAGCGGCAACGATTCCCCTTTTGTGGTTGGGGTGCCCTTTTTCGTCGAATACGGGTAGGTGAATCCAGTCGAACCCGGTGGTGTAGCCGGTGCACCAGATGACGTTGGATACTTCGAGTCGAGCTCCGTCTGTGGTTACTGGAATGCCGTTTTCGACGCTTGCGATGCGTGTCACTCGTTGGACGCCGGCCTTGTCGAGTTCCTTGGGTCGTACGCGTACTAGGGGTGGGCCGGTGTGGAGCATCTTTGGGCGTACCCGCCGTCCCATTGGGGTGGACGTGTTGAGGAGTTTGACCATGGCGAAGCGGATCAATCGGGTCCCGAAGTGGCGACCGAACCACCCTTCGAGGGCAAAGGGGATGGCTCCGTTCTCTGTTCCGGAAACGATCGTGGGATGGGTTTTGGCTGTTTCGTGGGCAATGTCGGCTCCGGAGTTGCCCAGTCCGACAACTAATACGGGGCCGTCTTGGAGTTGACTCGGGTTCTTGAACTCTGAAGAGTGCATCTGCGCGATGTTCGGGTCCAGGTCATCTGCGAAGTCAGGGGTTTTTGGTTTCTGGTAGTCGGCCATGGCGACGATGACGTTTCTGGCTGTGTATCCGCCTTGGTTTGTGTCCACCACGAACCTGTCACCTTCGGTGGTGAGGGCATTCACTCGTACCCCTGACTGAACAGGCAGATCCATTTCCTGGGCATAGCTTTCGAGGAAGTCAGCCACAGCGTCCTTGCCCACGAATTCACCACCGGGAGCGGGGAATGCCATGCCTGGCAGACCGTTCATTCGGGCTTGAGTGAACAGTCGGAGCGAATCCCACCGGTTGCGCCATGCTTCTCCGACGCGTTCGTTGGCGTCGAGGATCGTGAAGTCCACGCCGTGTTGGGCGAGACCGTGTCCGATCACCAAACCTGCTTGTCCGCCTCCAATTACAAGCGTGTCCACTGATTGGCTTGGTGAGTGAGTAGTCATGGTCTTTCTTCCTGCCTCCGAATTGGTATACTCCAACTTGGAGTATATATATACTCTAAGTTGGAGTATGTCAAGGGTGAAGGTGTGAAAGAGAAACTGACCACAACCTCGTATGCGATGTTGGCCCAGGTAGCGGTTCGGCCATGGTCTGCCTATGAGCTTGCCCAGCAGCGGGTTCGATACTTCCGATACACGTGGCCCGCCGCAGAAAGTGCCATCTACCGGGAAGTGAAACGTCTCGCCGCGATGGGGTACATCGTCGGAACCAAGGAATACACCGGGAAACGATCCCGCACCGTTTACGCAATCAGCAATACCGGAACAGACGTGTTGAAAGAATGGCTTGGAACACCCGTTGCACCTTTTTCAATGGAATTCGAAGCAATGCTCCGTGTGTTCGTTGCTCCGCTCGGAACCAAAGAGGAACTAATAGGCACACTCGAACAGGTCCTTGCGGACGCCCGAGATATGCAAGCGTTCGCAGGGCGAGTGAAACAGGAGTTCATCGACGGCATAAACGTCACTCAGAACCAGGTCTACATCCGAGCCATTGCAGTGGACTTCTTCACCAGTCACGTAAACACAGTGGCTGAATGGGCCGAACGCACCCTCCAAGAAATCGAGGACTGGGACGACCTCACACCCACTGACGAGAAGAACAAGAGAGGACTGGAGAGAATCCGTCAAACACCCGTCGAAGCAGCCGGAGGCACTTTGGCTGGGGTGGCAACCCCACCAGCAAGCCAAACCAGAAGCTCAACAGCCCACAAATAGGGAACCACACAAAACCACAGAACCCGCCAAAGCCGACCGCACATAATGCCGATTGTGGACGCCCTGTGAGCTGGTTCGGGGCCTAGCTTGGTTGCATGGAGTCTGATCGTTCCGATATGAGACGAGTTGGCTGGTGGTTTGTTGCCGCTGGCGTGTTGGTCACCGCTAGAGCAGCGATCGAGTTGATGGACCCTTCCTACTGGTCTCCTGTGTCTTTCGTCGATTATTCGGCAGTGGTTGGAAGCACCGTTGCCTGGCTGGTGACGTCGTGGGCCATTTTCCTCCTCGCACTGAGACCGGCGTTGCGACGAGCAAGGCTTGTGTTGATTGTCGGTGCTGTGGGGACTGCTGTCTCGGCTGTTGGGAATCTGTTGGAGGACCTTTTCGACATTCCGTTCGGCGGCGAGCTCTTCTCTTGGGGTGGGATGATCGGAGCAATCGGAGTGGTCGTTGGTGGTGTGCTGACACTGACTGCGAACGACCGGTTGAGGTGGTCTGGTTTGTTTCTTCTGGCCTTCATTGCTGGTGGAGTGTTCCCAGACGATGGTGGCCAATTCGTAAGCGGTGTCGCACTGTTGGGGTTGGGCGGGTGGCTTCTGATTCGAGAGTCAACGCAAACTACGGATACCAGCCGTACATAGCGGCACGTATGTGTGCTTGGTTGTGTCGCAGTCAGCTGAACCTTTCCCATCGGACGAGATCTTCGAGCGGTTTGCGAGAGCGTTCTGTGACGGTGCTCATGTTCTTGCGGATTGTCGGTTCGAGATCCTCATCGGGGTAGCCGAAAGCGATGGCGTGCCTAGCCAGATGATCATCTGGAATGCCCAGGAGACGACGAACAGCGTCTTGGTTGTGGAGAGTCGCTGGACAAGAACCGATCCCCAATGAGTCAGCAGCCAACATCATGTTCTGCCCAACTCGCCCAATATCGAACTCGCCACGGCCTGGCATGCCGACCAGCACAACCACCAAAGGAGCAGAGTCGAGGTGGGTTGAGAATCGTCCGGTCTCCGAAAGCTGCACTCTGAGTTCGAGATCGGTGACCACCAGAAACGTCCACGGTTGAGAGTTGAGAGATGAGCCAGTCCACCTTCCCGCTTCAAGAATCAGTGTGAGGTCTTCCTCGATGACCGGATCAGCGGTGTAGGCACGAGTTGCTCTCAAGCCCCGGAGCCAACTTCCCTTGTCGTACATAGGGAAGAACCTAGGGGTCGGACGAAGAAGGCGCACATAACGGCACTTGTGTTCCCCCGGCAAGCGTGCCAAGGGACGTATGTTGGAGATGTGGACCCAGGGATACGCCGAAGAATCATTGCTTCGGTCATCACAATCGTGGTCCTTGTCATCCTCTGGTGGCTCCTCTAGGACGGCAACTGGGATGCGTTGTTCCCGACTGAGTCAACAGCACCGATTAGCCGCACATAACGGCATACATGCTCCCCTGAACAGGGCCGCACATGGTGCCTGCTGTGTGTCCAGATTCGGTGTCGCTTGTTGTCAGGTGATTGTCCCTATTCCGACATTTTGGGGATGACACCTGCTGGATTGGCGTTTGCTTGCGCATCGGCGATGAAACGGTGAGTGATGTGAGTTGGGTTCGAAAGCTGGTTTGGTTGCCTGTTCTTGGAGTGGGGCTGACAGCTTGTGCTCTAGGTGCAGGGGATTCGATTGGCCAACCCTCAGATGAGGCTGCCTACTTGGAGTCGGTTTCTGATGTCCAAGCCGGAGTCGAAGACGGTTTCGACAGGGTTGGCGAAGCGTTGGCCAGTTCGTACAACACCCGGGAGGTCCTGTTCTCAGCTATCCGCGACGTGGGATATCAAGAGGCAGCCACCTCAGCGTTGACACTGGCCGAAGCCATCGTTCCACCGGAGGAGTTCTCGGATGAGCATGAGAGGTGGCTGGCTCACCGCCGCCTCGCTGTCGACAAGGCGACCGAGATCGCAGAGTCAATTGAAGTTCAAGACCTTCAGGCGATGTTCGCGGTGTTTACCGCCCTTGACCAAGACTGGGCGTCCATAGTCGCCTCCGGTCACAGAGAGTTCTGTCTGGCAGTCAGCCAGAGTCCCACATTCTGTCCAGCTCCAGACGATCTGCCAGGCGGCGCGTACGGTGCCGAGGTTTACGAAGAGCTGAGACTCAACTCCCTGGCCAATCTCGGGTTATTCAGTTTCTTTGAGGACATGTCTCCACAAGAACGATCAATCCGTCTTGAGCAGGTGCAGCCTCACATTGAGGCAAACCTCATAGCCGGAGCCGAAGCAATGAGAGATATAGACCCTCCGGACGAGTACGAGACCGAACACCAAGTTCTTATCCGGTACTTCGACGAGCAGTACGCCAACGCTGTCGGCATCACCAAGGCCAACGCCGAAGGAGATGACGCCGCAGTTTCACAGTTGTTCACCGCATCAGGAGCAGCCTTCGAATCAGCACTCACACAGATGTCTACCGAATTTCGAATCATTGCCGCACCCTGGATTGGCCCAGAATCAAACAACTAACACTCAAAACCGGATCGCACATAAGGCCGGATATGTTGTGCCTCGGGGACGAGCCAACAGGGGTCAACGACTTGTTGGGCGGGTCCTTCTTTGTCGAAATAATTGATGAAGCTGGGATCGACGCTGATGGCTGTAGCTGCCGCGAACATGAGAGACCTAAGTGGCAGCTTGGTCTTGGGCGACTGGGCAGATGAGGTGGATGTCTTCAGGCTCTTGCTGGAAAAGTATCGGGTGTGGAGTCTGGGCCAGAGCGCAACCGTTGGTGAGGTAGAAGCCGACTGCTGAACCACTGGGCGTGGCAGATACATACATCGAACCAGCTCCGGCGTCTGCGGCAACGCGCGTGGCCTCGTTCCACAGAGAAGTTGCCACTCCGGTCCGTCTGAATGGTCTTGAAACATGGAGGAATGCCAGCCAGGCAAGGCCGGGTTCGAATGAAGGCTCCACGATCGCCAGACCAAGGATCCGATCTCCTTCGAAAGCGCCGATCAAGGAAGCGCCGCGATCGACAACGGGCCTCCAATGTTCCACAAGCTGGTGGACGCTGTGCTCGCCGGTGCCAACGGGATCGAAAGACGGGACATCCCAATCGACCGGAGCCGTGGTCAGCTGATCCTCGGTGACGAGGTATTGCACACTGATGTGTTCGGACCTATCGATTTCACCAATCAGATGGAGATCGGTTGGCGCCAAATGTCGAATTTCGACCATGACCTCACAGTAGGGAGCCAACCCACGTCAACCGAACAGGACAGCATGGAAGAGCCGGTGCTCCTTGGTCACAGCAATAGAGGGACAATCAGGCTGCGCTGGATTTGGGAGCTCTTCGCTACGCCCAAATCACGTATACACGATCCTGGAGCTTGCCGATCATGCGGTAGATCGTCCAGAGGTTGTTGCCCTGGACCACGCGGTACGGCACAACACCCATCGCTTCGACGAACCGGTCCCGATCGCGGTTGAGGCGGGCGGCAAGGAGCAACCGCTTTTCACCGTTCTCGCCCTCGAGCAAGTTCTCGAGCCACTCAGACGCCACACGGTCGATTGTCTCGATCGTGAAACCGGCTTCTTCGGCGGTTCGCTCGAAGAGATCCCCGTCGAGCCGCCCCGGCGCCATCGCGAGGTCGGCGCTCAACCGGGCTGACTCCTTCGGCTCGAGGAGCGATGTAGCAAACACATCGTGAATCACCATGCCGCCGCCCCGCTTGAGGACGCGGCGACATTCGCCGAAAGCCCCTTCAAGGTCCTCGACATGGCCCATCATGTCTCTCGAGAAGATGGCCTCGAAAGCGTCGTTGGGAGCGGGGATGTCGTTGATCGTCCCGAGCTTGTTCTCAACAAGGTGGCCGTCCTGGTGGCCAGCGATGCCTTCAGTGCCCAAGTCAATGTTTGCCTGGACCGGATCGACCGACAGCACTCGGCATCCGAACCGTTCGGCGAGGTCGAGGGCCTGGGCGGCGTCACGTCCCCCGATGTCGAGGACGTAGTCCCCCTCTTCGACGCCAAGGGTGCTGAACGTGTCGTAGATCGATGTCCACGGCTTCGGGTTCAGACTTACGTCCGTCATTGCGACCGCGTCCTCCCACTCGATGCCCCAGTCGCCGTACATCTGTTCAACCGTTAGCGGTGTGGTGAAGTCATCGCCCATTTCTCCAGGCTACATACGCGCTCAAATCGCCGACTACAGACCGGGTGGTTCCAAGGTTTCCCTTAGGTGCCTCACTAATGGCCATGCGCCGTCAGTCGTATTCGACACCACCGTCCAAGTGGCTCGAGCAGTGGGATTATGCGCGCTGTAGAAAGACACTCCGGCGTCGCCGCCGACCAGATTCACCGTGCGATCGGTTTCTCCCAACCAGAAGCCAAGGCCATACCTCGCCTTCTCTCCGGACACGACGCTTCTTGGTTGCGTCATCTCCAATACCCATTCGGTGGGCACTATCCGTCCGTCGACGAACGCATCCCAGAACGTGTGCATGTCGGCGACCGTCGTGTAGACACCACCATCGCCGTTCCCTCGAACGGGCAGGTGAAGGTGGTTGGTTTGGAGGCCGTGGGGCTGGAGATAGCCAACAGCCATGCGGCCGGAAGGTTCGTCGGATCGCAGGAATGCCGTATCGGCCAACCCGGCAGGGGCCAGGACCGTTTCCTCGACTAGATCGTGATATCCAATGCCGCTGACACGCTCGGCGATGAGAGCGAGGACTATGTAGCCACCGTTGCAATAGGAGAAACGTTCGCCTGCCTTGAACTTGGTCGGATACCCATCAACCTCGGCAAGGAATGCCTCAGTTTCGGCCAACCGGTGAACCGGCGAGATCAGGACGTAGTCGCTGGAATCCAGGTCTCCATCTTCCTCGTCTAGGTAGTCACCGATCCCAGACCGATGTGCCAATAGGTGCCCCACCGTCACGTCATCAGCGATGAGTGGAAGGTCGCCACCCAGGATGGATCGCGCCGTGGTCTCCAAAGAAAGCGTCCCGTCCGCGATCAGGCTCACCACGGCAAGCGCTGTGAACCCTTTCCCCCCACTCGCAACCGCGAACTGGGTGTCTTGCGCATTTAGTATCTCGAAGCCGCGATGGGCCAACCCATAGGCCTCAGCAAAGGTCGGGTCGCCGTCTTGATCGACGCGAACCACCCCCGAGAATTCCGTCTCGGATGCGATACTGCGTACGGATTCGGTGATACCGGTCATCGCCAGATGCTACGGCGGTGTCGCGGAAGGGCCGCCTGATCGGTTTCGAACGTATCCTTCAACGGATGTCTGATCGCGTTGCTGAAGTCAAAGAGAAGATGCTGAGTGCAGATGCCCAACCAGCCGACGTTGGTGCACAAATCGCAGCTGCCTACGCCTGTGACCGTTATGGAACCGAGACGGATGCTATTCGCTACTACGACGCTGCTTGGGCGCTTGGCGTGCCCGACGATCAGCGCAGACGGTTCATGGTGGGCTATGGCTCTACGCTTCGGAACGTCGGACGTGTGACCGGAGCCGTGGACGTCCTCCGCCAGTCAATCACCGAATCGCCTGAGTATGCGCCCCATCACGCTTTTCTCGCTCTGGCCCTCCATGATCTGGGTGAACACGACGCCGCACTTGGTTCTGCTCTCACAGCTCTTCTCGAGGCAGGAGCTGTCAGTCTCGACGGATATGACCGGGCACTGAGCTACTACCGGGACGTACTGACATCGGCGATCCGACGGGACCATTCAGAGCCCTAGATCTGGTGGAAGACAATCCCGAGCAAGCGCGCCACCTTTGCACAGAATGACACCGTGACTACCAACATCTACGGCCAACCGATCGGTCGCGATCTGGGTGGCTGGGAGCCAGCCGCGATGATCCCCGAAGAACAACTCACAGGAACATATGTGAGGCTTCGACCGCTGACAGTTGACGATGCAGAAGCCATCCACTCGGCTTTCGCTGATGCCAGTCCCGAACTATTCACCTATATGTCGTTTGCGCCTTTCGAGTCGGTTGGCGACGTCCTTGAGGTGAGCCGCTTCATGCTTGGCGAAGCGGATTGGAGTCCCTACGTAGTTGAGGTCGATGGGACGATCGAAGGGTTTGAGGCCTATCTGAGAATCAATCCCCTCGACGGAGTGATAGAAATCGGTTCCATAATGTTCTCGCCGCGTCTCCAACGGACTACCGCTGCGACTGAATCCGCCTACCTACTGATGAGACATGCCTTTGAGTCCGGATACCGACGCGTCGAGTGGAAGTGTGATGACCTCAACGCGCCTTCGCGGAGGGCCGGCGAGCGGCTCGGATTCCGGCATGAAGGAACGTTCCTCAACGCCACCCACTACAAGGGGCGAAATCGGGACACGGCTTGGTTCGCCATGACCGTTGAGGACTGGGCAGGTCATCGCCCAACTTTCGAGGCTTGGCTGAATGAATCGAACTTCGATCAGAGCGGAGGGCAGATCCGCTCTTTGTCGGACCTTCGACAGTCCGGGTGACTCTGAGAACGAGAGTTGACGCGTTCAACGGGCTCGACCCGTCGACTCACAAGCTTGAAGGAACACCCGTCGCCCATTCGCTGTTTTCTCGGTCGTGACCTACTTCAAGCTTCCTGGAGGTCGCTTCGCCTCTGAGAGTCGCCGCGAACTGCCCGCTTTGGCTGCAGCCGTTGTTCGTTTCATGGGCGCCGGCTCTCGTGCCCCACGGGCTGCGGTAGGGGACGCCCTCGAATTCGCAGCTAAGTCGGCGGAGTGGAGCCGCTCGGTCCTCAGTTGGCTCGATATCGACCTCGATTTGACCGGAACCGATCAGATCGACTGGGCGAGGCCACACGTGATAGTCGCTCTCCACGAAGGGATCATCGATCCTCTGTTCCTCATGGCACACCTTCCCGTGCCTTTGCGTTTCGTCGCACGAACCGAACTGAAGGATTGGCCGGTAATTGGTCCAATACTTGAACCCTCGGGCCAGATCCTCATCGAGCCGGAACAGCCCCACTCAGCTGCTCGGACGCTCCTACGCGGGGGTAGGCAAGCAGTCGCCGCAGGTTTCAGCCCCGTCGTGTTCGCCCAGGGAACTCTTCTCGGTATAGAAACTGCCTTCCAGCCGGGAGCCTTCGCCCTGGCCAGGGCCGCCGGTGTGGAAGTTCTCCCGGTGGTGATTGCAGGCACGCACCAGGTCTACGAATGGCCGTTTTCTCCCGTAGTCAGGCGGTCTAGGCCCGTTCATGTTCAGATTCTTCCCTCACGAGTGAACCCGAAACCCAGCGAACTTGAGAGTGAGATGCGCCATATCGCTCTGGACAACAAGCATGCACCGGTAAGGCGATTCGATCCCATCCGCGATGGATGGTGGGATGACTATCGATTCAGCATCTCAGCTGATTACCCCGGTTTGGCTAGCCAAATGGCCAAGCATCGCTCGGAATGCGTCCGGGCCTAGCCAACCGAGACCTTGGTGAGAGCGCAGATGGCGCACGTTGTGTGAGATCGGACTTCCCAACTGACGGTGAACGTCTGTTAGATCCGGGATCCTCGGCTCGGTCCGTCTACATACGCGAGGACCCGTTCCAGCGGCCTCGGTACCTGAGCGAGATCCAGAGCCTCAACCAAGACGCGGCCGTAGCGAACCTTGCGACCGGACTTGATTCCCGAGAATCGATGGAACTGGTCATCAAGTGCCCGGCCCCTCCATTGAGGCTGGTTCTGGAACTTCTGGAACTTCCTCAATTCGCCCTGTTCGGTGAGGATCTGCTTGATCACCTCTCTTCCAAGTGATCGGATCAGTTCATCTTCGAGATCCCGGGAGCAAACAAAGAAGCCGAGGGATTCCATTGAGGACGTCGTTAGGCCGGATCCCAGACCCGCAGCCTCCATTGCTCGGCAGAACTGGGCTGCCTCAGCCTCATCGCATAGGCCTGCCAGTGTCGTGTCGGTGGGAACTGTCTCCAATGCGTCGAGGAGAAAGCGTTCGATCGACGATGCGCCGCCCATCGAGAGGATCTCGACGTTTTCTGCGTCGAGATCACGCCCTAGACGAGCCGCCAATGTCTCCAAGGCAGCCTTGTCGCTATCGCCTTCTACGAAAACCACGGCACTCAAGCCGACGACGATACCGGTGGTTGCGCGGGCGGGCGTGTGCAGTGGTACCGGTCTGGGCTGTACATCTGCACACGCTCGGACAGATAGACGGCGAGAAGCACCGAATCGGCAACCTGGCAGCAGGTCGCTAGTCAGCCAAGGCTGATATTTAGTTCCTCCTGAACCTCATGCCAGGTACCCAGGCGCTCGCGCTCGAATCGATCGGGATTCCTTTGCCTGACGCCGGGGTCGACGTCCAAGCCTGCTTCCTCGAGGGCAATCCGCTGCTGGGTGGCCAGATCGAGCAGACCCATAGCGACCGCCTGGGCGTAGTACGCCGCGTGAATCGTCACGCAAACGGAGTGCTGCGGATTCGAGTCGAGGATCTCGTCCATCGAGTAGGTCACGAGCAGCTGGAGCTCTTCCTCAGATTGCGCCACCATGTGGGCGCCGATCAACTGCTGGAACATCTCGTGTCCGAGACGCACGCAAGGACCGTGCTTGAGGTCGATGTGCATCGAGCTCACGCTTCAAACCTATCGCGAAATCGCTCCGCCGTATATGGGACTCGCGCCGAAATCCTTGCTCATCAGTGCTGCATGCCTGGACAGACCGACCGGCCAGCCTTGGGCTCAAGTCGGTGCAGAGTCGAATAGTGGAGCGAAACACATCGTGGAAGGGGGCTGCCGACATTCGAAGGCCGATGGTCCTTGGACGAACGGCCGTCAGTCGAGGTCATCTGGCTCTAGTCGCAGGCTCTTTGGGGTTTGATATTGCGTTGAGTGATGCCTGTCGCGACATTGAGGATCGGCGACTGTGGATGAGCCCGTAGCCAGAAAACGCACCACGCAACCGAAGGCCCGCCAAGTGAAGGGCAGGGTGAGCGTCCATCGGGTCGGTCGTTGGCGTTTTCCCGTGTTCGAATTGAGGCAAGGTGCAACGGTCCTCGCCCAGATGGGCCGCCAAGGTTGGTATCGAATCTTCTTCGGTACCGGACAGCGGATCGAACTAGCGGATGGTTCTGGATGGCGATTGCGGGCGACAGGCCGGGCCGGGGCCATATGTCCCGTGGTCGTCGACGAAGACCAACTGAAGATCGTCCTTGGTTCGCCTGTAGTCGGCGGGTACGGGGTCATTGGAATGACAAATGCTTACAAGCTGTACTTGACCGAACCCAGTTGCCTTGTCCGAGCCAACCGTTGGATTCTTAGAGAGCATGAGAAGCAAGTCGCTGTGGTGTCTAGGTTCCCTCTCGAACTAGACGCCACGAGAGGAATCCACATCGGAACCGTGCTGATGTCCTTTGCATTGATCCAATACGGCATCCCCGGCGAGAATCGATTGAGAGCTCCCAAGCTCAATTGGGGGACTTAGCGCCTCCCGAGGAGTTGCTAGGTGGCAGGATCTAGGTCGTTGGAACAGCGGATAGCTCGAACAGGGTCCATTCCCCGGGAACTCCTTTTAGGGATCTCGTTCCGAGGGGTTCGAACTCGATTCCTGACCCGACCACGAGATCGCGCACAGTGCTCGACACCGCGACTCCGCCGCCAGAGTTGATGCTCATGACACGCGAAGCGATGTTGACCGCCATGCCTCCGATGTCGTCATCCTTCAACTCGATTTCCCCGGTGTGCAGGCCGACCCTTACGTCGATTCCCAGGTGTTGACTGATACCTCGAATGCTTGATGCGCAGGTCACGGCTCGGGTTGGTCCATCGAAAGTGGCGACGATGCCGTCGCCCATGGTCTTGATTTCTTGACCCCTGAATCGGTTGAGGTACTCACGAGTGGTCTGGTGGTGCTGTTCGAGCACCTTCAGCCACTGGCGATCACCGAGCCTTGCCGCATGACTTGTCGAGTCGACGATGTCGGTGAACATCACTGTTGCCAGGGTTCGATCGGGGACCGATGTGGCGCGGGTCCCGGTGATGAACTCCTCGATCTCGTCGAGAACAGGCTTGGGATCAGCGGCAAAAACGGGATGGGTGTCGGCACCTGGCAGCTCAACCAAGCGGGCATCAGGAATGTGTTCGGCCAGGTAGCGGCTGTGTTCGGGTCTGTGCCAAGAAGCATCCTTACGACAGATGACCAGGGTGGGTACCTGGATCGAACTCAAGATGGAACGGAGATCGAGCTTCAGAAGGAAGTTCTCGTAGATTGTGATGGCAGTATTTGGAGTGGCTGTGGTCCGCTGATACCGAGCAAGCCAGTCTCGTAGCTCGTCATTGTCCGTCTGGCTGGGGAGCATGATGTCCCAATACCCTGGTGTTCCCCAGGATTCCTTTGCCCATTTCACGGCTGCAGGCAGCACTTCGATCGGAAGTCCGAAGGGGTAGTCGTCGGCTCGGAGGAACCTCGGGAAGGTGTTGATCAGGACGAGTGAAGTGGCTCGCTTTGGGTTCAGAGCAGCGAAAGTGAGGCCCATGAAGCCGCCTTCGACTTCCGCAACGATGGCCGCTGATTCAACCCCGGCCGCGTCCATGACGACCCGCGCGTCGTCTGACCAGTGTTCTGCCGTTGGGGGTTTCCCCAGTGGGATGGGATCGGATGCGCCTCCACCTCGCAGATCGAATTTGAGGACTCGACTGAAGGATCCGAGGCGATCGAAGTATTGGGCTGGGAGGGGGTGGTCCCAGATCATCTCGACATTTGATTCGACCGACGTCATGTAGACGAGATCTCGGGGACCTGAGCCGAATTGCTGATATGCGATCTGGCCTTCGCCGGCGTCGGCGTACTTCGTGTTTGGGCGGTTGCTTTGCAAGCTCAAGTCGCTTGATTGGGTGGCGGGAGCGTACCTGGGCTTCGGTGGTCCTGGTCATCCAGAATTGGCCGGACTTGTCTTCTGGGCCATGTCGCAAGACCGGGAACGGCTCGGTGGTGAACCACCAGTCGTTCCATAGAACGGGGACCAGGACGACTAGTAGCGCCGACAGGCCCATGGCTATCCAAGGGGCGCCTGGTTCCGGAACTGATTACAGGTCGAGTTGACCAAGGAGCTGGTTGACGCCCTTGGCGTTGCCCATCACATAGAAGTGGACTGACGGCACGCCGTTGCTCAGGAGGTCGTTGGTTTGGTCTAGCGCCCAGGCGACACCGACATCTCTTATGTGTTCGGGTTGAGCCGCCTCGACCTCGGCGACCAGGGCTTGTGGAAGGTCGCAATGGAACGTTTTGGGAATCGTGGTGAGCTGGGTACGAGTAGTGATCAGTTTCAGACCCGGGATGATCGGAACCGTGACCCCTTGGCGTCGACACTCGTCAACGAACTCATAGAAGTGACGATTGTCGAAGAACATCTGAGTGACGATGTACTCAGCCCCAGCTTCTTCCTTGCGTTTGACCCATTGAACATCAGTCTCGAGATTGGGTGCCTCGAAGTGCTTTTCGGGGTATCCCGCCGCACCGATGGAGAAGCCTGTCGGTGCCGAGTCCAACAGCTCTTCCAAGAAGACGCCCTTGTTGAGGTCGGCTATCTGTTCGATCAGATCGATGGCGTGGTCGTTTCGGCTTCGGCCGAATTCCAGTCTCTTCTCGTATCCACTGGAGTCCCCTCGCACCGCCAGCACGTTGTCGATTCCCAAGTAGTGCAACTCGATCAGGAAGTCTTCGGTTTCCTCCCGGGTGAACCCTTCACAGACCACATGAGGCACGGCGTCGACGTTGTACTTGTGCTGAATCAGGGAACACACGCCCAGGGTTCCTGGACGCTTCCTCTTGACCCTACGTTCATACCCGGTTGGGGTCTCCTCGTGGATCATCTCGGCAGCGTGGCTGGTGATGTCGATGAATGGCGGCCGATGATCCACCAGGTCTTCGATGAGTTTGAGCAGGCTCGACAGATCGCTTCCTCTCCTGGGAGGAAGGATTTCGAAGCTGATGAATGGATCAGTTGCGTTGTCGAGGTGCTCGGTGATTTTCATAGTTGGGTGGCGAACAATTCTGCGTCGCCCATCAGAGTGGGTATTGGTTCGCTGGCTTCACACTACGGCGTCGCGTTGAATTCCCTCAACCAGGTGGAGTGCTCAGGCAAAGCGATCCCAAGCGGCGGTCTCTGCTCGGAAATGGGTTTGCGAGGTGAGGCGCATCACGCGCGAAGTGTCGGGGTTGAATTAGTGTTGCCGGACCTTGGACATCGGTAGCAGCGAGATCCTCCAAATCGTCGTGATCGTGGGTGCCGGCATCGGTGCGCAATGGCTGGCTCAAGTCCTGCGTCTGCCCTCGATTGTCTTCATGCTTGCGGCTGGGGTGATCGTCGGCCCGGTTCTCGGATGGGTCGATCCGGACGCTCTCCTAGGTGACCTGCTGACGCCGTTGGTTTCGTTGGCTGTCGCCCTGATCCTGTTCGAAGGTGGACTAACCCTGCGAGCGAGGGAGCTGAAGTCCGAGCGAAGCGTGGTCCTTCGCCTGATCTCGATCGGCGCCATGATCGTGTGGATAGTGGCCACTCTGGCGGCCACGGCCTTCCTCGATGTCTCGCTTGAAGTCGCGATTCTCCTCGGGGCCATCCTCATCGTGTCGGGCCCAACCGTCGTTGGTCCGCTTCTTCGTCAGATACGGCCGCATGGATCGGTGGGGCCAATCTTGCGATGGGAGTCGATCTTGATAGATCCCATTGGTGTGATGATCGCGACGATTGCTTTGGAAGTGATCATCGCCCGCGACGAGGCGTCCGGGGTCGGAGGCGCAGGTCCAGATATCGGGACGGTCGCATCTCAGGTCGGGATATTCATCGGGATCGGCGTTGGGATCGGGCTGCTCGGCGCTTTGCTGATCTTGCCCTTGATCAGGTGGCATTTCGTGCCTGATCGAATGCAGAACTCAATGGTCCTTGCGCTTGCACTGGTCGCATTCGTTATCTCCAACGAACTGGCTGCTGAGTCGGGATTGCTAACTGTGACAGTGATGGGGCTGGTGCTCGCGAATCAGAGATTCGTGGAGGTTGGTCACGTACGTGCTTTCAAGGAAGACCTGGTCGTTTTGGTGCTTCCTGCCGTGTTCGTGGTCCTGGCGGCAAGGCTCGAACC
>Ga0209578_10001358_pt1 | contig 23124 bp, 19 predicted proteins | sample tdAd472_FD_187127 | JGI IMG/M metagenome (GOLD analysis project Ga0209578, IMG submission 187127) | Marine sediment microbial communities from the Atlantic coast under amendment with organic carbon and nitrate - tdAd47.2 (SPAdes)... | ecosystem: Environmental > Aquatic > Marine > Coastal >...
TGTGAGTTGCGAAACGTTAGGTGCCAGTCCGGGCTGCACTGCAAGACCAGCCTGAGCGCCAGCCTGGGCCGCCTCAATATTGGTGCGTTGTCATTGGACGACCTGACATTTTTCGTCGAGTCCATGCAACTGACGAGCACAGACGGTCAATGGCAGGTCCTGTCCGACAACGCAAAAGTCACGCTGCAAAACACCAGGGTCGCTGGCCGGCAGTTCGTCGTGCCCGATGCCACCGCCGAGATCGGAGCGTCAAATGAAGAACTCTCCGCGGTACTGCACTTCTCGACACCCGAGGCCGGCTTCACGGGGCGCGCAGAGTTGCGCCACAACCTGTCGAGGGGTACCGGGGAGGTTCACTTCCGCGATACGGCACTCAACTTCGACATACTGAATCTGTCGGAAGTCGTCACCGACTGGCCGTACGAATTCGACGTTTCCTCGGGGTTCTGGCGAATCGATGCGGGAGTGAACTGGGCCGTGACCGATGCAGGCTTCGCTTATACGGGCACCACCTTGCACAGCCTGGACTCCCTGGCCGGTAACTACGGCGACATCGGCTTTATCGGCCTGAACAGCCAGACCGAGGTGAAAATCGACTGGCAGGCTGGAATCTCATTGTCGCCGACGCAGTTCGAGGTCGCCCTCATCGATGTCGGCTTTCCGGTCCGTGAGTTGCGGGGCCGCTTCGCGGCAGACATCGGGTCACTGGCCGCCGACGTTGAGACAGTATCCATGGCCGCACTCGGCGGCATCGTCACCGTCGATCCCTTCCGCTATGAGCACACAGCTGATAACAGCCAGCTCATACTAAGCGTCAAGGAGATTCAGCTGCCGTTAATGGTCGGCCTTGCAGGCTTGAAAGCCATGGAAATAAGCGGCAGCGTGTCGGGTGACATCCCCGTGACCCTGAAGAACGGCAAGGTCATTATCGACAGAGGGCTCCTGGAGAACGACCCACCGGGGGGCGTGATCCGGTACGGTGCCGGCGCCGGTGTAGTAGATGACGAGTCGCAATTGGGCATCGTGACTCGCACACTGAGAAATTTCGAGTACGACACTTTGACCTCGGAGGTCAGCTACACCGACAGCGGAGACCTGAAATTACAGATGCGGCTGACGGGCACAAATCCGGACGTCGACCCGAATCAGCCGATCGTGCTGAATCTCGGGGTTGAAAATAACGTCCCGCAGATGCTTAGAAGCCTGCAGGCCACCCGCTCGATCGAAGACGTTCTGGAGGAGCGGCTCGGGAAATGATTCTTTCGGCGCACCGATGCTTCGGTTAAGCTGCGTCAGGGTGATGCAAAGGTAAGACACATGACCAAATACCTGCTTACAGGCATGACATTGATTTTGCTCACGGCATGCAATCCGACCGTGACAGTCGAGGCTCCCAAAGAGCCCATCGAGATCAATCTGAATGTCAAAATCGAACACCATATCCGCGTCCAGGTCGACAAGGAACTCGACGACCTGTTTGACGAAGACAGCGATCTTTTCTGAGGACCAACACCATGAAACCTGAAGCATTAAGACAATTCGTCGCAGCGCTGTTGCTGGCCTTTGCGTTTCAGAGTGCCTGGGCCATCGACATCCACTCAGCGAAGGACCAGGGTCTCGTCGGCGAAGCCAATACCGGCTACCTGGCCGCTGTTGTCAGTGCCCCGAGCGACGAGGTCAAGGCACTGATCTCGGAGGTCAACCAGAAACGTAAAGCGCAGTTCAAGAGTACGGCCGAGAAGACCGGTGCCACGCTCGAACAGGTCCGTTTCCGTTTCTACGAACTCGCCTTGGAGCACACCCGGCCCGGAAATTACTACCAGGATCAGGAAGGCAACTGGCAGCGTAAGTAGGCGCGCAGTCTCAGCGGATGCCGTCCGGGCGATAGGTATCCCTGGCAGTGCCTGTCGAGAAGACTATCTGCCAAAGCTGATTGGCCCGGGCCCGGAATGATCCGGCACTGGTCAACAGGTAGTAGCGCCAGGCACGGTGAAACCGCTCATCATAATTGCCGCGCAGCTCCGGCCACGCAGCTTCAAAATTCTCGTGCCAGCACTTGAGCGTAGTTTCGTAATCCGGGCCAAAGTTGTGCCAGTCTTCGAGCAACAGCGTGCCTTCGGCGGCACGGGCAATCTGTCTCGCAGACGGCAGTTCACTATTCGGAAAGATGTAACGCGCGATCCACGGATCCACACCGGGCCGTGTGATATTTGTGCCGATCGTGTGCAGAAGGAATAGCCCGCCATCATCCAGGCAACGTTTCACGACGTCGAAGAAAGTCCGGAAATTTTTGTGACCGACGTGTTCGAACATGCCGATCGAGTAGATGCGATCGAATGTCCCGTCCAGCTCGCGATAGTCCTGCAAACGCAGTTCGACTGGTAGTCCTGCGACAATTTCCTGACCGAGCAGCAGTTGCTGCTCCGACACAGTGATGCCAACTACCTCAACACCGTATACCTCCGCGAAGTATCTTGCGGCCCCACCCCAGCCGCAGCCGATATCCAGGATGCGCATGTCCTGCTCGAGCATGAGTTTGCGTGCGACCAGGTCGAGCTTGGCAGTCTGGGCGGAGTCCAGCGTGCCAGCATCTGCCCAGTAGCCGCAGGAATAGATCATGCGGCTATCCAGCATTGCTTCGAAAAGGTCATTACCGAGATCGTAGTGGTGCCGGCCGATCTGAAAGGCGCGACCGGGTTTCTGCAGGTTCTTCATGCGGGCGATGACGACATCGCCGATCAGGTGCCACGGACTCAGCTTGTACTCGAGACCGGCACCCACCGCACGACAGACGAGTTCATCCAGCGCGTCCGAATCCCACCAGCCGTCCATGTAAGCTTCGCCGACGCCCAGGGTGCCTTCGGCAAGAATGCGGGAATAAAGGCGCTCATCCCGGACACGCAAGTCCCAGGGCCTGCCGCCGTTAATACGAACATCGGCCGGCGCCAGAATCGATTCAAATTTCCGTCGTTGTGCGTCCGATCGCATGCCACCCTCGATCAGTGGAAGCGCGAATATCCCATCGCAATATCGACTTTTTCGCCTGCTATTTTACCAACAGATTCGCGTGGTGGCCTCCCTTGCCCGCTTTTCTTGTTTCCAATGCTTCGGTCTTGCGTTCGCGAAGGATCATCCAATCAGGAACATCTATTCCGGGCCCTGTATGGTCGCCGTGCATGTGTTGGTATGATGCGCCGTCAGCCGTTTGTCGCGCGCGTGCCGCAGCGGCGCGACGCCCGGAAATCCAACGCAGCCCGAGGCCTTACGCTTATGGTTTGGACCCTGAGCAACAGACTACTTTTTGCAGCCATCTTCATCTCCGGCGCTTCCGCCTTGATCTACCAACTGATCTGGGTCCGGTTGCTGGGCCTCGTGTTCGGGGTCAGCAGTTTCGCCGTCGCCACGGTGGTTGCGGTATTCCTGCTGGGCCTGGGCCTGGGGAGCTATTTCTTTGGCCGATGGTCAGAGCGAGTCCGTGACCCGCTGCGCATCTACATGTATGTGGAATTGGGGATTGCTGCGACTTCGCTCATCGCCTACCTGGTGATTGAGACCCTGCCGATCTACCGCTATCTCTACGAGTACGCCTACAACAACCTCGGCTTCTACGGCCTTTCGGTCGCTCGGCTTCTGCTGTCCACGCTTGTACTGCTGCCTCCGGTGTTCCTCATCGGCGGTACCATGCCGCTGCTCGCCAAGTACTTCCTCCGCGACCCTGCCCACCTGGGCTCCAGCTTCAGCAAGATCTATTACCTCAACACACTCGGGGCCTGCGCCGGTGCGCTGCTGACTGGTTTTGTGTTCGTGCGGTACTTCGGCGTGATCGGCACACTGGTAATTGCCGTCGCCGGTAACCTGCTGGTCGCCCTGATTATTGCGTTGAGCAAGCGAGGCACAGGAGTCACGCGTCCCGCGACCGGCGAGCAGTCGCCTTATTCCTACATGCTGGTCTTCCTGTTTCTGACCGGCTTCATCAGCCTGAGCTACGAGATGCTGTGGGTGCGCATCCTCTCGACCTACGGGCTGTCGACCTCCCAGGCCTTCGCGCTCATCCTCGCGGGGTTCCTGTTGGGATTCTCGGCAGGGGCGTGGATCGTGGCGCGAAAGGTGGACCGCCGCCGGGATCTCGAGGCCTGGTTCAGCGCTGTGTCTATCGTTACAGCCTTCAGCGGCGCCGTCGTGCTCCTGTTGTTCCGGCAGTTCGAGGCCCTCACGATCCTGCTCGCGGACGCCACACCGATGAGCCAGCTGACGCTCGGCATGGCCCTCGCATTCACCGTGTCTTTCATCCCGGCTGTGTTCATGGGGATCCTGTTCCCGCTCGGAGTGCGCATCTACGCACATGATGTCGATCGGATCGGCGCCAAGGCCGGCAACACCTTTTTTTCGAACACTCTCGGCTGCGTGCTGGGCAGCCTGCTGACGGGATTCGTGCTAATCCCCTTCGTGGGGATGTGGAACACGACGCTGCTCCTCATCAACATCAGCTTGCTGATCGCGCTGGCTTTCATGTTGCGTGGCCGCCGCCCCGCCAGGGCCCAATGGATCTCGCTGGTCGTCGTCGCCGCCGTCGCGAATCTGTTGGTGTTCACGGACAGCAAGTCGTTCCACGCCGAACTAAAGGGCCGCGACCTGCGCACGGCGGCTGAGGGTTTCGATGTCATCTACTATGCTGAGGGCCTGTCGGGGACCGTCACTGCCGTCGAACGGGGCGACTATCGGGGGTTGTTCGTCGATGGCCAGAACGTCTCCGGAACGGATCCCGTGTTGCTCGCTGACTCGAAGATGCTCGCCCACGTGCCACTGTTGCTGGCCAGGGAGCCGGAATCAGCGCTGACGGTAGGCTACGGCACCGGAACCACTTCAGGGAGCATGCTGCTGTACGACGTCGATGTCCATGCGGTCGAGATCGAGGAGAAGATCATCGAAGCGGCGCCGCTGTTCAGCAAGGTCAACTACTCATCCTATGCCGACCCTGGTCTCGATATCGTGATGGACGACGCCCGCAATTACATCGCTACCACGGACGAAGAGTTCTCCGTCATCGTCACGGACGTGACCAACCTGAAGTACAAGCGCAATCCCTATCTTTACACCCGGGAGTACTTCGAGATTATGCGGGACGCGCTCAGCGCGGATGGCATTGCCGCCGCGTGGCTCCCGGTCGGCGGCCTGTCCTTCAACGACCTGCGCAGCCTGATCGCCACGTTCGACAGTGTCTTCCCGCACACGACCGCCTGGTATTTCACACAATTCCCAACTCACTTCATCATCCTGGTGGGTACGCCGGAGTCGACGCGGGTGAACCTGACGGAGTTGGAGGAAAGAATGGCCCAGGTCGACCCTGACCTGCGCGGCCTCGGCGTCGACAATGTCAATGAGCTCGCCAGCATGCTGCTGCTGGGCGAGAGCGACATCGACTCGCTGGTGGACGGCGCGCCGATCCACACGGACAACCGCCCGATCCTCGAGTACTCCGACATGGACCTTTACAACGTCACGGACGTTGCGCCTAACCTCGGCCGGCTCATCGAGTTCCAGCAGGAGAACCTGCTCGCGTACTTCGTCGGGAGCGAGCATCAACTCGCCGAGCTTGAGGAGTATTTCGACCTGTATTCCGGCCATTACCTCGACTACGTCCAATTGTACGAGCAGCAGCGCCTCAATTAGGCGCCGACACCCGGGGTGCCATCGGCAAATATGTCAGCAGATTCGCGTGGTGGCCTCCCTAGCCTGCTTTTCTCGTTTCCAGTAGCTCGGTCATGCGTTCGCGAATGACGAACTTCTGCACCTTGCCCGTGACTGTCATCGGGAACTCGTCGACGAAGCATATGTACCTCGGGATCTTGAAGTGCGCCAGGTTACCCTTGCAGAACTCGCGCATCTCCTCCTCGCTCGCGCTGATGCCATCGCGCAGTTTTATCCATGCTGCAACTTCTTCGCCAAATTTCTGGTCCGGCACGCCGACGACTTCAACCTGCTCAACCTTCGGGTTCGTGTACAGAAATTCTTCGATCTCGCGTGGATAAATGTTTTCGCCGCCGCGAATCAGCATATCCTTGCTGCGGCCGACGATTCGCAGGTAACTGCTTTCGTCCATCGTCGCCGTGTCGCCGGTACGTATCCAGTTCGCCTCGTCAATCGTTTCGCCTGTGCGCTCCGGGTCGCCCCAGTAGCCACGCATGACGCAGTAACCGCGCGTACAGAGTTCGCCGGGCTCGCCGCGAGGGACGATATGTCCTTTATTGTCGACGACCTTTATCTCGGTGTGCGGCAACGGCTGGCCGACTGTGCCAACGCGCAGCTCGATCGGGTCGTTGGGTAAGGTTTGTGTCGCGAGCGGACCGGTTTCCGTCATCCCGTATCCAATCGTAATTTCACTCATGTGCATATCGTCGATGACGCGATGCATCAATTCGATCGGACATGGCGCCCCGGCCATGATCCCGGTACGCAGTGACGTCGTGTCATATTTCGCGAAATCCGGGTGGTCCAGCATTGCGATAAACATCGTCGGCACGCCGTGAGCAGCCGTGCATCGTTCGGCGTCGATAGCCTGCAAGCAGGCCTGAGCCTCGAAGGCAGCTGCCGGCAGCACAATTGCAGCACCACTTGTCGTGCACAGCAATGTACCCAGCACCATGCCGAAGCAGTGATACATCGGCACCGGCATGCACAGCCGGTCATCCTCGGTGAAGTTCATGATGCGCGAGGACATCGTCGCGTTATTGACGATGTTGTGGTGCGTCAGTGTTGCCGCTTTCGGCGAACCTGTCGTGCCGCTCGTGAACTGGATGTTGATCGGCGTATCGAAATCCAGGCTTTTGCCGACGGCGTCCAGCCTTGCATAATCACCCTCGCCAGGTAGCTTCGCAACGTCGCCGAAATTGAACATTCCTGGTGTGCACTCTTCACCAAGCCGGATGACATAGCGCAAGTCAGGCAGGCGCGGTGCGCGAAGTTCGCCAGGCTCGGTACTGGTAAGCTCCGGCGCAAGCTCGTTCACCATCGCCAGGTAGTCGCTGGTCTTGAACGCCGGCTCGGTGATGAGCCCGCGGCAGCCGACTTTCTTGAGGGCGTACTCGAGTTCGGGCGTGCGATACGCCGGATTTATATTGACGAGGACGAGGCCGGCATAGGCCGTGGCAAACTGAGTAATAACCCACTCTGCCCTGTTTGTCGCCAGCATGCCGACGCGATCTCCCGGCTCGAGGCCGAGTGCCAAAAGTCCTGCAGCGAATGTCTTCGCCCGCTCCCTGAGCTCCTGCCAGTTCCATCGGACGTCCTGATCGAGGACGATCAGGGCATCCTGGTCAGGCCAGCGGAGAGCTGCCGTGTCAAGCAGTTCTCCGACCGTCACCCCGAGAAGAGGCGAATCACCGCTGCCATTTGCATAGCTATTCAAGGCCAAACTCCTGCAGCGTTTCTAACCCGCGCGTAGTAAAGCCCGTATGGCCCGATCAGGCAGTTCGTAGTTCTCGAAAACGTATGTGGGAACTACGGACTTGCTGTTTTGGCTACATTTGCACCGATACAGGAGCCGCCAGGTTGACCTCGAGAATCGTGCCCCGAGGTACATTGATGCTCGAACCTCGCGTCAGAATGGAGGCGCCAACGCCAACCTGGGCGCCCGTCCTGGCGCCCGAACTTCCGCCAATGAGACCACCGATAGCCGCAGCTCGTGCCGTACGGCCAACCGTTCGGCCTGCCTCATTCTGGGTCTGGGCTTGCAGGCCCGAAGTGCTTATGGGTACGAGCACGTCGTCGATCATCAGGTCCGTGAACTCCATGGACAGCTCCGAGGAGCCCACAGCGCGCCCGGACTGTTGAGCGGACGATATACGTCCATGAACGAAGGTGCCACGCGGCACCACTGTAACGCCGTCAACGACCAGTGCGCCTTCGAGCTGACCGCGGAATCGATGCCCCGCTGAGTGCCGGCTGCTGTCGATGTTCTCGGTCGTACGAATCACGAGGCGGGTGCCGGTCGGCAGTGTCATGACGCTCGCATTTGCCTGTACGGCAGCCTCTGCCGTGGCAACGCCACTGCTGAAGAACACGCCAACGACCTCGCTCTCGGGAAACGCCTCGATGCCCTCGCCGGTGTCGAACATGATGATGCCGTTGCTGCTGCCGACAAAATCGCCTTCGAGAATCGTGCCGTTCGCGAGCTCGAGAGTGTCCGCGACGACGGGGCCGACAATGCCGATCGTCAGACAGGTGAACAGAATCAGAACCGCTCGTTTCATTATTATTCCTTTCGGTAAAATTACTTTGCGTTCAGGTACTTGAGTATAGGCCGGCTGCGCTTTCACTCACAATTTAATTAGGGCAGTATTGCCCGCTTGCCAAGGCCTGAGTTCTCTGGTCGGCAGCGCATCGAAAACCACAAGAAAGGAATCCATCATGACCACTGATTTTCGGGGGTGGCGCGTCGTCGCCACCATTTTGACAAGTGCATTATTTACAATCACAGCCACGAATGTGTTTGCCGCACCGGCTGGCAGCGGTGAAATCAGTTACGCTGACCCGAACGTGCACTTCCATCCGGATGGCAAGCCGCCATCCGAGCATACGCTGAAGATTCTCAACGCAGCGCGTGAGTCGATGCCGTTCGAAGATACGCGTGATTTCGATGAGGCGCGCAAGGGCTTCATCGCTCCGCTGAACTCGGGCGTTATCAAGGCGGACGCCGGTCACGTCGCATGGGACATAGATCGCTATGACTTTCTCAAAGCCGAGGAAGGCTGGCCATCCGTCCATCCGTCGACACAGCGCCAGGGTCACCTGAACCAGATCACGGGCCTTTACAAGGTGACTGATGGCATTTACCAGGTGCGCGGCTTGGATCTCGCCAACATCACATTTGTACGTGGCAAGGAAGGCTGGATTGTCTTCGACCCGCTGACCGCGCTGGAAACGGCACGTGCCGGTCTCGAGCTGATCAACCAGGAAGTCGAAGACCTGCCCGTCACGGCTGTCATCTATTCACACTCGCACGGCGATCACTTCGGTGGTGTGCGCGGCGTTGTTGACCTCGAGCGCCTCGAGGCGGGCAAGGTCGAGATAATCTCGCCGCGGGGCTTCATGCAAGAGGCCGTTTCCGAGAATGTCTATGCCGGTAACGCCATGAACCGGCGCCTGTTCTACCAGTACGGTGTGCTGTTGCCTGCAAGCCCGTTCGGCCATGCCGGCCAGGGGCTGATGCAAAACGTCGCCGCCGGTAACCTCGGACTGCTGCCGCCGACCTACGTCGTTGAAGACTATATCGAAGAGCGTTTGGTTGACGGTGTTCGTATGATCTTCCAGAACACGCCGGGCACCGAGGCGCCGTCGGAAATGAACACTTATCTGCCGGACAAGAAGGCGCTGTGGATGGCAGAGAACGTGACCAACACGATCCACAACATCTACACGCTGCGCGGCGCACAGGTCAGGGATGCACTGGCCTGGTCGAAGTTTATTTCCCGCGCGCTATACCTGTTTGGTGGCGAAGCAGAGTACATGTTTGCTTCACATCACTGGCCACGGTTTGGCAACGAACGCGTCCAGGAAGTTCTCAAAGGCCAGCGTGATGCCTACGCCCATCTCAATAACCAGGTTCTGCACTACGCCAACCAGGGCGTGACGATCAACCAGATCCACAATGTCTACAAAGTGCCGAAGTCTCTGGAGGATTCCTGGTACGCCCGCGGCTACCACGGCTCGCCGGAGCACAACAGCCGTGCGGTCATCAATCGCTACCTCGGTTACTGGGACGCTAACCCGACAACACTGATTCCGCTGAGTCCCGAGGATTCTGCGCCGCTGTACGTCGAAATGATGGGTGGCTCCGAGAACATCATTCGTCGTGGCCAGGAATTGCACGAAGCGGGCAAGTACAAGCATGCACAGGAAATCCTGGACAAGCTGGTCTGGGCAGAGCCCGACAACCAGGAAGCCAGGCACCTGCTGGCCGATGTCTGGGAACAGATCGGCTACCAGCAGGAGAATCCGGGTCTGAGGAACAGCTTCCTGGCCGCCGCATTCGAACTGCGCTCCGGCATTCCGGGAGGAGAGTCTCCGGACACGTCAGGTCCCGACATGATCGGCGCGATGTCGACCGAACTTTTTCTCGACTTCATCGGCATTCGTATGGACAGCAAGCAAGCCGAGGCGCTGGGCGAATACACGATCAACCTGATCACGCCTGACAATGGCGAGAAGTTCGCGATTGAACTGTCGAACGCGACGTTCACCAATGTCGAGGGCTTCCTGCATGATGACCCGGATCTGTCGATCACAATCAACCGCTCGGATCTCGAGAACATCATGATGGGCCAGACGAGCTTCGCGGCATCGATTGAAGACGGTACGGCCGAGGCAGAAGGCAACGTCGACATCCTGGCACAGATCGCCCGCACGCTTGTGACCTTCCAGATCGGCTTCGAGATCCTGCCGGGAACCGCGGGGCCCGCGGGCGAGGTCGACCTCAACCCTTACGCGGTTGCCGACGATTCGATTCAGTTGAGCGGCGAGTAATTACTTCGGACCACGGCAGCGGCCATCAACGTGCCGCTGCCGTAGCTTTGGATCGTTGACGATGTCGTAGAACCGGGCGACGTATATCGCCTGGTCGGACTGGCTGTTCTCGGTAATTCCCCCGGACGCCAGCGCGATCTCGATTGCCTCGCGCTTGCGATTGAAGATTTCGATCGTGGCATCCATGTGGTCGATGAATTCGCACCGGCCGCGGAAAAGCCGCTGCGTTACCCGGCGAATTGGCAATTGTTCATGCGGTACTGCATAAGGCACATTGATCAAGCCTGCCTGGTCGAAATCGTAAGGCAATACGAACCAGCCTGACTCCGTACCGGGTTCACGCAGCACCTTGCCGTTGTGACAGCACTCTTCGTCGCCCGGACCTTTCGTCTTTGACCAGTCGGTGTTTGCGATCAAAAACTGGAACAGCTCGTAGATACTGGAATTCACCGGGTCGAGATGCACTGGCGGGATTTTATTGAGTTTGACGGGCTCCAAATCGAGCCGCGCCGCGACTTCCTTGATTGACTCGATGAAGAAAGCGATCTGCACATCGTCCTTTCTCTTACCTTGCGAATCGCGGAATGTGACATTCAGCATGCGCACCCGGAATGATGGATCGGCGATGACGTTGTATGCCTTGTAGATTCCATATTCCTGGCGCAGGAAATCCAGGTAGCTGTCGCCGCTACGGCACGGCACAACGATCTTCACCTTCTTCTGTCCGGCGAAGATCGTGCCCTTGACCTGCTTCTTGTCGAAAATCAGAGACAACGGCGGGAATTTGCATATCTCGAGGCGACTATGGCCGCGGGTCGTGACTTCTATGTCGAACACAAGCTCTTCGCCGCCCTGCATGGCCAGGTAGAGCTTGCCATCCAGAACTGGCCGGTCTTCGGCCCGTCGCAACAAGGTCTTCGTCGGCACCTCCAGCGTGAACTCCAGCGGCTCGTCGCACTCGAACAGCGACTGCTCCCGGGTCAGCCCACAATTCGTCGCCGTGGACTGCAACAGGATTACGAGCACAGGCAATAACAGTGACATTGATCAGGTCTCACGCCTCGATTAGGCCAAGTATACTCTGCACATGACGGACCCCCGGACACTGCTCGGACTCCTGATCACCGCGGCCTCCGCGGTAGCGCTGATCTCTTCATGTGCCACGCGAATACCGGTCGACACGCAGTTCACGGCGGAGTCAGAACAATACGAGACCGTCGTTCGCTTGCCGTTCGTGACCAATCGCCAGCTCGACTCTGCCGATGGTGTCGGGGAGTTCTACGGGGACGATCACGGCGAGTTGTCCGCGGGTTTTTGCAGGGTTGGCTTCGAGGAGGACGACCGGACGGGCGAAATACTGCGTGTCGACAGGGCGTCGATGGAAGCAGTGCTGCCCGAGCACCCGGAAGAACGCTTCATTATCTACGTGCACGGCTACGGCGAGCCGTTCGCCAAGAACTGTCGCCGGGCAGCGCTGTTGCAGCACCGCCTGGGCCTCGAGGGCCGCCTGCTCCTGTTCTCATGGCCATCGACTACTTATCTGACCTACGCACAGGACGCCGTCGACCTCGAAGCAAGCCACGATCAAATTAACCAGTTGATAACCCTGGTCGCTGCTTCCGTCGGCAGGGAATACCTCGTCCTGATGGCACACAGCATGGGATCACGCGGTATCGTCGATGCATTGAAATTGCGGGATGACGGCCCACCCCGCTTTGACAGTCTCGTACTGGTCGCGCCCGACATCCGGCGCGACGTGTTCATTGAAAACGTCCGCATGCTGCAAGAGAAAGTGTCCGACATCACGGTCTACATGTCTGACAACGACCGCGCGATGTGGGTCTCGACAGTCGTAAACGCGTCGGGGCGTCTTGGCGCGGCCAGCGAGTTTCCGATCGACGTGCAACATATCAATGTCATCGATGTTACGCCTACCGGAACTGCCGGAGTAACCGGGCACCTGTATCACATTCTCAATTCGGCAGTGATAGAAGACCTGCGGGTGCTATTCGACGTAAAATCGCCCGACTCACAACGCGAATACCGGCGTGTAGCGGCAAGTACTGAGGGATTTTGGGCCCTGGAATCAGCTACGATCGCGCGTCAACCATAAGAACAAACAACTTGAAAGCTTCCCAGATATCAGTCCGGATTCTGCAGGCCATGCTTTGTGTCAGCCTGGTACCCACGATGTCGACTGCCGCCGCGCAGGAGCGTCCGACCGAACCACCCGTCATGCAGGCGCACAGACTACAAGCCGCGCCCGTCATGGATGGTGTGGTTCTCGGCGACGAGGCCTGGAACGGCCCCGTACCCGCGACGGGATTCTGGCAAACACGACCGAATAACGGTTACCCGGCGACCCAGCCTACCGAGGTGTTCGTCGGCTTCACGGACACTTCCTTATATATAGGCGTCATCGCCTACGACGAGGAGCCGAGCGAAATTATCGTGACCGATAGCCGGCGCGACTCATCGCTGGACGACACGGACGCGTTCATCGTCATCATCGACGGCCTGCTCGATCGGCAAAATGGCTATGTCTTCGGCACCAACCCGGCGGGAATCGAGTACGACGGCCAGGTGACCGGAGAAGGTGCCGGTGGCGGCATCAGCTTCCAGGGTGGGGACCTCAATCTCAACTGGGACGGCAGTTGGACTGTCGTCGCGAACTCGGGTGATTACGGTTGGAGCGCCGAGTTCGAGATTCCGTTCCGCACCTTGCGGTTCACGTCAGCCGAAACGCAGGACTGGGGCATCAACTTCCAGCGCAATATCCGGCGGAACAGCGAAATTGCCTTCTGGGCGCCAATCGATCGCAACCGCAACCTCTATCGGGTGTCGGAAGCCGGCACCCTGCAGGGAGTGATGCCGCCACCGCAACGAAATCTGCAGTTCACGCCTTATGTACTCGGCAGCGCCCGGCGTGGCCGCGAACTGACCGGCACGGAGACCGATACCGATGCCGGCTTCGACCTCAAATACCTGGTTACGCCAAGCCTGACACTCGACCTCACCTACAACACGGACTTCGCGCAGGTCGAAGCCGATAACGTGCAGATTAACCTCGACCGCTTCAACCTGTTTTTTCCTGAGAAGCGACCGTTTTTTCTTGAAAATGCCGGGCAGTTCGCCGTTGGAGACCCTGGCTCGGTCGAGGTATTTTTCAGCCGCCGTATCGGTATCGGCGATGATGGCGAAGTCATCCCGGTAGACGGCGGCGCCAGGCTCTCGGGCAAACTCGGATCGACAACCAATATCGGACTGCTCCTGATGAGCACCGAAGGTGTCGCCGGTATCGCGCCGCAAAATAACTATGCCGTCGCACGCGTCAACCAGGAACTACCGAACCGTTCGGCGATTGGGGCGATATTCGTCGGTCGCGACGGAGACGGCTCTCACCTGGTACCGGAAGATGACGATCACAATTACAGCTACGCGGTAGACGGGCGCATGGGCATCGGTGACGACATCATGCTGAGCGGCTGGCTCGCGAAGACAGATACTCCCGGACTGACAGGCAAGGATCACGCTTTCGGTGTGGAGGCTGAATACAGTTCAACCGAGTGGTCATCGAGTATCGATTACACCGAGGTTCGGGAAGACTTCAATCCCGAGGTCGGTTTCCTGTCGAGAACCGAGTATCGAAAAGGCCGGGTCTTCCTGATGAAGCGCATCCGGCCCGACGACCTCTGGGGCTTGTTGGAAATCCGGCCGCACGCGTCTTACACGGGGCACTGGAAGTTCGATGGCTTCCAGGAATCGGGCTTCCTGCACACCGACATACACTGGGAGTACCAGACAGGCACTGAACTTCATACCGGGATCAACTTCACGCGTGCGGGCGTGATCGACCCGTTCGAAATTATCGACGACGTCGTCATACCTCCGGGCACCTACGATCACGAGGAACTGCAACTCGTCTATTTCACGGACGAGTCACAGCCAGTCAGCTTCGGACTGAACTTTGTCGCTGGCGGGCGCTTCGGCGGTGACCGACTGTCAGTCGGCCCAAGCCTGAATATTCGGGTCGGGGAAACCTTCAGGTCCGAATTCTGGTTTGATTACAATGACTTCGACCTTCCTGTACCAAATGGGCAGTTCACGGCAAATCTCGCCGGTATGCGCCTTTCATACTCGTTTACGCCTAAAATGACGCTTGCAGCACTCATACAATATAACGATGTCGACGAAGTCATCGGCGCGAACATCCGTTTTTCGTGGTTGCGATCGGCGAACTCCGGCCTGTACCTCGTCTACAACGAAATAGACGAACGCGGCGTCGGCGCATTGCCGAACGGGCGAGAGTTCATCGTCAAGTACAGCCATATCTTCGACATTTTCAACTAACAATCAGAGTTTCAACAGAGGATCCAGCAATGAGCGACAGAGTTTCGGCGTTTGCCACCGTAGACCCGTTCGAGGGTATGACTGAGAGCGAGCCGGCCGTCCTGCAAAACCTGGTCGGCGGCAAATGGGTTGCCGACATCAAGGAACGCGATTACATCATCGACCCGATGAACGGCCAACGCTTCATCGACATGCCGGACACGCATGACGTCACCCCATTCATCGAAGGGCTGAAAAGTTGCCCGAAGACCGGCCTGCACAATCCGATGAAGAATACCGAGCGCTATGTGATGCTCGGGCAAGTCTGCGCGAAAGCCGCCGAGATGCTGGCCCAGCAGGACGTCCTGGACTTTTTCACCAGGCTGACCCAACGCGTCATGCCCAAGAGCTGGAACCAGTGCGCCGCCGAAGTCATCGTGACACGCGCTTTTCTACAGAACTTTGCCGGCGACGGCGTGCGCTTTCTCGCTCGTGGCTTTTCCAACCCGGGCGATCGCACCGGCCAGGAGTCCCGTGGCTATCGCTGGCCCTATGGTCCTGTCGCGGTCATCGCGCCATTCAATTTTCCGCTCGAGATCCCGGCATTGCAGGTACTCGGCGCACTGTTCATGGGCAACCGGCCGTTGGTCAAGCCCGAGTCGAAGGTGAGTGTCGTATTCGACCAGTTTCTGAGGTTGCTGATTCACTGCGGCCTGCCGGCTGAAGACATCGACATGATTCATTGCCGTGGCAAGATCATGGGCGCTCTGCTGGAAGAGGCAAAAGACGATGTGCGCCTGCTGCAGTTCACCGGGTCAAGTCACATCGCGGAGCTTTTATCGACGACGCTCAACGGTGCGGTAAGGCTCGAGGACGCCGGCTTCGACTGGAAGATCATCGGGCCCGACTACGACGAAAAATGGCTCGACTACGTCGCCTGGCAAGCTGACGAAGACGCTTACAATGCTGCCGGCCAGAAATGCTCGGCGCAAAGCATTCTGTTCGTACACGACAACTGGGCCGATGCGCTGCTGCCCAAGCTCGGCGAACTGGCGAAAAGACGCAGCCTCGAAGACCTGTCTAACGGGCCGGTACTCACGTGGAGCAATGATGAGATCAAGGCGCACGTCGATGCCGTACTCGCGGCCCCGGGTGCGGAGATTCAGTTCGGTGGCTCACCACTGACAGGCCACCAGATTCCGTCCTGTTACGGCGCCTATGAACCTACGGCCGTCCGCGTGCCACTCGACGCCGTCTGCGGCGAACACTTCGACACGGTTACGACCGAGTTATTCGGCCCGTTCCAGGTTATCGTCACTTACGGCGACGATGAGCTGGACAAGGTACTCGACGTCTTCGAGCGTATCTCGCATCACCTGACGGCCGCGGTCGTCAGCGCCGATCCCGTGTTCCAGCAAAAAGTGCTCGGTGCGACTGTAAACGGCACGACATACTGTGGCATGCGCGGACGGACGACTGGCGCGCCGCAGAATCACTGGTTCGGTCCTTGTGGCGATCCGCGGGGCGCGGGCATCGGCACGCCCGAGGCGATCCACCTCACGTGGAGCGGCCACCGCGAGATCATATTCGACCAAGGGGCGTTGCCGGATGACTGGACTACGCCGGCGCTGACGTAATTGGCTTAAGGGTTTGCCGCTTCGAATTCGCGTGCAATGTCGCGACTGAATTCCGCGATTACCTCGCTCATTGCCGCGGCGATTGCGCTGTAGTCGCCGACAATCCCTGCGTGCGCTTCGTAACGACTGCGCCGTGGAGCGACAATGATGTCGGAGTCCGGCGTCAGGATGCCCCATTGCGCCAGCAATACGACGCGACCATTTTCATCGGTATCGAATCGATCGATGCGACCGATGACCTGACCGTCCATGTCAGCATAGTGATTGTAAGGAAAGCCAACGACGACCACGTCGTCGAGCAGGCTATCGACGTTAGTGGCGATGATACGGTGTATTGCGTCCTCAACGGGCTCGGCCCAGCGATTGAAGTCGTCAACGATCACCTCGGATTCGCCGCGCCGGGTGACGATTCGGGTCCTCGCCAGGTAGTCGGGCAAGCGCAACGGGCCGATGCCGACCCCGGGCGACCCTTCGGCGTCGCGGCTGTAGTCGGTCTCGAGCGCCTGTAAGCTGTAGTAGTGCACCGGAGGAGAAGAACCGCAGGCGCCAATCAGAAGCACAAGACAAGTGGTCGCGATCAGCCTGCTCATTTTATTTGTATGGATGCTCACTCTGACTCCTGCTTGCCTTTCAACAAGGCCTCGGGATTGCGTTCGAGATAATCGAAGAACTCGCGCAACGCAGTAGCGGCGCCCTCGACTTCCTTCATTGTCGATCGCAGCTGGTAGACCTGCTCGGAATCGCCCCGCAACTGCAGCCTTGCTGCCTCGAGCGTTCTCTCCGCCGTCCTCAGGGTGTCGCCCAGTTTCTCGAGCACGGGTTCCAGGTCGGTCGTCACGCTCTCTAAATCCTCGTCTGCACCCCTGAAGAGTTCAGTCGCTTCGGTCGCGGCCTCACTGACGTCATCCAGCGCCGACTTCAAGGTTGTACCCAGGTCCTGAATGTCCGGGTCATTGATCAGCGAATTCAGTCCCTGCAATGTCTCATACAGATCCGGCGAGGTTGTCAGCGCTGCGAACCCGTTTAAAGAGTCCGTTATGCCCTGGATCAGCACATCGACATCTACGGTGTCGCGAATGTTCGACAGCCACTGCTGCATTTTCGCCAGCAATTCCTGGATGTCCGAGCGGATCGTCGGAATCTCCGGGTACTTCGAGTCCATGCCACTGAGGACGATAATCGTGTCAGGGCGCATGTCCAACCTGACCAGCAGTTGCCCGGTGACGAAACTCTCGATCTCGAGCTGCGCGCGAAGCCCGGCATCGTGGATCAGCGCCTCGTGTGGTATCGCTTCCTGCAGGTCTTCTTCGATCGGTGCACCGTCACTTACCGGTATATAGGTGTCAGGCAGGATTTCCAGGGTCACCCGTGTCATCGTCTCGAATTGGGTTTCGTCGATGAGCAACGCGATTTCCGATACGTAGCCGATGCGAACGCCGTTCAGAATAACGTTCGAACCTACGCGCAGACCCTTGGTTTGTTCTTCGAAATAAGCGACGTAGTTGTATCGCTTCGCAAACAACTCCGTACCGCCGAACAGCGCAACACTTGCGGCGATCAGCGCCACGGCGCCGACTACGAAGCCACCGATCATTGTCGGATTCGATTTCTTGCTCATGCCGCCGTCGCCTCCGGTTCGCCGCGTCGCAGGAAATTCCTCACGACCGGGTCAGGGTGATTATCGCGCAACTCCCGCGGATCGCCGGTCGCAAGCTGTGTCTTGCTATCCGGGTCGAGGAATACCGAATTGTTGCCTATCGCAAAAATGCTGGCGAGTTCATGAGTAACAATGACAACCGTTGTGCCGAGGCTGTCACGCAGCTCGAGGATCAAATCGTCGAGCAACTTCGCGCTAATCGGGTCGAGGCCCGCGGATGGTTCGTCGAAAAACAGGATTTCCGGATCGAGGGCCATCGCACGTGCGAGGCCGGCACGTTTCTTCATCCCGCCCGAAATCTCGTTGGGGTAGTAGTCTTCGAAGCCGGCGAGCCCAACGAGCATCAACTTGTAAGCGGCTACCTCGCGGATCTCGGCATCGCTCAGGGACGTGTATTGCTTCAGGGCAAGGCCGATGTTCTCGGCGAGCGTCATCGAACTCCATAACGCACCGGACTGAAACAAGGTGCCGAACTTGCGCTTCGCAATCTCACGACTCGCCACGTCCGACGCCCAGAATGGCGTGCCGTCGTAGTAAATGTCTCCGGATGCCGGCTCCTTCAGCCCGATCATCGCTTTCAGCAGCGTGCTTTTACCGCAGCCGGACCCACCCATGATGATGAACACGTCGCCTCGTTGCACGGCAAAATTCAGATCGCGTTGCACGACGAAGTCGCCATAGGCAATCGTGATGTTATCCGCAGCGATATGTACGTCGTCGTTCTGCACGTCAGATTCCGAGGTTGATGTATATCACGGTCAGGACTGACGCGCTCACGACGATCAGGACGATGCCCATCACTACGGCCCGTGTCGTACTCTGGCCGACGGCCATCGCACTGTTGCCGCAAGCCATGCCCTGCTGACACCCCGCAATCGCGACGAGGCTTCCATAGACGATGCTTTTGAAGAGTCCGCCGAGCAGGCTGTTGAGGCCTACCGAGTTAACGGTCTGGGAGGCATATTGCACCAGGCTCACGTCAAGCATCGTGAGCCCGACAGCCGTCCCGCCAAGGATGCCCATCAAACTCCCGTACATTGTTAGCAAAGGCATCATGACGATGAGTGCCAGCACGCGCGGCGTTACGAGAAAGTCGATCGGGTGCATACCGAGCGTCGTCAGGGCATCGACTTCCTCGTTGACTTTCATCGTGCCTATTTGCGCCGCATACGCTGCCCCTGTACGGCCGGCCATTATTATGGCGGTCATGATCGGTGCCATTTCCCGCACCATAGCCACTGCGACGAGGTCGGCCGTATAGATCCCTGCGCCGAAATTTTCGAGCTGCATGACGCCGACAAACGCAAAAATCATACCGATAAGGAAACTGATCAGGCTGACGATCGGCAGAGCCTCGGCACCGGCTTCCTGGATGTACTGCACGAGATCCGAGCGAAGATACGTCGCCTTGCCACGAATAAGTCGTCCGAACGACAACACGAGTTCGCCAACAAAGGTCAGCAAGTCACGACTTCGTGCAATCACGCGCAGCGACTTCTCGCCGACTCCTTCGAAGTATCCGCGGTGAACCTTCAGTCGGCGTGCGCCCTCGCGCTCCTTGACAGCGAAGGCGAGAGCAACAAGTTGGCGGGCTCCGTCAGGGAGGCCACTATCGTCGAGCAGTACCTTGTGTGTGTCGGCACCACGCCGTATCGCGACCAACGCGGCGACCAGGCCGGTATCCCAATCGCCGAGGGCGGCGGCATCGAATTGAATTGCAGAAGGCTTTGGGGCAGTAGACAGCCTGTCCAGCACCGGATCCAGCTTTGGCAAGGTGCTGCCCAGCATCCAGTCGCCGGACAGTGTAATTGCCAGCGTATCGTCAGGAGTGTCGTTGCAGGAAAGTACTGCGTTCATACCTCGGCCCAAGCGGAAGCACGGCCATTCTAACCGTTACTCCCCACTCAACCGAGGTAATTTGGTTGCCGCCGTGGCGGCCTGTCAGTGCGTGCGTCGGGCGCGGCGTACCACGAAAGTCAGCAGCGTGACCAGAACGATCAGCATTGCCGCGGCAGGCAGATGGTGCAACGACGTGAGCTGGTGACCGAAATCGGCCAGAAACCCTGCGTCAGGCGTGTGCGCAAGCGCTGTACCTGCGCCGGCCAATGCCAGCACAGCAAAAAGGAATCGCATTTTTCGCCTCCTCGTGGAAATGCGCCCTTTTTCGGCGCTTGAACTAAAGATAGACACGCAATCGCCCAACAGGAATAGGCGAAATTACGTACAGTATTGCGCCGGAGCCTGCATCTAAGATCATAGTCATACAATTGATTGCCAATCTGCACGCGGAATTGGGGGTTAATCCATGTGCCTCGCCGTCCCAATGAAAATAACGACGATCGACGGCTTCCAGTGTACCTGCGAAGCTCGTGGGATCGAGCGCGAGGTAAGCCTGTTCATGTTGCAGGACGAGGACCTCGAACCCGGCGATAACATTCTCGTGCATGTCGGCTACGCGATTCAGAAGGTGTCCGACGAAGAAGCTGCGGAATCGTGGGCCTTGTTCGACGAGATCCTGGCAGCCGATGGCTGAGATCGTGAGCTCAGGAGTTGAACGATGTGCGACACATGCGGCTGTAATATCACCCCGGGGAACGAGCATCTCGTAGAGAAGCACGGTCATCTCCACACCACATCTTCGGGCACGGAATCCGTTGAGGTTCTGAAAGGCTTGCTCGACGCCAACGACCACCAGGCGCTGCACAACCGTGAACATTTCGCTCGGCATGGCGTGCTGGCCGTCAACTTGATGTCGTCGCCGGGCGCCGGCAAGACTTCCCTGCTCGAAGCGACCATCGAGGCGCTCGACGGTCGCCTCGGTATCGCCGTTATCGAAGGCGATCTGGAAACGGAAAACGATGCCGTACGGATCCGCGAAAAGGGCGTGCCGGCAATACAAATCAGTACGGGCAGCGCCTGTCATCTCGACGCACACATGGTGCATTCGGCGTTACACGAGCTGGACCTCGACGATATCGATATCGTTTTCATCGAAAACGTCGGCAACCTTGTGTGCCCGGCAAGTTTCGATCTTGGCCAGCACCTCAACGTGACGCTGCTATCAACGCCCGAAGGCGACGACAAGCCCGCGAAGTATCCGGTCATGTTCCGGGCGTCCGACCTCGTGCTGATCACGAAGTCAGACTTGCTCGAGGTGCTGGGTGACTTCGATCCGCGGCGCGCCGAATCCTGCCTGCGCAATCTTGCAAACACGGCGCCGTTATTCGAGTTGTCGTCGCGCGATGGTACCGGGATCGATTCCTGGCTGGACTGGCTCGGCGCGGCCCGGAGCGAGGCCGCGTGACCCGACCGGCCCAATTTTGGCTTGATGCGCTGCAGGGCCTCGGCATCGAGGAACCCGTGCGCATCATGAACGTCTGTGGCGGGCATGAACGCTCGATCTCGGTTGCCGGTCTGCGCACCGCGATTCCGGAGAAAATCGAACTCGTACCGGGTCCCGGTTGCCCGGTATGCATTTGCCCGGAAGAAGATGTTTTCGAGGCTATTCAACTTGCGCTCAACGAAGACATAACACTCGTCGCTTTCGGCGACATGCTGCGCGTGCCCGTTAACGTACCGAAACGCGAACCGCGCTCGCTCGAACAAGCGAAAGCCGCGGGCGCCGACATCCGTCCGATCGCTTCACCAACCGAGGCAGTACGAATCGCGAAAGAGGATCCGGCACGCAAAGTCGTGTTCTTCGCCGCAGGATTCGAAACGACGACGGCACCGGTTGCCGCGATGCTCGCGGAAGGTGCGCCCGAGAACCTGCTGGTACTCCTGTCAGGACGACTGACCTGGCCAGCGGTTGCCATGCTGCTTGATTCCGGCACGCCCGGTTTCGATGCACTGATCGCACCCGGCCACGTATCGACCGTCATGGGCCCCGAGGAATGGGAGTTCGTAGTCGACAAGCACGGCATTCCGGCTGCCGTTGCCGGATTCCGCTCTGACACGCTGCTCGCGGCTATGTACTCGGTGCTACGGCAACGAGCCGAAGGTCGTCTGTTTCTCGACAACTGTTACCCCGAAGTCGTGCGGCCTGGCGGCAACCAGGAGGCTCGCCGCCACCTCGCGGAAGTTATGGACGTTGTGGACGCCAATTGGCGTGGCATCGGCATTATCCCGAAGTCCGGCTACGCGCTACGGGAAGCCTACGCCGCGCACGATGCGCGGCAGGTATTCAAGTCGTACGCAGACGATGCACGTAAACGCGTCGGTGAAATGCCGCCGGGCTGCGATTGCGCCAACGTGGTGCTGGGCAAACTGTATCCAAACCAGTGCCGCCTGTACGGGCTCGCCTGTACGCCGCGCAAGCCGATCGGTCCCTGCATGGTGTCCGATGAAGGTGCCTGCCGTATCTGGTGGTCTGCCGGGTACCGCGACAACGAGTGGGAAGGCCGCAAGAAGAGACAGTCCGTTGGATGAGGCCGTCGTACACGGTTCCCACGACGTACCCGAGAGCGTGCGGATTACGCTTTCGGGCCATGTTCAGGGCGTCGGATTTCGTCCGTTCGTGTACCGGCTGGCCGTTGACCAGGGCATCGTCGGCCGGGTACAGAACTGCCTTGGTGAAGTCGATGTCGTTGCCAGCGGCACGCACGCCGCATTGGACCGATTCGAAAAAGACCTGATTGCCAAAGCGCCGCCCTTATCACGGCCCACGATCACGCATATTGAGCACCTCGAGCCTCGTCACGACAAGGGCTTTTGTATCGCCGACAGTTCTTCCGTTGCAGACGCTCGTATCTTCGTACCACCCGATTATTTCATGTGCGACGACTGCCGCGAGGAGTTGGGTAACCCGTCAAACCGGCGTCACCGCTATCCGTTCATCAACTGTACGCAATGCGGTCCGCGCTACACGCTTATCGAATCCTTGCCGTACGACCGTCCCAACACCAGCATGGCGTCATTCCCGCTTTGCGAGGACTGCAAACGCGAATACCTGGACCCTGTCGATCGGCGCTTCCATGCCGA
>Ga0209578_10001359_pt1 | contig 23120 bp, 26 predicted proteins | sample tdAd472_FD_187127 | JGI IMG/M metagenome (GOLD analysis project Ga0209578, IMG submission 187127) | Marine sediment microbial communities from the Atlantic coast under amendment with organic carbon and nitrate - tdAd47.2 (SPAdes)... | ecosystem: Environmental > Aquatic > Marine > Coastal >...
GGCAACCCATGAAACCCTCCGCACGCCGTATAACCTATGCCTTGCTGTGGATCTACAAGCACGGGCCCAGCCAGGTTTTCTACGCCTTTGGGGCGCGTTGCCAGCATACGCCAACCTGTAGCGAATATGGCGCGGAATGCGTTGCGCGGCATGGCTGGTGGCCTGGCTTCTGGATGACGCTGGCGCGGTTCGTCCGCTGCCGCCCCGGTGGCAGTCATGGTCGGGATCCGGCACCGGAAACCCTGCCAGATGTGCCTTTCTGGCAGCCTTGGCGATATGGCGAGTGGTCTGCCCGCAAGGTGATGGCCCGAATTGATCAATCCGGAAAGACGTGACATAAGCCCGCGCATGAACGCTTTTCGTTGTCTTCCGGGCCCGGCTGGGCTGACCACACGAACTCGCCGGGGTGCCTGACGCGCCGTCTGGCTGCGCTTTTGCGCGCCCGCTTCAAGCACCCATAAACAGCCCCGATAAAATCCCGGAACAGCTCCGAAATGCCCCAACTGCATCCTCAAAGCATATGGGGTGGGAAATCTGGTGAAGTCGCGTTAAGCAATCGCCGGAATAAGGGCCTGACCGGATCCGATATTGCCGCGCCCCGAAGGCGCACCCTGCACGAAAAGATTAGACCATGATCAAAGTATCCCTGCCTGATGGCTCCGTCCGAGAATATGAAGAGGGCGCGTCGCCCTTCGATGTCGCCAAATCCATTTCCAACTCTCTCGCCAAGAAGGCGCTGGCCGCCCGCGTCGATGGAGAGCTGAGAGATCTGATGCGTCCGCTGGAGGGCGACGCGAAGGTTGAGATTGTCACGGCGAATGATGATGACGGCCTAGAACTGATCCGACACGATGCTGCCCACGTGCTGGCGCAGGCGGTTCAGGATCTGTATCCCGAGACGCAGGTCACGATCGGCCCGGTGATTGATGACGGCTTTTATTACGACTTCGCGCGTGAAGAGCCTTTCTCCACGGAAGATTTCGAGAAGATAGAAAAGAAGATGGCCGAGATCGTCGATGCAGACTATCCGATCGTGCGCGAGGTCTGGGACAAGGGCGAAGCCATCGAGACGTTCAAGAAGATCGGCGAGGACTACAAGGCGCAGATCATCGACGACATTATCCCGCCGGGTGAGGCCATCACGGTCTATCGTCAGGGCGACTGGTTTGATCTCTGCCGCGGGCCGCACCTACCATCGACGGGTAAGCTGCCGAAAGCGTTCAAGCTGATGAAGCTGGCCGGTGCCTACTGGCGCGGCGACTCGAAGAACGAGATGCTGCAGCGCATGTACGGCACGGCCTGGGCGAATGAGAAAGATCTGAAAGCCCACCTCACGCGCCTGGAAGAGGCCGAGAAACGTGACCACCGGAAAGTTGGCGCGCAGCTGGACCTGTTCCACCTGCAGCCCGAAGCGCAGGGTTCTGTCTTCTGGCACCCAAAAGGTTTCATGATCTGGCGCCAGCTGGAAGCCTATATCCGCCGTGCTCAGGACGATGACGGCTATGTCGAGGTGAAGACGCCGCAGCTGCTCGATTCGGTCTTCTGGGAAAAATCCGGCCACTGGGACAAGTTCCGCGAGAACATGTTCGTGGTGCCGGACTTCATTCCGAACACGGACGAGGCTGAGGTCAAGATCCCGGCCGAGACGAGCCTGATGGCACTGAAGCCGATGAACTGCCCGGCCCACGTCCAGATCTTCAAGAACGCCCAGCGCTCCTATCGCGACCTGCCGATCCGCATGGCGGAGTTCGGCTGCTGCCACCGCAACGAGGCGCATGGCGCGCTGCACGGGCTGATGCGCGTACGGCAGATGACGCAGGACGATGCGCACATCTTCTGCCGCGAAGATCAGATCGGCGAGGAGACGCTGCGCTTCCTGAAACTGTTCGAGCGTGTCTATGGCGATTTCGGGCTGTCGGACATTTCCTACAAGCTGGCGACGCGGCCCGAAGTACGCGGCGGTACGGACGAGAACTGGGACCGCGCCGAGAAGGCGCTGGCCGATGCGCTGGACGCTGCCGGCCTGCCCTTCGATATCGCCGAAGGGGAGGGCGCGTTCTACGGTCCGAAACTGGAATTTCACCTGACAGACGCCATCGGGCGGACGTGGCAGTGCGGCACGTTCCAGCTGGACTATGTGCTGCCGGAGCGTCTGGATGCGGAATATACGGGCTCAGACGGTGCCAAACACCGTCCGGTCATGCTGCACCGCGCCGTGTTCGGCACGTTCGAGCGTTTCATGGGCATCCTGATTGAGAACTATGCCGGGGCCTTCCCGATGTGGCTCTCGCCGGTTCAGGTTGTCGTGGCCGCCATTACGGATGCCGCCAATGACTATGCCGAGGAGGCCGCTGCGGCCCTCCGCAAGGCTGGCCTGCGTGTGGAGACGGATCTTCGGAACGAGAAGATCAACTACAAGGTCCGTGAGCATTCCGTGCAGAAAGTTCCGATTATTGCGGTCGTCGGAGGCCGTGAGGCGGAAGAGCGTACGCTGGCCCTGCGCCGTCTGGGCAGCAATGCGCAGCAAATGATTTCCCTGGATGATGCCTGCGTAGGCCTTGCGCAGGAAGCGCTCGCGCCGGACCTGAAGCGCGACTGACACGAGATCAGCAGGTGACAGAGGCCGCAGAATACCGAAAGATGCGTGGCATGAGTTACGCACCTTTCCTTGCTGCGGCCTATCTGCTCTGGCCGGTCATGGGACTGTTGGGAGGGCAGGGTTATGCGCCTCTGCTCGTGCTGGCGGCCATCCCTGCCGTCTTTGTCGCCCGCCCGGGGGCAAAACCGGCTTGGTACCTGTTATCCGCAATGGCCTTCGTGGTTTGGGCGATCCTCAGCGAGTATTGGTCACCCGCCTCACGCGGAATCGCGACCGGCAATCTTCTGCAAGGGGATTTTGCTGTCAGATCTGCCGGCTTGCGGATGGCATTGACCCTGGCCTTCGGGACCATCCTGATCGCCGGCGCCCTAAGAATAGCGCACGGTCGTGCGCAGCTTTCCGCACGGCTGACCCTTGGTGCCTTTGCGGTGCAGGGCTTTCTGGTGATTTTGAGCGTCATGGTGGGTCACCAGGTTCTGCCGCTGATCTATGGTGACAACCCCCAGCGCTTGGGGGAGGGCGTTCAGAATATTGGCCGTAATGCGAATGCGTTTGCCCTGGTTCTGCCCATATTGGTCGCCTATCTGATGGTTCGACCGGCCATGGCTTGGAAAGGACTGGCCTGTCTGGTCACGTTCGTCAGCGCGGTTGCCTTTACCCGGATTGATGCTTCCGCAGCGATGATGGGCGTGGTCTTGATGGTTGCGGCATTTGCCATTGTGCGGATGTTTCCGCGCCAGGGACTTCGCGCGCTGTTTCTGGCCGTTGCGGGATATGTGGCCCTCGCACCCTTGCTGATTGGCGGCCTTATTTACGCGCTGGCCAAGGCAGGCATATCCTTGCCGGGGTCTTTCCAGTCCCGCGCTTGGTCGTGGGAGGCGGTGATCGGCAAGATCCAGCAGGCCCCGACCTTTGGCCATGGCATCGAAGCCTCAAAGACATGGCGTGAGACCTATGCCGACCATCCGGACTGGCTGGCCCGGCTGCCGGACTTCTGGGCCCAATATCCGGTCGTTCCAGGCCATCCCCATAATATGGCGCTGCAGATATGGGGCGAGACTGGGGCGGTCGGCGCGGCCTTTGCCGCCCTGACCATCGGCCTCATCGGCTGGCGTCTGCCACCCGCCACAGAGCTGCGCGGGGACATAGGCTATGCGATTGCGGGCATGCTGGCCGTTGCGACATGCCTGTTCAGCTTTTCCTACAGCGTGTGGAATGAAGCCTTCTGGGCAAGCCTTGTACTGGCCGTAGGCAGTATCATCCTGCTCGCCCGCCGAGAGAGGGAATCCTTGTGATCATTGTGCCGACGATTACGGCAATTGTGGTGAGCTATCATACGGGTCCACGCCTGCATGAGTGCCTTTATGCTCTGAAGTCTGATCCATCGATTGCGGAAGTGATCATCGTCGATAATGGCAATCCACCCGAGGATGAGGCTTGGCTCGACAGTTTTTCCCGTGACGTGGACAAGGTTCACATCATTCGTGATGGAACAAATCCGGGGTTTGGCGCTGCCGTAAACAAGGGTGCGGCCGGGGCACTGGGCGAATTGCTGCTGATCATCAATCCGGATGCCGTACTGCGGCGCGGTTCGTTGCCCGTCATGTATGAAGCCATGAAGGATCGTCCGCAGCCTGTTCTGGTGGGCGGCAAGATCTTTGACATTCATGGCAGGGAAGAGCGGGGCGGCCGCCGCAATACACTGACCCTGACGCGCGCCATGGGTATCGGAAAATGGACATTGGAAAATGATCCGCCACCGGAAGAGGCCATAGAGGTTGGCGCAGTATCGGGCGCCTTCTTCATGATGAACCGGAAAACCTTTCGCGGCATGGGCGGTTTTGACGAAGGCTATTTCCTGCATGTGGAAGATGTAGACCTTTGCCGCCGCGTGCTTCAGCAGGGCGGTTCTGTTGTGTATGAACCGCGCGCTGGTGTGCTGCACTATGGCTCAACATCTGATGTGCCTTCCGAGACGGTGTTGGCGCACAAGGCTGATAGTCTGGCGCGCTACTTCCGGAAGTTCGCTTCAGGACCGCTGGAGAAGGCGCTCGTTGCGATCATATCCCCGTTCTTTCTTCGGATGCTGAAAGCACGTGCCTAGACGGTGGGTCGCCAGTCTGGCGGGGCCATTTCAAATCCGCTGAAGTCAAAGCCGGGCGCCACAACGCAACTGATCAGCGTCCATGCGCCGAGGGTTTCAGCCGTTTGCCAGTGATGCGCAGGCACCACGCCTTGCGGCTGCTGCCCTGCACGCAGGTCAGGGCCCAGGGTCATCGCTGCTGCGCCCTTGCCATCAGGCGCGCTCAGCGTCAGCGACAATGGCCCGCCTGCATGCCATAGCCAGATCTCGTCTGCGTCGACGCGGTGCCAGGCAGATAGCTCGTCGGCTTGCAGCAGATAGTAGATCAGCGTGGCAGCCGGGCGTTCATCCTCCAGGGCAGGGGACCGGAACGTCTCCCCATAATGCCCGCCCTCTGGATGGGGCGTCAGGTTCAGGAGGCGAATGATTTCATTGGCGCCAAGGTCCCCTGAAATCGCTGGCATCAGAACTTGTCCTTGCGGCCGCGGATCTCAGCGAAGGTGGCGACGGCGTCGCCCGGATGGCCCATGGCGGCTTGGAGTTCCGGCATGTCGGCGCGCAGGAAGGGGTTCGTGGCGAGCTCCCGATCGAGGTAAGTCGGCACGGTGGGCAGACCCTTGGCGCGGTGTTCGTCGATCTGCTTCACATAGTCGGCAAGCTCCGCATTTCCGGTCTCAATCGTCTCGGCGAAGCGGGCGTTTGCCTCTGTGTATTCATGGGCGCAGTAGACCCGCGTTTCCGGCGGCAGCGCTTTCAGCTTGGAGAGGCTCGCCCACATCATCTCCATCGTGCCTTCGAAGACGCGACCGCAGCCAAGCGCAAAGAGGGCGTCACCGACGAAGGCGGTGCTCTGCTCCGCGAAATGATAGGCAATATGGCCGAGTGTATGGCCTGGTACGTCCAGCACATGGGCTGTGGCGCGGCCGAATTCCACCGTGTCGCCGCCGCACAGGCGCACATCAATGCCCGGGATCTTCTCTGCTTCGCCGGCTGGGCCGTAGATGGTGCAGCCGGTCGCTTCCTTGATCTTCAAATTGCCGCCGGCATGGTCTGGGTGCCAGTGTGTGTTCAGGATGTGGGTGATGTGCCAGCCCATCCGTTTCGCCTCGGCGAGGTATTTGTCGGCGTCCGGCGTATCGATGGCGGCGGTCTCGCCAGAATAATGCTCGTGAACCAAAAAGCCGTAATTATCGTTCAGGCAGGGAAATTGATGTATGTCGAGGGTAATCTGCGTCATCTGGGTCTCCTTGAGACTGAACTAGCATAGAGAGGATCATGCGTCAGGATGCCGTCACCTTGCAGCGTTTTTATTCTGCTCCGTTGGGGCAGGCTGCCGCACGAATCCTGTCCGGAAAGCTGACGGATCTGTGGGGCGATGCAAGGGGCTTGTCGCTATTGGGCCTTGGCTATGCCGTGCCCGTGCTGGAAGCTTTTGGTACAGCGCCTGCGCGCACAGTGGCTGCAGTGCCTTATGAACATGGCCAGGTTAGCTGGGACCCCTCCGGCAGGGGAAACTCTGCCGTCTCTGTCGGCGATGTGCGTCTGCCATTTCCGGATGGTCTGTTTGACCGCGTCATCGTGATGCACGGTCTGGAGGAGACCGGCGACCCGCGCGCCTATCTGCGCGAAATCTGGCGCATCACCGCGCCGGAGGGGCGGGTCGTGCTTGCGGCGTCGAACCGGTCTGGTCTGTGGTCACGGGCCACACGCACGCCCTTCGGGCAGGGCAGACCTTGGACGCGCTCGCAATTAATGAACTTTCTGTCGATCGGCCTTTTTCAGGTGACAGCGTCGGCGAGCGCGCTCTACATGCCGCCTGTGGGCAACCCTGTTGTCACGTCTGCAGCGGAAGGCTGGGAGGTGATGGGGCGATTCCTCGCGCCAGGCCTCGGCGGCGTGGTGCTTGTTGAGGCAGTTAAGCGACTTTATGCCTCTCCTGGAGGCGGTGCCCCGGCGCCTGTGACTGAAAAGGTACGCATTGCGCGTCCTGTAACCACCAATGGGCGTGAAAGTCATTGACGCCCTGTACCGTCTGATTACTTTTGTAGTTCTAATTAAAGATCAAAGGATTATGCGCCATGAAACTCGTGACCGCCATTTTCAAGCCGAGCCGTCTGGACGCGGTCATTGATGCGCTGTCCGAAGCGGGCGCCACAGGCCTGACCGTTTCGGAAGTACGCGGCTATGGCCGCCAATTGGGCAAGACGGAAGTCTATCGCGGCGCCGAATATGAGGTCCGCCTTTTGCCCAAGGTGAAGGTTGAAGTTGCCTGTCCGGGCGCTGCTGCCGAGCGCTATGCAGAAGCAATCAGCCAAGCTGCCAATACAGGCACGATCGGCGACGGCAAGATCTTCATCTACGATCTGGACAGCATTATACGCATCCGCACGGGTGAACGGGACGAGCAGGCCGTTTCAGGCTAGGAATCTGGCTGGCTCAGGCGTCGCCGTTTTTCTCAAAACTTGCTTCCACCGCATCATGGTGCAGCTGAAGGTTCAGCAGCACACCCTTTGCCACAGGCAGTAGCCAGAGCGACAGGCCAATCACCGTGCCGCACAGTGCCATAAAGGCCAGGATTTTTGGCACCAAGGGCAGCGGGCTCATCGGCAGAAGGAAGAGGAAGGGCGCAAGCAAAAGCAGGACGCCAAAACCGACAAAGAAAGCCGGGCCATCAGCCGTATCGGCTTTGGACATGTCGCGGCCGCAAACCGGGCAGGACTCGTTCAGTTTCAGGTATGAGCTGTACAGTTTGCCTTCGCCGCAATTACCGCACCTCTGGCGGATACCGGAGAGAATGGGGGATGCGTTGCTCATTTCTAGTCCCTTTCTGTTCGGACCTTGTGTGACTGACCCACGCTTCAGCGTGGCTGGTGCAATCACATGTCCGGAGTGTGCCAGCTTAGTCTTGTCAGAGTTCTGACATGGTGGCGTTTTCTATTTCGCCAAGACTATATCGCCAGCGCCCTGTGTCATCTGCGGTAGATGGCTGCAGGCGGCTTGTAGTCGCAGACCGATGCAGGACGCGGGCCTAATTCCAGCTGCGGGCTCTTGACCTTCGCGCCTGCTTTGCCCACCAGAGCGGGCGGTATTTTACAGCAGGACCATTATGACCGAACCAGTCTTCGAACAGATCGCCATCATTGGTGCAGGCCTTATCGGCGCCTCCATTGCGCGGGCAGCCATGGAGTATGGCGTCGCCGGGTCTGTCAGCCTGTATGATGCCGATGCGGATGTGCGCCGCCGGGCTGCGGCAATCGGTCTGGGGGATGTGGCGGATACGCTGAAGACTGCGGTCGAGACAGCGGATTGTGTCTTTCTGTGTGTGCCGGTTGGCGCATTGTCTGCTGTAGCGGCAGAGGCTGTGCCTGCAATGAAGTCCGACGCGATCCTGACGGATGTCGGCTCTGTGAAGGGGCAGGCTTCCAGTGCGCTGGCAGCGGCGGCTGATGGAAGGATACATATCATTCCCGGCCACCCGATTGCCGGGACGGAGCAGTCCGGACCGGAGGCCGGCTTTGCATCTCTCTTTCGCAATGCGTGGCACATCCTGACCCCGCTGGAAGGGGGCGATGAGGCCTATGCCGCAGCTGTATCTCAGCTTGAAGCCTTCTGGCGAGGGCTTGGCGCGAAGGTGGAGACGATGGACGCCGCGCGGCATGACCGAGTTCTGGCGATTACGTCTCACCTGCCGCACCTGATCGCCTTCAACATCGTCTCCACCGCGTTCGACATGGAAACGGTGGAAGAGGGGGAGGTGGTGAAATACTCCGCTGGGGGATTCCGGGATTTTACCCGGATCGCGGCGTCTGACCCTGTGATGTGGCGCGATGTGTTCCTCACCAACAAGGATGCCGTTCTGGAATGTCTGGGGCGCTTTTCGGAAGACCTTGCGGCCCTGCAGCGGGCCATTCGCTGGGGCGATGGCGAAACCCTGTACAAGGAATTCAGCCGCGCGCGGTCCATCCGCAAGGCTATTATTGATGCCGGTCAGGATTCCGGCGCCGTGAACTTTGGCCGGAACCAGCCTGAGGATGCGCCAGAAGGAGATGGCGATGAGGCCGATTGATCTGTCGGATGAGCGCCGCGAAGCACTCAGGAGCCATCTGCAAACCCTGTTTGCGACAGAATTTGACGAAACGCTCAGCGAGTTTCGCGCCGACGAAATTGTAGCCCTGATGCTGAAGACACTTGGGCCGACAGTTTACAATCAGGCCGTCGCCGATGTACGGGCGCATTTGCAGACAAAACTGGATGATCTGGACGGTGAAGTCTGGGCTGAGGAAGACCGGTAAGATCTGCTCACGCGCTTGTGTGTAGCGCGAGAGAACCAGCGCGCTATGTTTTGCGTATGACTGGTATGAAACATCTGCTTTCAAGACGCGCGCTTCTTCTGTCCGGCGGAGCTGCTTTGGGCCTTGCGGCCTGTTCCGGCAATACGGCCTCCAGTGCGGCCGAGACCGATAATGCAGGCAACGCAGACAAGTATGCTGACAGCAAGTGGCGTAAGCTGACAGACGCTGAGTGGCGCGACCAGCTCAGTGAGCCTGCCTTCAATGTGCTGCGTCGTGAAGACACCGAGCGTGCTTTCACCTCTCCTCTGAACAAGGAGAACGGGGAAGGCACTTACCATTGTGCGGGCTGTGACCTGCCATTGTTCTCATCCGACACGAAATTCGATTCCGGCACCGGCTGGCCAAGTTTCTGGGATGCTTTGCCCGGCGCTCTTGGCACGCGGCCAGACCGCAAGCTGATCTATGTGCGTACGGAATATCACTGCGCCCGATGCCTTGGGCATCAGGGTCATGTTTTTGAAGATGGCCCAGCGCCCACGGGGCTGCGTTATTGCAATAATGGTGTGGCGCTGACCTTCAAGCCGGCCTGAGGCTCAAGCCTGTCGCTTATTCGATGATTTCCATGCCTTCCGGGATGACGAAGGGTGTACTGGCAACCCCGATACTGGGCGCTTCAATCGCTTCGCCGGGGCCGTTCTCACGGCGCTCATAGGCTTTGACAAGAGACAGATAGGGCGGAACGTGAACCCATTGGCCATTGCCGCCATTCTGCGTGATTTCGAAATGCAGATGGAATGTGGTTGGTGTACCGCCGAAATCATTTGAGACATAGCCGATATGGTCTCCGGCCTTCACCGCGTCGCCCGCTTTCACCTCCAGCTTACTCATGTTCATGTGCATGTATTTGTAGATGCGTCCACCCGCGCGTAAGTTCACGCTATAGCTGCCGACATGCGAAATGATGCCGTCTTCCACGGCGACCACTTTCTGAAATGCCCGGTCAGCGGCTGGGGTTCTGCGTATTGTATTGCAGCTTTCGGCAGACCCGACGCGAATGTCCTGGCCCTGATGAACCTTGTTCTGCGGGCAATAGGGAGAATTGCGATTTGCGCTTCTGACTTCGCAGAAATTGTCACGCCACGGATAGGCATAGTTCCGCGCGTCGCACTGGTCGCCGCCCGCAACGCCGCCGCCAAAGCTGAAGACTTGTGACTGTAGATAGGCCGGCGCGTCGGCAATCGGAAAGACCATGTCCGGTGCATAGACGATCTGATCCGGGGCGCCCTGGCCAGAGCCGGGCAGCAGCGCGCCTGCTTCATAATAGCTGAAGGTCGGCTCTGCCGTATCTGTATCAGAAACGGGATCGGGCTGGGTGGGTGTTTCCGTGTCAGGCTCAGTCTCGCCCGTGTCTTCAGGCTCAGCATCCGGCTCTTCGCTTGTCGGAGTATCTGTTGAGTCCTCGGGCGTTTCATCTGTTCCCGTGTCTGGAGCCTCCGGCGTCTCTGTCTCATCCGGTGCATCTGTATCAGGCATGACGTCGTCGGCAGGATCTGCGTCAGGGTCTTCAACATCGTCTGCGTCCGTCTCGTCAGAAACGGGATCAGGCGTGTCTGTATCCTCTGAAGGCGGAGCAGGCAGATCCGTATCATCCGGGGTTTCAGCATCATCACCCAGACCGTATGGGTCTTCCACAGGTGCTGCCGGAGGCGGTGGCCCTGGCGCGCCGGGCGGTACGGCGGGGCCGGGTTCCGGTGTTTCTGGCGGCGGGCCGCCATCGCCCGGAAAACGGATAAAATCACAGGCCGACAGAGCGAGCAGTGCGGCACCCGAAGCGATCAGAAGTCTGGCAGATCTCATTAGCGCGTCCCCGCAATGACCAGTTTTCGGGTGACTTCGAGGGCCTCGTCTTCCGAAATGCAATCCGCCTCGCCGCCTTCAATGGATTTGCACTCGAACTCGACCAGATAGTCAGCGCCATAGCGCGAGAAGGAGACTTGCGCGCCCGTCATGGTCGGCGTGTAGGTAAGGGCGCTGTCCTCGGCAGGAGTGCTGTCGCCCGGAATCTCCAGCACCTCATTCGTTCCGTTCACGATGATATCGTAGTCTATGCCCGGATAGGTGGCGAAATATCCGTCGGACATGGGCTGGAAGCGCACGCCGGACTCTGCGCCCTGTGGCACGACAATGCCGGTGGGCAGAAGAACCGGAACAGGTGGCGCGGCCGCTTCTGCCTCAACCTGGAATCCGGTCGTCTCCCTGCTGCTGCTGGGTGTGGAGGCCATGTCGCGGCGGGCCGCTTCCCAGTCGATATTTGCCGTGCTGGCGACCACGACAGACGTGTCGTCAGCGGCGGGCTGGATGCCTGCGACATCCTCTGTGGGTGGTGCGACCGTTTCGATTTTGGTATTTGCGTCCGTGTCATCCGACTTGCGGGCAATCAGGAAGTCACAGGCGCCAAGCGCAAGGCAGCATACGCTCGTCAAAACAAGAGTGTGGGGGGCGGTCATGAATGTCAGTCCTCTCCGGGATGGGCCACATAGTCTGGATCAGCATAGGCAACGCCCTCGATTGCCATGATCTTGTCCTTGACCTCGTTGATCGCGCCGTGGGTCGGCTCCACGCCGGGCGCGAGCCTGTAGGCCAGCTTGAGTTCACCGGAATAGCTGGCACCAACCAGCCGAAATTCCTTCAGGCCGGGCAGGCGCTTCGACAGCTCGGCATAGGCCTTTTCCGCGGTCTCGCGGTCGCGTTTGTAATTGCGGGAAATCGTGTCGACTTCCTTATGTCCCTTGATGCGGACAATGAATGTCACCTCCGCACCTGTGACAGAGGTTGGCAGCGTGACAGGGTCGGCGGGCTCGGCTGCAGGGCGCGCTATGGGATCATAGGGCGCATCCGGATCAGAGTCCGGACGGGCCGTAGGCTGTGTCGGGAGAGACTCGCCCACATCTGGGCGGCTGGTTCCCAATGCGGCCTGGCCCGGTTCTGTCGCCGGCCTTGTATCCTCGGTTCCTACAGCGGGACGTTCGCGGTCATCGCCTGCGACCACAACAAGGCCAGCGGCCCCGGCCAGCATGGTGAGGCCAGCCAGGCCCAGCGGCCCCCCGACATGGAAGGGAAGAGAGCGGTGTCCTGCCATCTATTGTCCACCGCCGCTGGTTGCACGTTCCGGCACTTTGGCCAGATTCAGCAGGCCCTGACCACAGGGCCGCAGGCACATGTCCGGGCTGCCTTCGATGGGCGTTGTGCCGGGATAGAGTGCGCAGGAGCCAGCGCATTGCTGCGGTTCACGCGGGTCGACAGCGGCCAGTAGCGTAGAGATCAGCGTATCGGCATCTGCGTCCGGGTCCCGCGCCTTCAGCAGGGCAAGGGCCGCCGATACGTGTGGCGCCGCCATGGAGGTACCTTGTTCATAGGCGTAGAAGCAGTTTTCAACGCCTTCGCCAGTGACCGGATCATAGCAATTGGTGGAGGCCTTGGTGGACAGCACGCCATCCGGGCGACCATCGCCATTATCATCGCGCGTCAGATCTCCGCCAGGCGCGAGGATGTCGACCTCCGGGCCAAAGTTCGAATACGGTGCAATCTGGCCGCGTGCGTCACCTGCTGCCACGCTGATCACATTGGCACAGCCGCCGGGCGCGTAATATTGCGTAGCAACCCGGGCATTTCCGGCTGCGGAGACAACGATCACGCCGCGCTCCGTGACAGAATCAATCGCATCCTGAAGAGAGGCCGGGCAGTATTCAAAGAGGCCTATGGACAAGTTGATAATGTCCGCCGGATTATCATTCCAGACTTCATTGCCTTCCTTGTCTTCCGCCGGGATCAGGCCACCAGCCCAGCGGATGGCGTCATTGATATCCGACAGGCGACCACCGCATTTACCGAGGGCGCGTACCGGAACGATCTTTACATTCCATGCGCCGCCCGCAACGCCTGCGCCATTGTTCGTGGCGGCGGCGCCAATTGTGCCGGCAACATGGGTGCCGTGGAATGTATCCGCGGCATACGGAACAGAGGGATCGCACAAATCGCCAGGGTCATTCGGATCACTATCGCGTCCATCGCCATCATTGCCCATGCGGGGGTCTGAGACCATGTCCCAGCCGGAGGCGATGTTCGGAGAGGCCTTGATGTCGGGGTGGTTCATCTGCAGGCCTGTATCGACCACAGCCACAACAATGTCGGGCGAGCCTTCCGTTCCCTGACGGGTCCAGAAATCCTGAAATCCTGCGCCACCGCTGGATTCACCTTCGCCGGTGCCATTGTTCTGGAAGTGCCATTGCAGCGACCAGAGCGGATCATTCGGGGTGATGTCTGTTTCAGTGATCGTGCCGCCGGTGACATCAGGGCTGGTGCCCGGCGTATCAGGGCGAGGTTTGCGGGCGAACTGGTTTTCGAAAATATAGTCCTTTTCGACATATTCGAACTGACCGGAGGCGCGCAGATCCTTAACGATGCACTCCGTTGCCATGACCGGATTGGACTGTACGGTCACCATGTCCGGATTATCCGGGCATTCAATCTTCTGGTCGATGGCGAGGAAATTCTGGAAGGCGCTCTTGGGGCCACTCTGCGTATCGAAGCGCGTCGGGCTGCCGCCATCCTCGCCAATCTGTATCACCATCTGACCTTCACGCGACATGGCGACTTCTCCGCCCACGCCATATTTCGACAGCGTGTCCAGCATGACGGAATTGGCATCGCGCTGGGCGCGGATCGCGTCCTTGCTGATGACTGAGCGGCGGGCGAGTTTGCGGGCGGCTTCCTTTTCCTGAGCCGGGGCGGCTTCAAGTGACCGGGGAGACAGGGAGCGTGTCTGTGTCGGGGGCTCAGGATCCGCCTCGGCTGTCCGTTCCAGCTCTTCTGTCGCCTTGTCGATTTCGCTGAGGCTCTCGTCGCGTTTATTCGGGTCCAGCTTCACCCTTGGCATCACACGTGCAGGCTCCACGAGGGTCAGGCTACGGCTGGTGCTCGGAGCAGGGGCCGCGGCGGGCGGAGTATCAGCATTTTCCTCTGCGGCTTGGGATAGCGCTTCGGGGTCGGCCAGGAAGACATCATCTTCGGTCTCAAGCGCCATAGGTTCTGCGGGGGGTATGTCTTTCGGCTTTGCGATGATCGAGCCAATGGCAAACATTGGCCGCTCGCTTTCGGTATCAAATGTCATGTCATTGCGCAGCGTGCCGGCTATGGCGCGATCCATGATATCTGCAGTTTCCAGAGCAGGTGCACCGTCTTGCTCCACAATCGTGCGGCCGCTGAGCTGGTCCAGTGTCGCGTCTGCCAGGTCACGGGCCCGTTCGAGGCGTGTATTCTGCTGATCACAAGCGGCCAGGACCAGCAAGCTGGCCATCGCCGTCCCCACAACCAGCCGGGCTGGCTTCGATGTCAGTTTCCGCAGCATGTGAGATATCCCCGTATTTCTGCCAAGGTACTCCCAGCTCCTTAGGTTAACCCTTTAGCAAGATTATGACGAGGGTTAGGCCATTGTCCAACTTAAAGACATTTCCGGCAGGCTGGTTCCCTCATGCGTGTTGCCTTTTGGGCAAGTCGACCGAGGGCGGAAATCTTCTTGCTGGACATTCCGCCGGACGCAGTTGAAGACATTGTGCATGAATTCGGGAGGCTCCACACCGCCAGACATGTCGCGTCCGGATCGCCGGGGCGCATTCTTTCTCCTGTTTTTTTCCCTGATGGCTATTGGCGCAGGCAATACGATGCTGATTGCCGCCGTGCTGCCGCCGCTGACCCGGGAGATAGGCCTGCCGGACTGGATGGCCGGGGCAATCTTTGGCCTATCCGCGCTATGCTGGTCTCTGACATCACCTTTCTGGGGGGGGCGGTCCAATCGTTGGGGTCGCCGTCCGGTCGCCGCGCTGGGGCTCGCTGGCTTCGGAACCTCGATGCTGCTGCTCTTCACGATGGGCTGGCTCAGCCTGAACCGGGTGATGACAGGCACGATTCTGGTCTTCACGTGTCTCGCATTGTCGCGATGCATTTTCGGCCTGATCGGCTCCGGCACGAACCCGGCGGCGCAGGCCTATGTCGCAGACCGGACAAGCCAGGCCGAACGCCAGTCGGAAATCGCGTTCATTACATCCGGTTTCAGTGTTGGCACCGTGATCGGCCCGGCTTTCGCCGCGGCGCTCGTGGCAACGCTGGGCCTGCTCAGTCCGCTGCTTCTGACTGCAGGGATCGCCTACACGATGGCGGCCATGATCTGGTTTCGCCTGCCAGAGGAGCGTGAGCCTGTTACAGATGCAAAACTTATCGAAGAGATTCCTGGCGCGCGAGGCTTATGGCGCTCTGGCAATGTCCTGCCCTTTCTGATCTTCGCCGTCTCCCTCTCGCTGACGACCGGCGTGCTTACGCAGGTGTTTGTCTTCTCTGTGATGGACAAGCTGGATGTCGCCGGGAAGGAAGCCGCCCAGTTTACCGGGCCGGCCTTTACAGTGGGGGCGCTTGCCGTGCTGTTGGCGCAGCTGGTGCTGATTCCGCGGATGAAGCTGAAGAACAAGACGCTGATGTGGGGCGGATGCTTGCCCTTGCTGGCAGGCGCGCTGCTCATGGTGTTTGCGGCGGATTATGCGACGCTGATTCTCGCGCAATTCTGTATTGGCATCGGGCAAGGGCTTGCGCGGCCAGGCTTTTCCAGCGGCGCCTCGCTCGCCGTATCGCCTCAATTGCAGGGCAATGTGGCGGGACTGGTCATTTCGGCAAACGGGATGGGCTTTATCATCACGCCCTTTTTCGGGCTGTTCATATATGAATATGTGAACCCGCATTTGCCCTTCATCTTCTGCTCAGGCCTGTTGGTCTGCATGGCCCTGTTCGCCCGGTTCGTGCTCAAGGATGGCCTTGGCGAACCGGACGAAAATGAAATTGATGTGTTCTGATCAGTTTGTGCCAGGACTGACCGCGACACCAACAGCCCCGTTTCCGGTGACCATGGCCAGCGCTTCGCGGGTCGGGTAGCCGTCTGCGACCAGCCCCTGAGACTTCTGGAAGGCCTGCAGGGCGCCTTTGGTCTTGCGACCGGGAATGCCGTCTACCACGCCCGCATCAAAGCCCTTGGCGTTCAGGGCCGCCTGTAGCGTCTTGATCTCACTGACAGTCAACGGATGCAGATGGGTTGGCCAGGCGGCCACGGGCCCCATGCGCCCGCCCATGGCATCTCCTGACAGGCCGACGGCGAAGGCGTAGGAGTCGGCATTGTTGTAGGTCTTGAAAACCTTGAAATTGTTGAACAGCAGATATTTCGGGCCTTCCGCACCTGCAGGCAGCCACAGTTCGGCATAATTGGCACCATTTGTATTGAAGGCACCGCCAGCGGCAGGCACCAGGCCAGTCTGCATCCAGCTTTCCATGCGGCGCTCATTGCCATCGGCAAGGCTGTAATCGAACCCGGTAGGGGCCAGCACTTCGATGCCCCATGGCTGATGCAGGGCGTAGCCGGAGCTGGACAGGTAATTGGCGGCAGAGGCGAGGGCGTCGGCTTCGCTGTTCCAGATATCCTTCAGGCCATCGCCGTCAAAATCCTGCGCGAAGGCAATATAGGTGGAGGGCATGAACTGGGTGTGTCCCATGGCCCCGGCCCAGCCAGCCTTTAAATCATCGCGCTGGGCATCGCCCTTTTCAAGAATCTTCATCAGGGAGAGCAGTTCGCTCTCGGCCAGTCCCTTCCGGCGGCCTTCCACGGCCATATTGGCCAGCACGTTCGGGCCATCATAATTGCCCTTGATGGCCCCAAAGCTGGTTTCCATGCCCCAGATCGCGACAATAGCTTCCCGGTCGACATTGTAGGCGGCCTCCAGCGCATCAAACAGCGCAGGATTCTCCGCCAGACGCGCCTGACCTGTCGAGATTCGGCTATTGCTCATCGGAACGCGCAAATAATCCCAGATCGGTTTGGCAAACTCGGCCTGGTCCTCGATTCCGGTCTGGGCAGGCTGGAACGTGCTTCCCAGCCACAGCTCCAGCGGCGAGATGCCGGTCAGAACAGATTTCACGACAGCGCGGTCATGTCCGGCGGCCAACGCGCGCGCCGAGAAATCCTTCCGCCAGGCATCCATGCCGGCATGGCCTGAGGATTCGTAGCTAATGGGGCCAGTTTCCGGGGCAGGAGATGTCACGGGAGGTTGAGACGGAGCAGGCGGCTGCGGGCTGTGCGCACATGAAGCCAAAAGAGCTGTCAGGCTGGCCGCAGCAATGATATGAGACCGCCGAAGCGCGAACTGTGCCATCTTTTCTGCTCCTGAAACTGCATGCTCATAACAGCATGCAACCTTGACTCTCTTCACCGGATTCATTACGCGCTCCGCTTTCCATTTCCTTATGATCCACAGGCTAGGCCCATGAAAGTCCGCTCGTCTCTCAAATCCCTCAAGTCGCGTCACCGCGATTGCAAGATCGTGCGCCGCAAGGGCCGCGTTTACGTCATCAACAAGACTGACCCTCGCTTCAAAGCAAAACAGGGCTGACGTGAACATGAACAGGCAATGAGGCGGCACTATGGCTGTCCGGATTGTCCTGTTCGACCTTGGCGGTGTGGTTCTCGATTGGGACCCCACGCGATTGTATTCGAAGATATTCGAAGCGCCGCAGGAACGCGACATGTTCCTTGCGGACGTCTGTACTATGGCCTGGCATACCAGGCATGATGCCGGCGAAAGCTTTGCGAGTAACGCAAAGCCTTTGATTGCCGAATACCCACATTACGAAGACCTCATCCTCGCCTGGGGCCAGCGCTGGTTCGAGATGTTCGATGGCTATCTGGACGGTACGCCGGATCTGATCGCCCGGCTGCAGGCACGGGATGTGCCGCTCTATGCGCTCTCCAATATGCCGGCAGACCCTTGGGAAGAGATGCTGGATGTCTTCCCTGTGCTGCGCGTCTTTCGGCATGTCGTGGTGTCAGGCGAGATCGGCATGGTGAAACCGGACCCCGCCATCTATCACCATGCTCTTGCCAAAATGGACAGTCCTGATCCGGCCGAAGTATTGTTCATCGACGACAGTCTGAAGAACATTGAGGCCGCAGACGTGCTGGGTTTCCGGACGCATCATTTCAGGACAGTCGATGGCCTTGAAGCCACGCTTCGCTCTGAAGGTCTGATCTGACGGTAAGATAAGGTTGCCGCGGACCCGTTGCGCCGTAATATCCAGATAATGATACGTGTTTTTCTTCTCGCATGCCTGTTTCTGGTAGGGGTGGCTCATGCCGAACCCTCTGACGAGATGTTCGAAAAGCTGCGCAATGCCCCCAGCGATAGTGAGGCGCATGATGTCGCGCTGGATATCTGGGCGTCCTGGATGGAGTCCGGCTCAGCGACCGTGGATGTCATCATGGAGCGCGGCGTGGACGCGCAGACCGCCGGAGACATCGAAACGGCGCGTGCACTGTATGACCGTGCGATCCTGATCAAGCCGGACTATTCGGAGGCTTGGAACCGCCGCGCCTCAATCTTCCTGATGGAAGAGAACTATCCCGAAGCCTTGCGAGACCTCAACGAAGTGCTGCGTCTTGAGCCGCGCCATTTCGGCGCCTGGGCCGGGCTGGGCATGATGTTCGAGGGCATGGAGGCCCCTCATCAGGCGCTAGAGGCCTATCGTGAGGCACTCGTGATCTATCCCCGCATGCAGCAGGCTCTGGCAGCCGAGAAGCGCCTCGCCAAGCTGACTGAGGGGCAGGGCCTTTGAAGCGCATGCTGACCGCTGCTGCCCTTGGAATATCCGTAATCAGCACTGGCGCGTGCGTCTCCAGTGCGGCCTATACCTCCCGCGTGGAAGCGGCCAACCCGGCCGTTGGCGAGATGGTGGAGGTGAATGGCAGCAAGGTGCATGTGATCCAGCAGGGCGAGACAGGCACGCCGGTTCTGATGATACATGGTGCCAGCGCCAACGCACGGGAATTTACCTGGACGCTCGGTCCACGCCTTCAGGATGAATATCGCCTCCTGATGGCCGACCGGCCCGGGCATGGCTATTCCGAACGCCCGGACGATGCGACTGAACTTGGCGTGCAGGCTGCACAGATGGCGGGCGTTCTGGACGCGCTGGCGCCGGGCGAGAAAGCCATACTGGTGGGCCACTCCTTTGGCGGTGCGGTTGCCTTGCGCGTTGCGCTGGATCGGCCAGACCTGGTGAAAGGTCTCGTCCTGCTCGCGCCGGTCACACATGACTGGGGCGGCGGCGGACAGGCCTGGTATAACAGCTTTGCTTCGCAGCCCGTGATCGGCCCTGTTTTCAGCCAGTTGGTGCCGATTGTCGGGCCGCAACAGGTGGCCAGCGGTATCGATGGCGTGTTTGATCCTGCGCCCGTTCCTGAAAATTATTTTGAGAAGTCGGGCATCGCTCTTTTGTTCCGTCCGCCAAACTTCCGCGCCAATGCACGCGATGTTCAGGCGCTGGAAGCCGAGCTGGCCAAACAGTCTGAGCGCTATGGCGAACTCACTGTCCCCATTGTGGTTTTTTCCGGCAGTGGCGACACCGTAATTACGCCCACGGTGCATGTCGGCCGCCTGAAGAAACAGGTCCGGTGGAACTGGTTATTCTGCCGGCGGAAGGTCACATGCCGCATCATGCGGAGGGTGAAGCTGTTGCCGATGCCATTCGCCGTCTGGCCAGCGGTGAAATCTCCGGCTAAGACGCGCGCTCGATTTTAATTCCTCCCCGATTCTTTCAGATATGGAGCCTCTCATGGACGACGCCTCGATCCAGCATCTCACTGAAGCGACCCGCGAGAAGCTCCGCCAGACCGTCTCCAAAATAGAGCGTCTGGAAGAAGAGAAGAAAGAGGTCGCCGAGCAGATCAAGGAAATTTACGCCGAAGCCAAGGCGTTCGGATTTGATACCAAGGCGCTGCGCCAGGTCATAAAGCTCCGCAAGCAGGACCGTGCCGAGCGCGAAGAAGCTGAAATGGTACTGGAAACCTATCTGATTGCCCTTGGTGAAGCCTAAGCGCGGTTTGCCTCTCGCGCCGGATGCGCCATAATATTTCCCATGGGCAGGGATGTCGACGATCGCAAGAAACGCGCTGCGCTGCGCAAATTGCGCAAGGCAGCACAGCTGGCCGAGCAGGGGCTCGGGCCGCCCCTGTCTGACTGGGAGCGCCAATTTCTGGAAGAAGTCGAAGAGCGGATTGAGACTTATGGTTCCGCCTTCGCCGACCCACTGAAAGGCGATGAGGGAGAGCCGCTCTCCGCGCTGCAGCAGGTCAAACTCAAGGAAATCGACAAAAAGGCCCGCGGCAAGACGCGCAAGGGCTTCGGCCAGAAGAAGGGCGGCTTCAACAAGCGTCCTGTCCCCCGGGTGCGCCAGCTGGATGATGACATAGAGGCTGAGGACGAAGCGCCGCAGGCACCGCCGCCTATGCCCCGTGAGCTGCCGAAACTGGTTCGCGCGGCAGACCTCAAGACTAATGACACGCCAGAGCAGCCCGCACGGTCCGCGCCGGAGGGGCGTCCGGTTTTCCGTGTTATCAATGGCGGAAAGACAGATTAGGGAGACCCGATCAGGGGTCTCGCGCGTACAAAAAGCAGATCATCCTGACAGATAAGGATCGCCGCATGAAGACCGTACTTGTAACCGGGGCCTCTACCGGAATTGGCGCCGCCGCCGCGCGACATTTGGCTAAACAGGGCTGGTGCGTTTATGCTGGCGTGCGCAAGCAAAGCGACGCCGATGCATTGCATGCCAATACGCCGGGAGACCTGCACCCGATTATTCTGGACGTGACAAAGCCAGACCAGATTGAAGCAGCTGTTACGACGATTTCAGAAGGCCTGAAAGGTGCAAGGCTTGATGGCTTGGTCAATAATGCCGGCATCGCGAACATGGGCCCGCTGGCCCTGCAGCCCATGGACACATTCGAAGCGCATTTTCAGGTGAATGTGATCGGCCTGATGCGTGTGTCCCAGGCTTTCATCCCCTTGCTGGGATCGGACGAAACCCGCACCGGAGACCCAGGCCGCATTGTCAACATTACCAGCGTAGGCGGACGGCTCTCTGCGCCATTCCTCGGCGCCTATGCGGCCACCAAGCACGCGGTGGAGGCGCTGACGGATGCCCTTCGCCGGGAACTGGTCATCTATGGCATTGATGCGATTGCGATTGGTCCAGGCTCTGTGAAAACACCGATCTGGGACAAAGCGGAAGAGGCCAATAGTGACGGCCCCTATGCATCCAGCGATTGGGCAGACTCTCTGGAGACCTTCGAGCAGGTGATGTTGAAGGGTGGCCGCACAGGCCTTCCGCCGGAAAAGATCGCCGAAGTGATCGAGACGGCGCTTGATGATCCGACGCCCAAGGCGCGATATGCTCCGGTCCCGGACAAGCTGACCAATTGGTACGTCCCGACCCACCTGCCCAAACGGATGCTGGACAAGGTGTTCTGGAAGCGCTTCGGCCTGAAATAGGCACCTGAACGCGGGCGTTTGCGTTATCTTTGTTTCCGCTACTTGACGAACCACGCGGAAAGCAGATGCATTCTTTCCGAAACGAGGGAGGAATACATCCATGGCAGATCTGTCAGGCAAGGTTGCAATCATCACCGGCGCGGCAAGTGGCATTGGTCTGGCGGGGGTCGAGACATTTGTTGCGGCAGGCGCAAGGGTCGTCGCGGGTGATATTCAAGATGAGAAGGGACATGCCCTGCAGCAACGCTTCGGGGATGACAAAGTCCTGTTTGTGCATTGCGATGTGACGCAGATGGACCAGCTGGAAGCGCTGATGGGCAAGGCCGCCGGACATTTCGGGCAGTTGGACATTCTATGGAACAATGCCGGCCATGGCGGCACGCCGGATGGTGTGGAAGAGCTGGATCTGGATGCCTATGACCAGACGATGGCGCTGCTTCTGAAACAGGTATTTGCCGCCACGAAATTCGTTATCCCTCACATGAAGGAGAAGGGCGGCTCCATCATCAACACGTCATCCATCAGTGCCATTGCGGCGGGCTATGCGCCATTGACCTATTCTGTCGCAAAAAAGGGCGTGGCGCATTTTTCAAAGATGGCGGCAGCGGAACTGGCCAAATACAAGATCCGCGTAAATGCGGTGCTGCCGGGCTTTATCGCGACCTCTATCTTTGGCGCTTCGCTCGGCTTGCCGCGGGAGCAGGCAGACCAGATGGCCGCGATGCTGGTTGAGGCAGGGGCCTCGATGCAGCCGATCGGCCGCACAGGCAAAAGTGAGGATATCGCAGAGATGGCGGCATTTCTTGCTTCGGACGCAGCGAGTTTCATCACAGGCTGCGAGTTCGTCGTTGATGGCGGCATGACTGTGGGGCCGCGCCACTCCTGGGACGAAACGGCAGGCGGACCGCTTCTGGATGCGCTGGGCATTACGCCGGAGCAGGCTGAACAGATGCGCGCCCAGATGCAGGCAGGCTAGGCTGCTGCGTGTCTAATCCTGAGAGAGCGCCTCAAGGCCGGGAATTAATTCCACCTTCTTGAGGAGCGCTTTCAGGCTTTTGGCGTGAATGACAGGCCTGCCCAGTTCGTCGGCTATGCTATAGCCTGTCTCTGTTTTGCTGAGGGGAAAACGGCGCCAGTGTGCTCGTGTCCGGAAAATCCAGACCTGTTCCGGCTCTCGTCCGGAGGCTGCCCATCCCGTCCACATATGATCTGCCGGCAGCTCCCGCCAGAGACGGTCGATTTCGTCAATTTCGGAAGGCGTAAAATTGCCCATTCATACAAATCCTGATCATGCGGAAAGTACAGACCTACTGACACCAGAGGCCCCGCGCAACATTGAAGGCGCGATGTGGATGATCGCTTCCGGGGCTGTTTTTACGGTATTTCTTACGCTGTCAAAGGTCCAGTCGGCCACGTTCGATCCGGGTTTCCTGGCATTCTGGCGTTCCGCTGTGGCGATGATCGTGACACTGCCGATCATTTTCCAGCAGGGTGTCAGCATTCTGAAGATACATCAGCCCGGTATGATTTTCCTGAGAAGTGCGTTTGGTACGCTGGGCTTCATTCTGGGGTTCTATGCGGTCTCTGATGCTGTGGGCCTGCCGCTATCGGAATTCAATTCCATCAGCTTTTCCCGCGCCATGTTCATTACCGTGCTCGCAGCCTTTGTCCTCCGGGAGAAGGTGGGCGTTCATCGCTGGGGCGCGACGTTTGTGGGTTTTCTGGGT
>Ga0209578_10001372_pt1 | contig 23021 bp, 32 predicted proteins | sample tdAd472_FD_187127 | JGI IMG/M metagenome (GOLD analysis project Ga0209578, IMG submission 187127) | Marine sediment microbial communities from the Atlantic coast under amendment with organic carbon and nitrate - tdAd47.2 (SPAdes)... | ecosystem: Environmental > Aquatic > Marine > Coastal >...
CTAAAGACGCTGTTGAATTGTGGGAAGAAGGTGATGAATTACCAGAAGGCGTAGTAGTTGGTGACAACAAGCTAGACGATGATGGAAACACAATTCCAGACTATCAAGGCATTGACCAGGCTAAACTCATTCCGCTTTTAACCTCAGCATTGCAAGAAGCTATTGGTCGCATTGAAACACTAGAAGCTGAAGTTACAGCATTGAAGGGATAAACAAGTGGAACAAGAACTATTTAATTGGTTAGTTGCTGGGATTAGTGGCTTGCTTGGTTTCTTTCTTCGCGTTATGTGGAGTGCAGTAAAGGACTTACAAGAAGCAGACGAGCATTTGGTTGAGAAAGTAAATCATATTGAAGTGCTTGTTGCTGGTAACTATGTTAATAAAGACGAGTTCAATAGGTTTATGGAACGACTTTACGACAAGTTAGATTCTATTGAAAATAAATTAGACAGCAAGGTAGACAAATGACATATCTTGAAATGGTTAATAAGGTACTTAAACGCCTTAGAGAACGTACTGTAGGTACTGTCAATGAATCATCATACTCAACCTTGATTGGTGTGTTGGTTAATGATGCTAAGGATACAGTAGAGAACGCATGGAGTTGGTCTGGCTTGCGTACAACGCTTAGTGCAACCACACAAGAAGGCGTTTTTAACTACGTACTTACAGGATCAAAAAATAAAATTACTGTTCTTGATGTGTTAAATGATACTGACGATGTATTTCTTAAGTATCTTCCTGCACATGAAATGACAAGGTACTATCTGGTTGGTACACCACAAACAGGATCACCAACAGACTACAGCTTCAATGGTATTGATGCTAATGGTGATACACAGGTTGATATCTATCCAAAACCAGACGGAGCATACGATCTACGCTTTAACTGTATTCTTCGTACACCTGAACTAGAAAGCGATTCAACAACATTTAATATACCAACACTTCCTATTGAGATGCTTGCTTATGCTCTTGCTGTAGAAGAACGTGGTGAAGATGGTGGTATGAATCCTGTGTCTGCTTATGCTAGAGCTAAGAATGCCCTTGATGATGCTATTGCACTAGATGCAATCAAGCACCCAGAGGAGACATTGTTCTATGAAGTCTAAGACAGTATTGGTAGAAAACCTAGCTACAAGCTGGGCTACTATTTATACAGTACCTGCAAACACAAGAGCAAAGTGGGTATTAGCTTTTGTTAGTAATGGCTCAGGATCAACTATTAGTAATGTTGGTCTTCGTATTGTTAATGACGATACTATTACTGTTCTTGGTGCTAAGTCTCTTGGCTCTGGTGATTTCATTCAGTTTGGACAGGCTGGTATTTATGTCATGCTTGAACCTGGTTATACCATTGAGGGACAAGCAGGCACTACAGGGGTGTCCTGTATTTTGACACTTGAAGAAACGAGCTTTGTAGTGAGTACATCCTAATGGCAAAAGAACTAATTACAGCATCGTTAGTAGCACCAGCATTCTTAGGATTGAATACCCAAGAGTCCAGTGTTGCTAATGATCCTAGTTTTGCTCTTGAAGCAGACAACTGTGTTATTGATGAGTTTGGTAGGCTTGGTGCAAGAGAAGGTTGGTTCTATCGTACTACTACAGGTGGTACAGATGTAAACCTAAAAGGAATACATGCGTTTTTAGATGTTCTTGGAATAAATACTTTTCTTTCTTGGTCTGAAGATACCTTTTATAAAGGCTTTACAACATTATCAACAATTACACCAACCACAACAGATACTATATCAGATGGTAATTGGCAAGCAGTTACACTAAACGATAGAGCATACTTTTTTCAGCGTGGTTATAAACCACTGTACTATACTAACGAAACAACGGCTGATGAATTTAAGAGCATAGATCAACATGCAGACTACAATGGTACAGCACCAAATGCTGATATTGTATTGTCTGCTTATGGTCGTTTGTGGGCTGCTGATACTACAACAAACAAAACAACGATCTACTTTTCTGACTTGTTAAATGGTGTTAAGTGGGGAAGTGGTAGTGCTGGTACTTTAAATATTGCTGGTGTGTTGTCTAAAGGTGCAGACGTTATTACTGGTCTTGCTGCACACAATGGTTTTTTGATTGTATTCTGTTCAGATCATATTATTATCTTTGAGGATAACGATTCCTTTCAAGGTAGCTTTGATGTAAATACACTAAGACTTGTTGAGGTTCTTGAGGGTGTTGGTTGTATTGACAAGAACACAATTCAAAACATTGGAACTGATGTAGTCTTTTTGTCTGCAACAGGTTTAAGAAGTCTTGGTCGTACTGTTCAAGAAAAGTCCAGTCCAATTGGAGATTTGTCTAAAAACATTAGGAATACTTTTGTTGAGTCTATAAACAGGGAAGAAGACAAGACTTTAATTCGTTCTTGTTTCTTTCCAGAGCAGGCTTTTTATTTGTTGTATTTGCCTAGTGCTAATATCGTTTATTGTTTTGATACAAAAAACAAACTAGAAGACCAGTCACTTCGTGTAACTACCTGGAGTGCAATAGATCATAGTGGTTTTCTGTATGATAAAACAACTAATAAGATGTACTTTGCACAAGTAGACGGAATTGCTGAGTATGGTTTGTACACAGATAATGGTAGCTCTTATATTATGAGGTACTTTACAAACCACTTTAATTTTAATGCACCGAACGTAAATAAGATTATTAAGAGAGCTGCTGTTACAGCTATTGGTTCTTCTGCACAATCATTTGTATTAAAGATTGGTTACGACTACACAACTAATTATTTTAGCTTTCCTTTTGTACTAAAAGAGTTTGTTATTTCAGAGTATGGAGTAGCTGAGTATGGATCAAATGCTGATACAATTGCTGAGTATAATTCTGGTATTGCGTTGGATCGTGTGGATTATTCCGTTTCAGGGAATGGTTCCATTGTACAGTTGGGTATTGAAACAGTAATTGATGGCGCACAACTAAGCGTACAGAAACTAGACGTTTATGCTAAAACAGGTAGGATTATTTAATGAGTAACTATTCAAAAACAACAGACTTTGCATCAAAGGATGCCTTGGCTACTGGTAATGCTAATAAGATCGTCAAGGGTACAGAGATTGACGATGAGTTTAATGCAATACAAACAGCCATTGCAACTAAAGCAAACACACTTAGTCCAACGCTTACTGGCACCCCATTAGCACCGACCGCTGCTTCTGGAACAAACACAACACAGATTGCTACCACTGCTTTTGTTACTACTGCTGATAATACTTTAGAAACAACTTTACAAGCGGCCATTGATTTAAAAGCAGACATTGATTCTCCAACTTTTACTGGAGACCCAACAGCACCAACTCCATCAACTGGGGATAACGATACAAGCATTGCCACTACTGCTTTTGTGCAAAATCAGATTAATGCTGCTAGAGGGTTTATTGCTTTTGATGGTTCTACTGCCACTACAATTGCATCACAGAACTTAACACTAACTAAAAATGGAACAGGTAATTATACTATTAATTGTGATTCATCTATTAGGGACGGCACATCAAACTGGGCAATTACAATAGGCAATGTGGATCAGGGCGTACTTAGTCAAACACCATTAAATCCAACTGCTGCTACTGGGCCAAATTCTGATGATGATCTGACACTATACAATTGTTTTGTTAATTCCAGAGCAATAGCTTCTTTTAATATCAGAGCAATAAAAACATACAACAAATATAGAATTTTTAGTGCTGCTGACACTGATGGTAACGCAACACAAATGTTTGGTATTACAGCCGTTGATCCAACTTATATTTGTGTAACATTGTTTTAAGGGATACAAGATGAACAATTATTTTTTTGAAAACCCCGTTGGAACCAACAGAGTTAGCCTGGTTGTAAGTGATAGGTCAATTGAAGATCTAAAGGAAGCCGAGACTATTCCTAAAGAATCTAAGGTTATTGTAAAGCCTTATAACAGCAATCCAAAAGCGGATGAGTTTGCTTTTTCGTCACATGTTGACAAGCTTCGTATTGATGGTGACAACCTTGTGTTTGACCTTGAAGTACTTTCTATTTGGTTTCTTGATGAATACAGAAAGATCAGAGAACAAGCATTTAAGCTGTTGGATAACTATGAAGTAAGAGCAATGGTTTCAAAGCGTGATGATATTCTTGCTTTAATTGAAAAGGACAAAGAGCTTTTACGAAATCTGACTGATGATCTTAATCTTTCTGATTGCAAGACACCAAAAGAAATAGCTAACAAAGTACCATTTGCTTTGGCTGTAGACTATGACACCAAGTACAAAGATATGTTTAAAAGCTAAAGACATTGCTAAAGAAGTTATTAGAAAGCACAAGGACAAGACAGAGCATACTGAAAACTCTTTAAAAAAAGTTTGTATAGAAGCATTACCACAAAACGAAGTAGAGGTAGCTGAGGAAAGAAATCTTGTAGACCTAAGTTATGCTGGTCTTAACAACCAGTTGATTCATTTGTTACAAGATATCTATCCAAACTACAACATCATTAACAGTGGTATGTTTTACTACCCAGAAACAGGTTATATGGGATGGCATACAAACTCAAATGCACCATGTAAAAGAGTATATATTGTTTACTCTGATGGGAATAGCTTTTTTAGGTACATCAAGGACGACAAGGTTATTACTGAATGGGACAAACCTGGAGTTAGTATTAAAGAGTTTGATATTAAAGATGGTGAAGAAAAGCTGTGGCACTGTATTTATTCTTTTGGTGATAGGGTTAGTATAGGTTTTAGGTTATATGATTCATCTAATGACTGAAGAATGGTCTATATTAGATACACCACTAAAAGTAAACTGTAAAAATTTGTATAAGCTAATTAACTTTAGAAAACAAAAACCAATTAGTGTACCGATTTGGGAGATAGGCCATAAAGAGTTGGAGAGTATTGATAAAGCCAGTTTGCGTTATCAACTAGCAGATACAAACTACCCTTCTATTGTGGCAAAGATAGACAATCCATGCAACAAAGAGTACAGACTTATAGATGGTAGACATAGGCTGTTAAAGCAAATGGAAAACCAAGAAGTATCTATACAGGCATACGAAGTAACGTATGAAGATATTATCAAATATGCAGAGGAACTATGAATATCTCAACTATCCCAAATCATGAAGTAGATCGCGTTTGGAATGAAATTAAAGACTATGTAGAGGGTGCTGCTAAGTACACTTACGGAAGATTCACAGCTAATGATATTAGGAATGGTATTAAGAAGAATCTAAATCAGCAGCTTTGGGTTGCTCATGATGATGAGGTAATTTATGGGTTTGTTGTAACAGAACCACTAGACTATCCACAGTTAAAATCAATGATTATGCACTTTACTGGTGGGTTTGAATTGCACTTATGGAAAGACGATATGATACAAACAATACAAAAGTTTGCCTACTCAATTGGCTGTGACATTGTTGAGTCGCTTGGCCGAAATGGTTGGGGAAAGGTTTTTAAAAACGATGGTTTTCAATCTCGTTTTATGTTCTATGAATTGCCTGTAGAGGAGACAGTATAATGGGTGGTGGTGGTGGTATTTTTGGTGGTGGTGGTGGTGATTCTGCCAAACCAATGAAGAAAGCGCAGTTCCAGCCATATACTTATACAAGTCTTGCTGGCACTACTAAGCTTAGAAGAGACGGGAAGGAATATACTTTTTCACAAAAGTTAGATCCAAGGCTTCAAGAGCTTTACGGGGTTGGGCTTGAACAAGCACAACCATTGTTAGAGCAGTACTTAGGACAGGTTAAGCAAGAACTTCCTACGTTTGGCTTTGATAAAACAATAGACCAAGCAACACAGGAATACTTTACACAGCAACAAGCTGCTCTTGATCCAGTCTTTGCACAGCAACGTCAACAGCTACAGTCTGATCTGTTTGGATCAGGTCGTATGGGGCTTATGCTTGCTGGTGAAACTGCTGGTGCAGGTGCTGGTGGGATGGTACAGCCAGATGCGTTTGGTTTGAGTAGAGGCCAGGCACAAGCCCTGCAAAAAGCCTACGCTAAATCTCGTGCTGCTGCTGTTGCTGAACAAGAACAACAGTTTAATATTGCCAAACAACAGTTTGCATTAAACCAGGCACAACAGCAACAACAGCTTGCTAATCTTTTGGCTGGATATAAAGGAGCATTTGGTACTGCTGGTTCTGCTCTTGGTATTGAGCAAGGTCTTGTTGGTGGTGCAGCAGAACGTGAATCAATGATTAGACAAGCCGCTGCACAATCTGCACAAGCTGGTGCTGCACTTGCACAAGCTGGTGGTGGTGGCGGCGGTAAAGGCGGTTTTGGTGGTTCTTTGTTAAGTGCTGCTGGTACTGCTATTGGTACTGCTGTTGGCGGGCCTGTTGGTAGTTCTATTGGTGGTAAAATAAGTGGAATGTTTAACGGTGGTGGTCTTTCTTATGATGATTGGATTTCTCAACAAACTTTCATAGATTAATATAAACCACGCTTTTGGAGAAAAAAATGGCCGGAATGATTGAAAGTATTTTTGGCAAGACTGCACAACAACTTGCCGAAGAAAGAAAGATTCGTGATAGACAACTAACAGGACAATTTGCAAAACTCGCAGAACAAAGAAATGCTAATCCTGCTGGTGCTGCTATTGGTGCCAGTTTTGGTACTTCGTTTGCTCGTGGTTTATTGGGTGGGCTTGGTCTTGATCCAGAAATGGAAAAGGCAAGGCAAGCAGAAGAACAACAAGCTGCATTAAACGCACAGCTTTCTGAACTTGACCCTGATGATCCAACTAGGTTTTTCTTGATTTCTAATGCTTATCAAAGTGTTGGTGATACTGAAAATGCAGTAACTAATCTTAGAATTGGTAGTCAGCTTGAAGAAATTGAAAAACAAAAACAAGCTGCTGCTGATGCACTAGAGCAAGAAGCAAAAGCAAAAGATGCTTTTCTTCTTTATTCACAAACAAAGAGTGACGAAGATAAAGCAAATGCTATTGCTCTTGGTGTTCCTGTTGCAAATATTAATGCTCTTGAAACAAGGTCTAAAAAAGACAGGTTTATAGCCTATGGTAATAATTTGTTTGATACTGAAACAGAGACGTTTGTTACTCCACCAGAAGCAGAAAAAGCAACAAAGGATAGCTATACATCAGTAACAATTGGCAAAAACAAATATGGTATCTTAAACAAAAATACTGGTGAAGTTGAGCCTATAAACGCAACAACAAAAGAAGATGCACAGCAACAAGCAAAAGATACAAGAAACCTTTTGCTAAAGCTCGGAGCAGTTGATACTAAATTTAGTCAGATAAAAGATGCAAGAGCCTTAGTGGAAGAAGGTGCTGCTGGTTTTGAATATAACATTGCAAAACTTGCTCCTTTTACAGATGCAGCAAGGCTTGATGCACTTCTCCAATCACTGTTATCAGAACAGGCTTTTGGTCGTTTGCAACAAATGCGTGACGAAAGTAAAACAGGTGGTGCGCTTGGTCAGGTTTCAAATATTGAACTTGATTTGTTAAAAGCTGCACTAACAAGCCTTACTCCATCATTGGGTGCAAAAGAATTTAATAAACAATTAGATATTGTTGAAAAACACTATGAGAATGTTCGTAGATCATTGCTTGGAGAAATGCCTCAGATTGATTGGAATAGCCCTGCATATAAAGATAGGGTTGTTTCTGACGAAGGCAAAAACTACTTTTATGCTCCAGATGGTGAATATTACCTTATTGGTGAGGAATAATAGTGGCTACTGTAACAGATAAAGAAACAATTGATAAGCTAAACAGCTTAAGGCAGACAACTAGCAACAATCAGCCTGTAAGCAATGTTTTTGTTACCGACCTAGATTTAAAAAGTAGATTGGATAAAAAACTAGCAGAAACAAAAATTGGTAACCCTCTTGATGCTCCAGCAGAAGCCACTGAAGAGCCTGTTCCATCTGCATTAGATACCTACGGAGCTAATCTAAAAGAAAGGCTTGGGAAAACTCGCAAGGATATCGAGGATACCTTAAATCTACCACCAGAACTTAGCCCGTTAGTAAATGTACAACTTCTTGGTAAGGGTGTTATTGGTGGTGTCTATGAAATTATGGGAGAAACTTTTAATCTTGGACTAAAAGGGATTAGTTATGTTGTTCCTGATTTTATTGAAGACCCAATTAAACAAAATGTGGCAGAGGGTTTTAATTATGCAATTACAACACCCGCTGGTGCGGCAGCTTTAGAAGCACTTGAAACTGGACAGGATGCTTGGACTGAATTTAAATATAAAAACCCAGAGGCTGCAAAAACAATTGAATCAGTTGTAAACATTGCAACTTTCTTTGCCCCCGTAAAAAAAGCTGCTGTTCCTACAACTAAAACACCAACAATGGCAGAAAAAGTATCAAACATTGCTTTTGAAACTGCTGAAAAACAAATTGAGTCTCAATCAAAAAAGAAAGCTGTTTCTCTTGTTATGCCAATCAAGGTTAATCCAGAAACAGTAACAGAAAAATCTGTTCTTGGTTATAAGTTTTCTGTACCAACACCTACGCTAAAGGAATCTGAAATTATTGAGGCTGTCTCAAAATTAAAAATACCAACAAGTGCTAGTTACATTAAAAGCAGAGATTTAATTAAGGCTGGTATTGAAAAAGAAGCAAAAAGTTTAGAGTCTTCGCTTGGTAAATCAAACATAAAAATACCGCTAGCCGAAAGTTCTAAAGCTATTAATAATGCAATTGCTGCATCAAAAGTTAATGATCCTTTCGTTAACGCGAATACCCTTGGTACATTACTTGATGATGTTGCAGACAAAGCAAAAACCATTTTAGCTAAAAATGACGAAACACCGCTTGGGATACTAAAATCAAGACGAGAGCTTGATGATTGGATTAAGCAGTATAAAAAGCCAGGGTCTCAAGTGTTCTTGTCACAAGACAAAGTTGAAACTGCTTTGGATATTGCAGTGCGTGACGTGCGTACTTCTTTAAACGATCTTTTGGAAACAAAAGTCCCAAGTGCAGCTGTTAAAAAGAGCTTGAGGCAGCAATCTAATTTGTATCGTGTTAATCCTGTTGTTCTAGAAAAGATTACTCAGGATGCTAGTAGTACTGCTGGAAGGTTGTGGCAAAACATAACAAAAACAACTGGTATTAAAATGGTATCAACACCTCTTGCTGGTGCTGCTACTGTTGCTGCTTTTGCTGGTTATTTGCCTGCTGTAATTGGTACTGTTGGTGTTGGTTTTGGTGGTTATGCTGCTGGTCGTGCTTTAATCTCACCACAAACAAAAGTATTTCTTGGTAAAACTATTTTGGCAGCAGACAAAGCAATAAAAACTGCTACTGATAAAGAAATGCTAAAACAGCTTCGTGCTGATCGTGCTGCACTAATAGAGATTTTAAAAACTGCTGAAGTTTCTAATGTTGTAACTGAAGATATTGAGTAATTTAATGAGATTCCTGTTCTGGTATTTACTCTTTGTGCTTGTGTTTCTGTTCTACGGAATGGACTCCTTTGCTGCTGATCCAATAGTAACAGACTCTACAACAGACAGCACAGTAACAACCAAGGGGAACATGGAGACAAGGATTAAGTCTCCACCCCCGTCTGCAATTGCACCACAGTTTAATGCCAATGGGAATTCTGATCTCTGTACTGTTGGTGTTGCTGGTGCAGTTCAAACTCAGATTCTCGGTATCTCTATGGGTTCTACTGTTCGTGATATGAATTGTGAGAAGCTGAAGAATGCCAAGACCCTATATGACATGGGCATGAAGGTTGCTGCTGTTTCTGTTATGTGTCAGGACAAGCGTGTGTTCCAAGCAATGATGGATGCTGGCACTCCTTGTCCTTACGACGGAATGATTGGTCAGGCCGCAAAGAACGCATGGGAATCAAACCCTACTCCCAGAAGCTACGATACAGACGAAAAGGCACCAGAGGCGAATGAAAAGACTGCTGTTAAAGGTATGCTTGGCGGCTTGGGCTTCCTGCTCCTACTCTAGCGAGTACACATACGGCACATCTGGCAATGCCGCTTTAAACGCCCACAATTGGTCTATGAGCGCGTCTATGCTTGGGGTACCCGATACTACTGGGTTAGACATAAACGCCGTGATATACCAATATACGGCCGAGAAAGCTATATCAGACGATATGGTGGTGTCAATTCAGAACAGACACGCCACAGAATCTGGTTATATCTTCCGTGAGGTTGATGATTGGTCTGGACTACCAGGCAATACAATTGTTAAAGCTGTACCTGTACCGAATATCCCGATTAACCTGTGGGGTGATGGTGAGATAGAGATTAAGGGGGAGGGTAAAGTAGTTGAACCTGTAGTTATTTACAACTGGCGGCAAAAGGATGTTGAGCCGGAGCCGTATATACCAGAAATACCGCAAGTAGAGATTTACGATGCCATGTCTGATGATGTGGCTTTGGGAATTTTAGAGCCTACTGACTCTGACTTGTACGAGGATAACGATGAAAACACCGATGCCGACAAAGACGAAGAAGAACCTAAAGAGGAAGAGGAAAACAGATTTAGCCAGGCACAGGATGCAATGGCTACAGCAATGCAAGCAAGCCAGCAAACTGCTCTGCAAGCATTAGTAAACACAGTAAATCTCACACAGTATTATTCGGTTGCTATTGTTGGTGGTACGTACAAGGAAACAGTACAGATCAATGACAGCGAAATACCGTACAGTAAACGTGGTCTAAGAAACGGATTAGCACAACAACTACTGCATACTCAAATGGTAGATATGCAATACAATAGGAAAAATAAATGAAACTTGTCTATTCAATAGTTTTGTCCTTGGTGTCCTGTTTGACATTTGCTGAGGATGTCCTGATTACTGGTACAGTTCAATCTAAATGTATTATCAATACTGATACTGCTGGTATTTATGGTAACCCTACCTCAGATAAACTAAGTACAGCAGCAGCAGATGGTGGTGTAATGCCTATCATTCGTTACGATGTATCACTGGCTGATGCTTATACTGCTAAGGTCACAACCCCTACCAGTTTTAGTACCAGTCCAAACCTAACTGATACTGTTACATGGACAGGCTCCACTACAGTGTCCTCTGTATCTGATACAGCTATGTCTGACTACGATACCAATGCTGTTGAATATGATGCCACAACAGAGTTTGACCTGCACACTGCTGGTACTGTCTGGTTCAAGGTGGATTCTACTGCTGAGTACGGATACAACAAGGCTTTCCCTGGTGGAACCTACAGAGCCGTGGTTGAAGCGGAATGTATCGCAAACTAATCTTACTATGGCTGTTATCTTGTGGTGCTTATGCCCATGAGATGACACCCACTTATCCTGTACTAACCCCGTCTTACGTAGATGGGGTTTCTAAGGTTGAGATGCACCTGTTCAATAAACGTACAGATGCTAAGTACTACGAAATAGGAGTCTTTGATAAAGATTTTAATCCGATTACTTTCGTTAGTTCGTATCACATCGTATCCCTGAATTACCTTGGTCACTTGAACTTTGCTGTTTATATCAGTGACAAAGACAAAGACAAAGCAGTGTATATCTGTACAAGATCATTGATACAGGGAGACAACGACTCCAAAGCATTTGTGTCTTCTAAGATTTGTTCTAAGTTTAAGGACAAGTAATGAGAAGAATCCTGTTAACTTTGTTGTTTTTTCCTGTTATGGCTGTCTCTGATAACAGTTCATTGAACTTAAGCCTGCCCAGTTCAAACATGAATCATCAGTCTGACAAGTTTAGGGCTGGGGACATGGACTGCTCTAACGCCGTGGGTGGTGCAACTAACTTTGAGTTTGGCATGATGGGAATAGTAGATAATGCTAGTGGGCCTTTCTCAAACAATGACCCGATGGATCGTGAAACTAAAGACATTGGAGTCTATGCCCGCATTACTATCCCTCTGGATAAGCCACGCGAGCGTATTAACTGTAATACTCTGTACCAGCTTGAGCTTCGCACTAGAAGGCTTGAGGTAGAGAAACTTGAACTAGAGCTAGAGCAATTACGCAATATGAGGTTTGAGAACAGTGAGCGTTGAGCTTAGGCTGTTTGGTTATAAGCTGACACCAGCAACTATCGCTGGTCTGATTGCTTTGGTTGGGCCTGTACTTGGTGCCATGTACGCAGGGTTTATGATGTACCAGAAGGTAGAGTCTATTGCTACTCTTGACCTAGATGCAGTACAGGGTGACATAGCAAGCATCCAAGAAAAGCTAGAAGCCAATAACAACTACACACGTGACATCAAGAATGGACTGCGTGATGACATACTTAGAATTGAGAAAGTAGCTGATCGTGTTGAGGATGATGTCAACGGCCTTGAGGACAAAGTCAGAGCATTGATAGACGAAGCAGAATCAAGGTTTGAAACACGCAGGGAATCACTCAGGAGTTCACAGAAAGCTGACATGAAGGAATTAGAAGAGCGACTTACAGCTAAACTACAACGCGCACTAGATAACCCACTTGCTGATTAGGAGACATAAATGTTAGGTGCAATTAAATCCATCGTAGGGGCTGTAGCCCCAACACTAGGGACTGCTTTAGGTGGCCCACTAGGGGGTGCTGCTGCATCCATGATTGCTGATGCACTTGGTTGTGATGACAACGAGAAAGCAATTAACAAAGCAATACAGACAGCAACTCCAGAACAACTAAGCCTTATCAAAGAAGCCGATGCTGAGTTTGATGCTAAGATGAAAGAGCTTGATGTGGATTTGTTTGCATTGGAAACTGCTGACAAGCAGGATGCAAGACAACACTTCGGCAAAGACTGGACTGCTAAGTTAATTGGAATCGTGATGGTACTGTTCTTCTGTTCGTACATTGGGATGATTACTATCATGCCACCTGAGCAGAACAGTATGGAGCTTATCAACCTGGTCTTGGGGTACATGGGTGGCCTGGTTAGTGCTGTTGTTTCGTTTTACTTTGGTGCTTCACAAAAACAGGATTAAAGAATGAACCTTGAGAAATTACGTACAGAAATTGCAGAAGATGAAGGTGTTGTATACAAGGTATACCTAGATCATCTTGGTCTGCCTACTTGTGGTATTGGGCACTTAATTACGGAAGATGACGAAGAGTTTGGTAAACCAGTAGGAACAAGAATCACAGAAGACCGAGTAATTGAATTGTTTGATGCTGATGTACAGTCTGTACTAAATGATTGTCAAAAGCTGTATAAGAACTTCTTTGCTTTGCCAGAAGAAATACAGTTGATTGTTGCAAACATGATGTTCAACATGGGCTATACCAGGCTGTCTCAGTTTAAGATGATGAAGGCTGCTGTTGAAGCTGGTAACTGGTTAGAAGCAGCAGAACAAATGAAAGACTCAAGGTGGGCAAAGCAAGTACCTAATAGAGCTAACAGATTAATTGCACGAATGGAGGCAGTTAAATGAAGAAAGGTTTATACTCAAATATTCAAGCAAAGCGTAAACGAATCGCTAAAGGCAGTGGAGAGAAAATGAGAAAGCCTGGAACAAAAGGCGCGCCAACTGCAAAAGCATTCAAACAGGCAGCAAAAACAGCTAAACCATACAAGAAAAAGGGTAAGAAATAATGGCTAAGAAAGACCCGCGATTGGCAAGGGCTGGTGTCTCTGGCTATAACAAGCCAAAGCGTACACCTAATCATCCTAAGAAATCCCATGTTGTAGTTGCTAAGGAAGGGGATAAAATCAAAACCATTCGGTTTGGAGAACAGGGTGCTAAGACTGCTGGTAAGCCTAAAGCTGGTGAGTCAGAAAGGATGAAGAAGAAACGTGCATCATTCAAAGCAAGACACGCTAAGAATATTGCAAAGGGTAAGATGAGTGCAGCCTTTTGGGCTGATAAAACTAAGTGGTGATAGGAGAAATCAAATGCCAATGGTAAATGGTAAGAAGTACGCATACACAAAAGCAGGAAAAGCGGCTGCTAAAAAAGCCCAAGCCAAAAAGAAAAAACCTAAGAAGAGAAAATAGAACATGCCATTAAAGAAAGGCAAGTCAAAGAAAGCAATCTCTCAGAATATCAGGAAGGAGATAAAAGCTGGGAAGCCGCAGAAGCAAGCTATTGCTATTGCACTATCAAAAGCAGGGAAGAAAAAGAAAAACAAAAAGAAATAAAAAAGGGGGCTGCAATGGCCCCCTAGTTTTTTAGATCTCGCACTGCCCTCCAGTACAAGCTAATGTCTGCGCCCCTTCAGTTTGATCTGAAGCTTCATCGATATTCCAATCAATCTCTGTTGGCATCTTCTGCGACAACTCTTCATATTCTTCCTTCGTAATCTTTTCATAGGGGGCTTGCTCATAGCTATGGTCTGAGTAGGGTAAGAAAGATACACCACTTACTTCATCAAAGTTATTGTACAACCAGTTACCAATCTCAAGGAACTCATTGTCCTTATAGTACACAGTAATGGATGGCTTGTGTTCACACCAATGCTCTTGGTAAATAGACCACAGTTTAAGCTGATCCATACCAGTTTGATCTGAAGACATTACAGAACCTTCTGGTGCCTTTTGTGGGAAGCTAAACACTGCTGTAGTTGGGCTTGTAACGTCTACTTCCCAAGGCACACCAGCATTACTTAAGACTTGACACAAAGGATCACGCATATCAGCACGTACCCTACGGATATAGTAATCACTGTATCGTCCATGAATACCACTGGCAGAGTTTACAAGCTGTGATACAGTACCAGAGGGTTTAACACAAGTAATAGCAGTAGACTGATTGATACCAAGTTTCTTGGCCCACTCTTTGTTTGTATCAACTGCTACTTGACGAAGTGCTTCAAGTGCCTTTGGCAGATCAGGCTGGTTAGGGTGGTCAAACCCAGTTCCAGTAGTACATTGCCCAGACATAATAGGATTGTCCAATATCCCAGTCAGTGATACACCAAGCAATGCTTCCTCTTCAGTATTATTTTTCCATATTGATCTGAGATACCTGAAGTCTGTCAGTGTTGCTTGTAGTGTACCAAGAATAGTAGCAACACGAACCTTACGCTTTAGTGATGTAATGGTATCGTCTGCACGAACAACAACCTCAGACAGATTACAGAATTGATTAGGACGAAGAATAATCTCAGAGCAAGGGTTAGTACCAAACTCGTGGTCTGTGTCCCTACGCTCATTCTTAGCTGCTTGTTTCTTACTGGCTACCCTGCTAAAGATACCACGCTCACCAGACTTAGATTCATACAAAGAAGCCCACTCATTTAGGAAGGCATCAAAATCAGGCTTTTCAGTGTAACAAGCAGAGTTATTTGCAAGACCACGTTGTGGTTCTTCAACCCACCACTGACCATGCTTTGCTCTACGGATTCTATCGTCTGAAAGGTTAGAGAGTGAGATCAGGGCAGACCTACGCACACCACCAACTACTACGATCTGTGCAATCTTACAACAGATATCATGACACTCAATACTGCTTAGTTTACGCCCTGCTGCCTTCTTAAATAGAGAGACAGTAAAGTTAAACAGATCAACCAATGGCTCAGGGCCACTTGCCCTACCACCAAAAGTCTTAAGTGTTGCTCCTGCTGGGCGTATCTTTGAGATATCCCAAGATGGGACTTGACCACTGTACAACAATGAGATCAGTTCACGATAAGCCTTAGCCCATCCAATCTTGCTGTCTGCCACTACGATTGTAGTATCAGTATCATGAAACTTCTCAGCAACATCAGGTAGCTTCTGTATGTACTGGCGTTCAACACTGAAACCAACACCTGTACCACACATCAAGATATACATCATCTCATCAAAGGCTTTAGGGTGGTCAATGGTTAAGTAGGAACAGTTAAACCCAGCTACGTTATCACGATCAAGGGCTTCTCCTGCTGTCATCAATGCCCTCATGCTTGGCATGACTTCTAAATCCAAGATAGCTTCTCTTAGCTCTTGAAAGTCTTTCTGGTACTTGTGGTCAGTACGCTTATCAAAGAAGTTAATATAACGTCCTACTGTTTCTTCCCAGGTTTCTCTTCGTTGTTGTTCTGGTAGATACCTTGCGTACCTTGACTTGTGAATGTAGGATTCATATAAACCCATTTCCATTATTCTTTCTCCAATACGTTATAAACAATAAAAAACCCAACCAGTACGAACTGTACTAAGAAACATTCTACTTCTACACCTTCTTCTACTTCTGATTCGTCAATAAAGAAATTGGTAAACCCAATGTAAGGCAACCAGAAGCCAAACAATGGTAGACCAAATAACAAAATTCTTCCAAATTCTTTGCTAAAAGATACTGGCTTAAAGTTTGGTGTCAGTCCATATTCAGCCATAAATACTATTTGCATTTTGTTTTCCTTTTGTTATCTGAATACTTGTCTTTAAGGAACCTTAACGAAACAGGCATCTCATCAAAGCTTCCGTTATCTACCTCATGCAGCATCCAGATACCAGACCAATTATTGTTTCCTTGGTGTCCTAGATACCCCTCACTGTGCTGATAGAAGATCCCAGCAAAGATACCAGTAATAGCAGTACCATCACCCCTTCTGCTAAATGCTATGTCTCTGTCCTGCACATGGCCCATAACACAGCTCATGTGTTTCTTACTAATCATAGTCTTGGCACTGGATACCGGCCTACCCATAACACCAGACGTAAAGAAATGAGAGAACCCTACGCCATTGATAATTACAGGCTCAAGGTAATCAAACACTTCCCAATCAGACAGGTTAAGATCGTGGTAACCAATCACATCTTCTAAGATGGCATCGACATCTACAGCACGTTCTATCCGTTGTTCGTGATTACCAAGCAGAAACACAAGCCTTGGCTTCCAACCCTTTTTCTTGTTTCGTTTTAGCCTTTGGATTTCTTTCTTGATTGGTGCAAGAAACAAGTTCATTGCTCTGTTCCCTGACTCTACATCCTTACTGTACCTACGACCTTCAAAGTCCTTCTTTCCTTTATCGTAACTACTAAGTGAAGGCATATCCCAGAAGTCACCAAGGTTTACAATCACATCTGGTTTCTTATCTACGATATACTTTGCAGCCCATTCAAGATGGTCTATTGGTACACCATCCTTGACCTGACAGTCAGGTATCACTGCTATCTTCATGCTTCCTCCTACTTTGTATGTAGTTATCTAGCTTCTTGTCTTCGTAAACAGTGAAGTGTTTGATTCCTTCTTTCTCACACCACTGGCCCATTGTTAGTTTACTTCCTTTGCGTACTTTCTTATTTGGATCAGAGAGTACAAAAACTAACTCATAGTCTGGCAAGCTATCCCGTATTGATTTGTACTTTAAGGTGTCACCAGGACGAAAGAAACCTTTACATTCGATCAGGACATCATCCAGTACAAAATCAGGCTTATAGTTTCGTTTCATAACGTATGGCATTGAGAATGGTTCGTATTGATAGCCCTTGCCACTGTTATTCGCTGCAAACTTAGCCTCTAAACTACTCCTGTACTTGCTGCTTTTTGCTTTTCTTTTTGCTTTTCTTTTTGCTTTGCTTCTTGTTACTGCTTTCTTTCTGATTGGCATTATGAAAATCCATTGGCATTGTTCTGCCGCGTTGTAACATCCATAGCAGGTGGCTGTTCTCAACTGCTCTTTGGAACCCGTCTTCACCAAACTCTTCAATGTACAGATCAATAACCAGATTGTCCCAAGTTTCCCTGTCGTTATCAGACAATAGTTTCTCAGCTTTCTTAGGGCCAATACCATTGATTCCAATAATGTTATCAACCTTATCACCAGTTAACATCTGAGCGTAAAAGAACTTAGTACCAGATTCCTCTGTTACTTCTTTCCACTCTTTCTTAATGTAGTTATAGTGAAGGCCTGGAACCATCAACAAGTCTTTATCAATGGTGGCTATTGCGGTATCGTCAGTCTGGAGTAACGCCATTGCATCGTCAGCTTCCATTCCGTCTACAACCTGTGCGTCATAGTACTCAATCAGATAGCCCCTAATGTTTTCGTAATGATAGGGTTTCTTTGAGCCTGATCTGTTTTCTTTGTAGTCACTCCTAATCTTATGTCTAAAGTTGTTTTTACCAGTTAGGAATATCTTATAGGATTCACATTGCGTATCCTTGATGATTTCATTTACAAACAACTTACAACTATGTAGCGTAAACGAATCGGGGTCAGCCGTAACCAACCCCGTTTCCTTGTCCGTACTTTGGCAAGCGAACCCTATCCGATAAACAATAGGGTCGCCATCAATCAGAAGTTTCATTGTAACAATCCTCAGAATGGGATGTCGTCATCAAACTCTTCATGTGCGTCTGACTGCACAGCCTTAAGTTCTGGCTTGTTTGATTTAGTAATACGCTTCTCATGAATGTACTTAGCCAACCCAAACAGAGACTTGATTGCAGGGCTATCGCTATCCTCAGCACCAGCCAAACATTGGTCTGTAAAACTAGACTTACTTACTGAGTCTCGGTACTTAGCTGGAATAGTAGCAAGACCTGCAACCTCATCGTATACTTTGTCTTGTACTTGTTTGTTCTTAATCACTACAGTACATGGCATACCCAGTGCGGATTCCCAGTCAGCAACCTGATCTTCTTCTGCTGATGGTTTGAATGCTTTGTAGTATTCAAGTTCTTTGCCAAGTCCAGACATAGTACGGAAGATATTAAAAGCCTTAGTCCACAAAATGCGTGGTGCTTCTTTGCCATCAATAGTTACAGTGTTATTAAGAATCTCAACACAGAGTGAGATCTGTTGGCATGGTGGTTTCTCTTCCCCTGCATAGTTTCGTTCCTGCATACCAAGGTCAGCTACATACACCAGCCTTCCTTCATATTCACCAGGTTCAAGGTTTGAGTATTCGGTTTTACTGCTAGATACTTCTTGACTCATTGCTCGTTCAAAAGCCATGATAATCTCCTTAGTGGATTTCAGAATAATCTTTAGCGAATTTTATGTCGCATTCTAACTCACGGTTTAAGTGTAACAATTTATTGACTTTTTGTATAGACTTGTTTAATAACTCCTTTATATCATTTTGTTTGGTTTCGTTTAGTTCTAAGATTACTTCGTCATGGAACTGTGCTGTAAGTTGTGGTCTTTCCTGAATGATATAAGCAACCCACATATCAAAACAGAATGTCCCAGTGCCTTGATTTAATGTACTGAACTTATCTTTATCAGTTTTAAGGTGGTAGTAGATCTTTGCAACAGGATTCCATAGCCATATGGTTTTTCCTATGTTTCGTACCCCTACGTTTTTTGCTATCTCCTTCAACGACCAGTTACGTTTCCAGTATGCCTTGTGTATTCTTTTAGCACCATGCTCACTAACATCTAATTGGCGTTTCAGTGTTGCTATACCAGCACCATAAGTACAAGCATAGTTTCCACCCTTGTATATGTGTCTCATCCTAACCACTTCTTCTGGTTGGATGCCATCCTTGTAATCTGCAACCTCCTGTTCAGTTACAGCATTGGCAGACAATGCAAGGTCAAGGTGTGGATCAAAGTCTGGTGTCATCATCTCCTTAACGTACTCTGGATCGTAGTCCCACATGTAATGCTGCTTGGTACGATCCTCAAGGGATGCCATGTCTGAACCACAGAGAACATAATCGTCATTGCGTACTGTCAGTAGCGATCTAATCTCAGCACCATACGGCTTACGGCTTGATGGGATGTTCACACAGACAGCGTGTTTAAACCTGAGTGTATTGGTTAATCCCTGTATCTCAGCCTTTACATATCCGTCTGAGTCTACGTTATCAAGGAACCCTTTTACCAATCCTATTCTATGCTTAACTACAGTCATAGTCTCAAGGTGAGATAGCTCTGGATGATCTGATATTAGTTTTGACACAGACTCACACAGCGATCCATCACTACCCTTAATTTGTGGGATAGCCTTTCCTGTTTCTTTGGCAAACTTAAATGTCTTAGGCTTCCAGCCAAGTCTCTTTAGCCAATCCTTTATTTGTGGGACGCTACCAGGATTTGGTGGCTCTTCCCCAATTACTGTTATGATTTCTTTATCAGTATCAAAAGGCAGACCAGCATCTTCAGTTATCTTCTTCCAACGCTCACCAGTAACAGACAAAGAACCATCAATCTTATATGGCTTTGATGGTCTTTTATTCTTTTTGGTTTTAGGAACTGTTGGCATTACAACTGAAAGTGTGTCAATTGATTCTTGATAGGATTGCTCAAGCTCTGACAATAAGGATTTAGCTCTCTCAACATCCAACTTCCACCTAGACTTCTCTTGCAAGGCAGCACAACGCATCTTCAACGAAAGGTAACGAATAACACGATCAGGATTAGCATCGTTATAAAGGTTTGAAAGGTACTCTGACTGCTTTTCCCAAAGCATAGTGTTGATCTTTACGTCCTCAACACAACGTCTGCAATACTCTCCGATATCAAGGTTTTCCCAGTCGTCAATCTTTGGCTTGGCAATACCGAATCTTTCTCCCCATTGTTCAAGACCATGCTTTACTACATCTGGATACAAGTACCAAGACAAGGCAAGGGTATCTACAATGAACGCTTTAATCTCAACCTTAAGGATCCTAGATAGGACAGGCCAGTCATAACGGATAAAGTTATGCCCAATAATCCTGTCGCTATCCCGAAGAGAATCCAGAAAAGAACGCATGTCATCGTATACCGTATGAACCTGAATGTGCCCAGACTCTTCTCTAACAGCCATGCAATGTATTTTTGTAGCATCTATTCCGTCCGTTTCAATATCAATTATGTAGTCAGCCATTTACCACCCCTTCTTAGGCTCAAGGTAAGTGACAATTGCTTCGTCAAAGAACACATCACAGTTATAAGTCTGTCCATACTCACGATCAAACAACATATAAAACTGTGACATATTCTTTTCTTCTTCAGGGCAGTCATCTGTTCTGTCCCTACTAATCCCATGACCATAGTGAAACCACTTCTCCATTGCCCTTGAACCAGTGAACTCAGAGCTAAGAACCTTAGCCCCTGCTTCATGTGGTTTAGAACCTTTTGGTTTTGGGTTTACATGGGAATAACAGAATAGAGTAATAGGATAAGACTGAACCAGGTCAGCCATGTCCGTTGCTATCTCATTCAGTTTATCGTTAGCCTCTGACGAAGAATAACGTGATATCAGTGCAGTCAGTGGATCAAGAATAAAGATATTGATACCATCAAGTAAGTGCATTTCCTGCATTGCTATTCTGATATCGTCCCAATCCCTACTTGCACCACGATCATAGAACCTAACCATACCATTCATTGAGAGTAGGGTGCTTCTCAACAGATCATCTGAGTATTCCTTGTCTGGTCTGGTGAAATCTACCTTAGCGTGTTTACTTGCTAACTTCTTAGCCGTTCTGACAGGACTGTTCTCAAGGTCAAACATTCCGACCTTAACCTTTTCGTTAAATATCAGGTGGTGAACTAACTGGTGCTGATGGTCTGTCTTACCAATCTTAGGTGCTGCACCTACACAGTGTATTGTGTGTGGTCTAATGCCAAAACATGCCTTGGTTACAGTAGGCCAAGGAAATGGGATACCCATCTGCGGGCGTTCCATAGCCTTTTCTATTACGTCTACTACGTCAACAACCTCACCCATGCGTACAGGCTGTGCATTCCAAACAGCTAGGTCAAACAACTCTGCACTACAACCAGCCATCAGCATATCACTGGCATCCTTAAGTGGCAGAGTAACAGCTTTAGCAGTGGGGATAATCTTAATGCAGTCCCTCAATGCTTTCTGTCCTGCTTGATCCATGTCAAAACAAAGTATGATATCATCAAAATTATTTAAGTACTTACGATTGTTAATCAAGTCACTGGCTGCACCCTGTGCGCCTCTAGTAAGAGACACAACTGCTGGTGTGTACTTGCTGTACTTTTCTGGTCTGTTCTCTATGATGGATTGAAACAAGGACATAGCATCTAGGCGACCTTCAGTAATAAATAACTTCTTACCACTGGTTACAAGGTGGGAACCCCATAGATCTATGTCCCCCTTACGATCACCAACAGCACTGAACTTCTTATCCCTAGTGTCTCTTACTTCATACCCTACGATATCTCCATTACGAGTATCAGGATAGTAATGCTTGATGATCTCTCCAGTTTCTTCTGAGTGTTCAACCCTTACTGAGAAGTGTTCTACTGTGTCCTTACTTAGGTTTCTGTCCTTGATCTCAGAACTAGGTAGTTTCTTGATCTTATTTAAATCCATCTTAGTTTCCTGTCTAACCATAGGAACAACTACTGAACTGTATGGTTTTGGATTCCCATTAATATCAGATGCACTGTAGTATTTTCCACAAGCAAAACAGTATCCATCTTCTGTTCCATCGTCTTGAAGAAACACTTGTATTCCGTCACTACTACCACACTCACAGGACAATCTCTCACTTAAACACTTGCCACCCATTAGTACAGCTCCTGTTGAGACTGTTCTTTGTAACGAAGAAAGGATGCCATCTGTTCCATGTAATGTTCTTCCAGCTTGGCATTCAGTTTGTTTCTGAACTGTTCATAACCATTCAGTTTGATATAGCTCATGATATCAGAGAGTAGATATGCCTCTTCCATCTCTGATGTGAAGTCCTGCATTATATCGTATTCTTCTATTAGATCTTTCATTTCGTAATCTCCTTGTTTGTTGTTCTGTGAACAATGGTAATACAAAATACAACAAAGGTTATAGACCCTTTCGTTATAAGAACACGAAGAAACAGAACGAAGAAAGTATTTGACAGGTTTTTAATCCAGCAATACAATGCCTTTAAGGAAAAGCCAAGAAGATATAAGAAAGAAACAATAAGAAATAAACAAATTCCTAGAAACTTCTAAGAATATTCTTATTAAGGCTATAACTATGTCTAAAGCAAGTTCAAAACAGGAAGGCGGTAGCCACTACAAAGAGATGACTATACAGCCGATAGAGTATATCCAAGCAAACAGTTTGGATTACCTAGAAGGGAATGTAATCAAGTACATCTCAAGACATAAGTCAAAGAATGGGCAAGAAGATATCAAGAAGGCAATGCACTACTGCCAACTGATACTGGAGTACCAGTACAAGAATTAA
>Ga0209578_10001374_pt1 | contig 23009 bp, 18 predicted proteins | sample tdAd472_FD_187127 | JGI IMG/M metagenome (GOLD analysis project Ga0209578, IMG submission 187127) | Marine sediment microbial communities from the Atlantic coast under amendment with organic carbon and nitrate - tdAd47.2 (SPAdes)... | ecosystem: Environmental > Aquatic > Marine > Coastal >...
GGCCGCCGCGGCCAACGCGGACAAGACGATCGCCTCGCTGCGCAAGGAGATGCTCGCCGCGGCCGACGCGATGGACTTCGAGCGCGCCGCGCAGCTCCGCGACGAGATCTTCGAGCTCGAGCGCTCGGCCCTCGGCCTCGGCGGCGCCGAGCACGGCGCGAAGCCCAAGCCCAAGCGGCGCCGCCGCCGGCGCTGACGCCCTACGGGAGCCTGCGCGCAGGCGCCGTGGGGTGAGCGCGGCCCCGGCGCAGCTCGAGCCGAAGCAGGCCCCACACCGCGGAGGCCATGGCCGCGAACAACCCAACCCCCTCCTCGTGGGGTTCGTGACGAGCGAAGCGCTGGCCACCGCAGGAACAGCGGCGGCGGACCGAGAGGCAGGCCCGGTCGTAGGTCGCCTGGCAGCCCTGGCACACGTAGGCGTCGTCGTTGTCGAGGAGCGCGTCGCAGCGAGCGCAGAACAGGCGGTCGCCGGCGCGCAGCTTGCTGCCAAAGATCCGGTTGGTGGGCTCCACGTCAGCAGCCGACAGCCTGGCGGGGGTCGCCCTCCAGCATCCCCCTCAGCAGCGCGCGCGGGTGCGGGAAGCGCTGGTCGGGCAGGAGCCGGGTCATGCGTCGCAGGCAGGAGGAGAGGCCCGGCGACAGGTTCGGCGGCAGCTCGACCTCCCGCGTGGAGAGGGCAGCGAGGAGCTGGACGCCGGTGAGCTCGGGGAACGCGCGCCTGCCGGTGGCGGCGAAGCAGAGCGTCAAGCCGAGGGAGAACTGGTCCGAGCGACTGTCGAGCTCGGCGGCCGCGATTTGCTCGGGCGACATGAACGCAGGCGTACCGAGCAGGGTGCCGGCCTCGGTCAGCATGTGGTCGCCGCTGGACTTGGCCAGGCCGAAGTCGATCAACACCGGCTGCGCCGGGTCCCCGTCCCGAAGCAGGACGTTGTCTGGTTTGAGGTCGCGGTGGATCAACCCTCGGTCGTCGATCACGCGCAGCCCCTTGGCGACCCCTCGCAGCAGCGCCTGCAGCTCCTCGCTGCTCAGCGGCCCCCGCTCGGCGACGCACTGGGTCAGGGTCTTGCCCTCGATGAACTCCAGCGCGGCGTAGAGCCGACCCTCCTGCTCGCCGTAGTCGACGAGTCCCATGATGTTCGGTGAGCGAATCACCGAGAGGGTGTAGGACTCTCGGAGGAAGCGTTGACGGTGAACCAGCTCGGCGCCCCGGATCGGGTCGAGCACCTTCAGCGCGACGCGCTGGTTGGACTTGGTGTCCTGGGCGTCGTAGACCTCACCGAAGGAGCCGCGCCCGAGACTCTTGGAGACCCGATAGCGACCGAAGGCGAGCTCACCGCCCGGGAGCTTGGTTCGGGGTGACGGTGCCCTGTGCATGGTTCGCCGTGTGAGGAGCATCGAGCACTTGGCGAGCAGCTCGCCCATGGACACCGGCTTGGTGAGGTATTCGTCAGCCCCGGCGTCGAAGGCACGCAGCATGTCTTCCTCCGACCCCAGCGCCGAGAGCATCAGCACGGGGGGGGTGGCGTCGCCGAGGGTCGTGCGCATGCTCTGCACGAACTCGACCCCGTTCCCATCGGTGAGGCGCACGTCGCTGATCAGCAGGTCTGGGGGCGAACCGAACATCCCCCGGGCCTCGGCGAGGGAGGGGTAGGTCTCGATCTCGTAGCCACGCTTGCCGAGGATTTCGCCCAGCAATTCGCGGAGGGCGGCACTGTCTTCGATCACGGCGACGCGGGTCATACGGCCTCCTTGGTTCGTTCGGTGAGGGCTTCGCTGGGGTCCTCGCTCCACTCGGGGAACGCGGTGAGGGAGTTGAGCAGCGCGCTGGCGCTCTGGGGGCGTCTGTCCGGGTCGACGTCGACCAGCCGCTGGAGCAGGGTCCGCAGGGGGTCGGGGACGCAGGCCGGGATCCGGTAGGTCTCGCGAGCCGCTCGCGAGAGCAGCTGGAACCCCTGCTCCTGGGGCCAGGGCTGCTCGCCGGTGACGGCGTAGCACACCACGTGGCCCATGGTGTAGAGGTCGGCGCGGTGATCGATCTGGCGTCCGCAAATGTACTCCGGCGACATGTAGCCGGCGGTGCCGACCAGGACGTCGGGGTCGGTGAGGAAGTCATGGCGCGGGTCGCGCGCCAGGCCGAAGTCCACGATCACCGGCCACGAGGGCTGGTCTTCGCGGAGGACTACGTTGCCCGGCTTGAGGTCGCGGTGCACCAGGCCGGCGCGCTGGAGGCTGTCGAGGGCGACGGCCAGTCCCAGCAACAGGTTGTATCCGTCCTCTGCCGAGAGCGGGCCCCCCTGACCGACGCGCTCCCAGAGCGTCGCGCCCGGAATCAGCTCCAGGGTGAGGAACTCCCGGCCGCCGTGACGGCCGACCTCGAGTACCTGAGGGGTGTGCGCGCAGTCGATCGCGAGCAGGGAGTAGGCCTCGCGCTGCAGGCGTTGGCGCGACTCCGGAAGGTCGCACGACTTCCCGTCTGCGATCTTCAGCGCCACCGCCTCGCCGCTCTCCGTGGTGGACTCGAACACGACTGCGTTGCCGCCGCTCCCTAGCCTCCGGCGGATGGTGTAGCGACCGGCGAACACGTCGCCCGGGCGCAGAGCCAGGGGACCAAGCGGGTCCGACCCGCTGGCTGTGATCAGGCGCTGAGCTTGCACGATCACCTGGGGCCGGGAGAGGGGCGGGGTCAGGACGCCGCTTGCGCCCGCTGCATAGGCGCGCAGCACCGTGTCTTCGTTGTCCCGCGGTGAGAGGAACAACACCGGGAGTTGCTCGGTGGTCCCCAGCTTTCGCAGCCTCGAGATGAACTCGAAGGCTGGGGCGCAGGGGTCGCCGTCGATCACCCACAGCTGAGCCTCGTGCTCCAGCGCCTGAGCGGCGGACTCCAGGTGCACCCGGGTCACCGTGTGGCCCCGACGCTCGAGGGCCGAGGCCACCCAGGGGCCTTGCCCGCTGCGGGACTCGACGCAGATCACTTCGGCCATGGCTAGTCGACTCCTTCGAGGTAGGTCGGGAGTTGGAATCCCTTGTCGGGGAACACAGCGCTGAGGGTGAGCGGAGACGCGTCCGCTCGTCCGCGCTCCAACGTTTGTCCGGGAGCCGTCCTCCTTCGCCCACGAGGAAGGTCGAGGCGCGACCGGCGGCAGGTCTCGGTCTCGACTCGGGAGGGCGTGAGGTCTCGGCGGAAGACGACGCCGCGCTCCAGCTTGCCTTCCAGCACCGCGCTCAGCAGGGACATCAGCGTGTGGCCGAAGAGTCCGATCAGCTCCAGGTCGTGCCTATCGAAGGCGGGGGTGCCCCAGGGCCGGACCAGGACCAGGGCACCAGTGACCCGTGGGCTGGGGGAGCGGCGCAGGGGAACGACCGCTACCGAGAGCTGGTCGTCGTCTAGCCGGCTGGCGGCGAGCCCGGTGTTGAACACGTAGTCGAGGATCGTCCGGTCGCGGGTGAAGTCGAGCGCCTGGGGGCTGGAGCGGACGACCTTCGGGTGTGAGCCAGGGGTCTGGGCGCCGATCAGGTAGATCTCTCGGGCGCAGAAGTGGCTGGCCACCAGCTCCAACACCCGGTTGCTGATTTCGCCCGCGTCCTGGGACTCGACAGTTAGCCGGTCGCAGAGGTGGAGCGCGTGACGTACCCAGAACGGGGGGGTTTCGTCGCTCGCCAGGCGCTCGGGGGCGATCCAGCACTTCGTCCAGGCCTTCGCAGTGGTCATTCGGGTCCTTCCGCGGCGGGTCACGCAACCCCTGGACCAGACGCAACTGTCTACATGGAGCCCGTTGAGCCGCCACGGGGGGGGAATGCACCCCCCCCAGAAGGACCCCAGATTCGGCGGACCAGGGCTTAGGTTTGGCGCGGGAGTTGCACCCGTGGTTCCAATCGTGAGGTCAAGTTGCTTCAATTGGATTGTGGCATGACGAAAAGGCACTCCCAATCTCAAACCATGTTGGTGGGTGAGCCGAACGTCGTGGGGCTGGACCGTTACCCCCGGATCGAGCTCTGCGACGCGGCGACCGAGTTGCTGAGGTTGCGGCCCGACGTGGTCGTCCTCGACGCGCGGCCAGTGACCCGACAGCTGCTGGGCGTCGTCAGGCGTCTGCGCCAGCTCAAACCCGAGACGACGACCTTGATCCTCTGCACGGACCTCGTCCCCCGTACGGTCGTCGACGCCTGCTACGACGCCGGAGTAGACTTCGTCGTCTCCGGCAGGCTCAACCTGCCCAAGCTCCTCGACGACCCTTCGACCCAGATCCAGAAGCTGCAACCGGGCGTGGAGGCCGACCCTCAGACCGCCGCCCAGGGACAGACCCTGGAGGCCTTGGGGCAGCTAGCTGCCGGCCTGGCCCATGAGCTCAACAACCAGCTGACCGCGATCCTGGGGTTCAACGAGTTGCTGAGCATGCGCCTCCCGAGCGATGAGCAAAAGCTCCAGGGCTACGCCGCCCGGATCGGGGGGGCCGCAGCGGAGTCTCGGGCGCTCGTGGCCCAGCTGTTGGCCTTCGGGCGTCGGCAGGTCATGCAGCCCGAGCTGCTCGACCCCAGCCTGCTCCTGGGGACGATTTCCACCCGTTTGCGGCAGGGGCTCGCTGAGGGCGTCGCGGTGGTCGTGGAGTCCCCCGGGGACCTCTGGAGGCTGCGGGCCGATCACGCTCAGTTGGAGACGGTGCTCCTCTGCCTCGGCGAGAGCGCGCTCAAGGCCCTGCCCCCGGAGGGCGGAGCGGTCACCCTTTCGGCGGCGAACGCCGTCGTCGGCCCAGACGAGGGTAAGCCAGACCAGGGCTTTCTCCCGGGTGAATACGTGCAGATCGTGGTCCATGACACGGGCGAGAGCCTGGACGCTACAGCTCGGCAGCGGATCTTCGAGCCGTTCTTTCTCCGCTCGCCCAACCATCCCAAGAACCTCGGGCTGGCCGCTGCGTACGGGATCGTCAAGCAATCGGGAGGCTGGATCTGGGCCAAGTCGCGGGAGCAGGGCACAGCCTTCGAGCTGTTCTTCCCGCGCGAAGAGAAGAAAGACACCACCCGCCGCCTGGGCCAGCGGGCCGCGACAGACACCGCGCCGGGGCAGAAGCGGTTGCTGGTGATCGAGGACCAGGACCCGGTGCGCACCTACGCGCGGGAGGTGCTCGAGGCCGCGGGGTATCACGTGACGGAGGCCGCTTGCGGAGAAGAGGGGCTCGAGCTGCTCGTGGTCGCGGGGTTGAGGTTCGACCTGATCCTCACCGACGTGGCCATGCCCGGCATGGGCGGGCGCCGCTTCGCCGACGAGGCGCTCCGCCTCGACCAGCAGCGGATCGTGTTCATGTCGGGGCACCCGGGCACCGCGCTGGTCGAGTGTGGGCTGCTGCGCGACGGCGAGCGGTTCGTCCACAAGCCGTTCTCGGCGTCGGACCTGCTGGAGGAGATCAAAGAGTCGTTAGCCCACGACACCAGCGGCTGGGCCCTAAGCGACGGTGAGGCCTCCGAGCCTTGAGGGCTCACTCCAGCAAGCTGTCGATCCTGCGCATCAACTCGAGGGGGCTGAACGGCTTGCGGAGCAGCGCCAGCCCGCCGGCCTCAGCGCAGCGGGCGTCGAGCTCGGGTGAGGGGTCTCCGGTGAGGAACACGACGGGCGGCGGGGAGTCCTGCGCTCGAAGCCCGGCGCACACGTCGAACCCGCTGTGCGGCCCTCCGAGGTGGACGTCGAGCAAGACCAGACTTGGGGTGTCCCGGGTACAACTCGCCAAGGCCTCCTCCGCGGTGGAGGCTCCGCGGATCTCATACTTCCGCTCCAGAGTGGCGGCGACCACGTCACGCACCAGGGGGTTGTCGTCGACCACGAGAATCACCGAAGCTGTGGACATGCCGATCGCTCCCACCCTTACTCTACCGAGTCCCGAGGCCTCGTGAAGCAGCCCTGGGACGATCCCCACCAGCAGGCGCTGCGCTACGCAGCGGACCTGGCGACCCTCTACGAGGAGGTCGAACACGTTCGGGGGAACCTCTACGCCTTGCGGCAGCGCCTGTTCAAGGTTGCCCGGGCGGGGCTTCAGCTGGTGGAGTGCCTGAGCACCGAGCAGGTCACCGACCGCTTGCTGTCCCTGGTCGGCGAGCTGTTCCAGGCCGAGCGGGCCGCGGTCTACCTCGGACAGGCCAAGCTGCGACGGCTGAGCGCGTCTCCCCCGGGGGCATTCGTCGGGGCGGCGCCGCTCACGGGGTCGCGTGCCGCGCGCCTGGAGGCGGGGTCCGAGGTCTCTGGAGAATGGCTGGCTGTGGGCCAGCGCGATTCGGTTTGGGTCGTGCCGATCGTGGGGCGTCGCCGACGGCTCGGACTGATCGCGTGCGCTGGCGCAGCTCCCGCGGAGCTTGGCGCCGCGGAGCTGCGGGCGCTGCTCGAGCTGCTCGGGAGTTTCGCCGGGGTGACCCTGGAGAATCTGGGCCTCGGGGGTCCACGGTCCGGTGGGCCAGAGCCCGGGGAGACAGACGCCCAGGGGCTCGCAGCCTTGCTCGGCGAGCACCCGCGGACGGCGGAGCTGCTCAGGGGGTTGACTCGGCTGCAGCGCCTGGACGCGACCGTGCTCCTCGAGGGGGAGACCGGCACGGGCAAGTCTCTGCTCGCGCGCGGGCTGCACGCCGCGGGTCCCCGCGCGACGAAGCCTTGCGTCGTGGTCAACTGCAGCGCGATCCCTGAGCATCTGGTCGAGTCCGAGCTCTTCGGGCACGAGGCGGGTGCGTTCACGGGGGCACAGCGCCTGCACCGGGGGAAGGTGGAGCTCGCTGAGGGCGGGACCCTGTTCCTGGACGAGGTCGCCGAGTTGCCGCTGCACAGCCAGGCGAAGCTCTTGACCTTCTTGGAGTCGAAGCGCTTCACCCGGGTCGGCGGCGAGCGTGAGCTCGACTCGGACGTGCGCGTGGTCGCAGCGACCAACCGCGACCTCGAGCGCTGCGTCGCCGAGGGCAGCTTCCGAGCCGACCTCTACTATCGGTTGAACGTGTTTGGGCTCGAGGTGCCGCCGCTGCGTGAGCGCGGCGACGAGGTGCTACGCCTCGCGCAGCGCTTCGTGCGCGAGGTAGCGACCCGCTACGAACTCCCGGTTCCGCCGCTGTGCGCAGAGGCGGAGCGCGTGCTGCGAGCCTACCCCTGGCCTGGCAATGTGCGCGAGCTGCGCAACGTGATCGAGAAGGCGGTGGTGTTCTCCGAGCCCGGCGTGCTGGACCCTTCGCTCTTGCCGGGGGAGGTCCCCCCGCCCGAGGGCGCGCCTGAGGAGAAGCCCGCAGCGGAGGACGCCCCCTCCGCTGCGGTGCTCGGCGCGGACTCGTTCTCCGACGCGAAGGCGAAGGTGGTCGAGCGCTGGGAGCGCGCCTACTTCTCGGTCTTGCTGCAGGCCAGCGACGGCAACGTCACCCGGGCTGCCGAGCTGGCGAAGATGGACAAGAAATACCTCCGCTCGAAGCTCAAGCGGCTCGAGATCGACGCCGAGGACTTCCGCCCGGGTTGAGCGTTCCGCCCTCCGGGGGGGGATTGCCCCCCCCCGGAGCCCAGGCGAGCGGTCCAGGGTCTCCCAGTAGACGGTTTACGTCGGGCAACGAGGGGCATGCGAGTTGCTGACTTACTCGGCGAAGGAGGGGTCATGGCAGTCTGGCGCAAGGCGGTTCAACGCGACACCCCCGCACCACCGGTCCCCCAGGTCCACTGGCTCGTGTCGCTCTCGCTGCCTCCGGTGCCGCTGGCTCGTGGGCGAGCCCTGCGGATTGGACGGAGCCCCACGTGCGACTTCGTGATCCGCGACAGGCGAGTCTCGCGGAATCACGCCGAGGTGTTCTACAAGAACGGAGCGCCTTGGATTCGCGACCTCGGCTCGCACAACGGCACCGTCGTCGACGGGGCGACCGTCGAGGGGGTGCAGCGGCTCCGGGTCGGCGCACGGATCGAGCTCCACGACCACGCGTTCCTGCTCTACGACGCTCCCGCGGAGTGTCCGGAGGAGTTGGCTACCCAGTTCGGCCACGAGACCTGTACGAGCCACGCGCCCCCTGTCGCGGTCAGCTTCCGCGGACTCCTCGACCAACTCGACCTGCCGACCGTGCTCAGGGCCCTCGAGGGGACGTCGCAATCGGGGGTGCTCTCCCTGGTCCTGGCCAAGGGGCAGAAGGGCAAGGTCGGGGTCCGCCTGGGGAGACCGGTGTGGGCCAAGCTCGGTGGGCTCCGCGACGAGCCGGCGCTGATCGCGCTGTTGCGCGCCCCGAACCTGGGTCGCTTCGAGTTCGAGAACAGCAACCCCGGCTACGAGAAGCCGGTCCTGCGTCCCCTCGACGCGCTCCTGCTCGACGCGGTGAGCGGTGGCCCGCAGGGGTCCCGCGAGGCTCAAGCGGAGGAAGCGCGAGGCTCGAGCGCGAACTCGGGTCTGTCCGCGGAGGAGCTCGCTGCTGCCTACCGACAGGGCGTGCCCGCGAAGATCCAGGCCTTGCGCGCCGCCCTGCAGCGCACGCAAGCTGGGGAGGCGGAGGGGGAGGCAGCGCTTCGCAGCCTGGCGCACCGCCTGCGCGGCTCCGGTGGCTCCTACGGCTTCCCTCGGGTGTCGAGCACGGCGGAGCGGGTGGAGCTGGCGGAGCCCGACGAGCTCGTGGCGCGGACCGAAGAGCTGCTGGAGCTGCTCGAGCGCGTCGAGCAGGGAGAAGAGGGGCCGAGAGACGAGGAGCAGGCGTCGCCCGACGGCCGGGCGCGCGTGCAGGGTCGGATCCTGCTCGTGGACGACGACCGTGACCTCACCTCCCTCGTCTCCCACCGCCTCCGCGCGCGGGGGCACCAGGTCGACGTGTTCCACACCGGGGACGCGGCGCTGGACGCCTTCGACGGCGGGGACTACTCCCTCTGCCTGCTCGACGTGTGCTTGCCCGCCGTCTCTGGCTTCGAGCTGCTGGAGTCGATCCGCAGCCGGTCCTCGGTGCCGATCCTGATGCTGACCGCTCGTGGTCGGGAGTCGGACGTCGTCCGCGGCTTCGAGCTGGGGGCCGAGGACTACGTCGTCAAGCCGCTGCGGGTTCGGGAGTTCCTGGCGCGGGTCGAACGCCACCTGACCCCGCACTCCCCCACAGGCAGGCAACGGGCGACGACCACGGGGAGCCTGGCGGGCTCGGGTGGGCGCGATCAGCTGCTCGAGTTGGTGCAGCTCCTCGCCGGGAGTCGGCGCAGCGGCCGCCTGTTCCTCCGTGGGCAGGCTGGGTCCGGGACGCTCGAGCTCGCGGAGGGGCACCTCGTGTCGACCAGCGGTGCCGGGGGCCCCGATCCCCTCGAAGCCGCCCTCGAGTTGCTGGACACGGATGCCGCCGAGTTCGAGTTCGTCCCCGGCGACGCGGAGGCGGCGGGCGCGCGAATCCCGCTCGGGGGCCTGCTGCTGGAGGCCGCGCGTCGCGTGGACGAGCGCAGCCACGCGGCGAGCATGCCGCCCCCCGCCCTCACCGCGTAACCGAGGTTCCGCTGCTTCGAATCGACGCCGGACCGCTCGAGGCCGGCGCTCCGCACCGAATTCACAACAGGAGGCACGCATGGAACTGTCGAAGATCTTGCTCGTGGACGACGAGCCGGACATTCGGATCGTCGCAGAGATGAGCTTGAGCAAGGTCGGCGGCTGGGAGGTCGCCCAGGCCAGCTCGGGGCTCGAGGCGCTCGAGGTCGCTCAGCGTGAGCACCCCCAGCTGATCCTGCTGGACGTAATGATGCCTGGCATGGACGGGCCGGAGACGCTGCGCGCGCTGCGCGCGGCGGGCAGCGACGCCCCGGTGGTGTTCATGACCGCCAAGGTGCAGAACCACGAGGTCGAGGGCTACCTCGAGATCGGCGCGGAGGGGGTGATCAGCAAGCCCTTCGACCCCATGCGCCTGCCCGCCCAGGTGCGCACGATCGCAGAGGGCCTCTAGTGCGCGTGGGACTCGGCTTGACGTGCTGGGTGCTGTGCCTGCTGGTCGGAATGACGCAGCTGGAGCTCTACAGCAACGCCCCGGGGGAGCCTGCTCAGGCGCCACCTCGCTGGCCAGCGGACACCTCGTTGGAGCTGCACCCTGACCTGCCCACCTTGCTGCTGTTCATTCACCCGCGCTGCCCCTGCTCGCGCGCAACCCTCGGGGAGCTGGCGCGCCTGGTCGCGAACCGCGAGGGCCGAGTCGACGCCGTGGTGTGCTTCACGGTGCCCGCGGGGGTGGACGAGGGCTGGGCGGCGACCGATCTCTGGTCCAGCGCCTGCTCGATTCCGGGGGTCGAGGTTCGCCGCGACCCTGGCGGAGCCGAGTCTCAGCGCTTCGGTGCGTCTACGTCGGGCCAGGCGCTGCTCTACGCCCCTGGCGGCGGCTTGTTGTTCTCGGGCGGGCTGACGGCCGCGCGGGGGCACGAGGGAGACAACATCGGCAGGTCCTCCGTCGAATCCCTGGTGCAGGGGGAAGCCGCCGCCGACGCCAGCCCGGTGTTCGGCTGCCCCCTGAGCGACGACGAGCCCGACTCACGTCCACCCCAGCGCAGCTCATGCTGCCAGGAGGTGCAGCATGCAGCACGCTGAAGCAAGGGCCAGGGAGCTCTTCCACGAGAACGACCAGAGGAACCTCGAGCGAGTGGATCGCCTGTTCGCTGGCTTGCTCGTGCTGCAGCTGCTCGCGTCGGTCGCGCTGGCCCTCTGGATCAGCCCCCGGACCTGGATCGGCGCGCGCTACGAGACCCACGTCCACGTGTGGGCGGCGCTCGGGATCGGCGGTCTGCTGACCGTGTATCCCGTATGGCTCTCGCTCCGCTACCCTCGCCGTGTGTTGACGCGGCACGTGATCGCCGTCGCGCAGGTTGGCTTCTCCGCGCTCTTGATCCACCTCACCGGGGGCCGGATCGAGACCCACTTCCACGTGTTCGGCTCGTTGGCGTTCCTCGCCTTCTACCGCGATTGGCGCGTGCTGATCACGGCCGCCCTGGTGGTGGCGGTGGACCACGCGGTGCGCGGGATCTACTTCCCGCAGTCGGTGTTCGGCGTGCTCACCAGCGGCTCCTGGCGCTGGGTCGAGCACGCGGGCTGGGTGGTGTTCGAGTGCGTGTTCCTCGTGCAGTCGTGCGTCCGCGGTCGGTCGGAGATGCTGGAGATCGCGCTGCGTCAGGCCGAGCTCGAGTGCACCAACGCGCGGATCGAAGACCTGATCCACGCGCGAACTCAGGAGCTGGAGGCGGCGAAGCGAGAGCTGGAGGGCGTGTGCGACAGCGTGGCGGACGCGGTGGTGGTCGCCGACTGCGACGGTCACCTGGTGCGCATGAACCCCCAGGGCCGCGCGCTCTTCGGCCACGACGCCGCTCCCGGCACGGAGGCCGCCGAGATCGTGGGCGGCCTGCTCCAGGACGACGGCAAGACCCCGCTCCCCGCGGCGAAGGATCCCCTGGAGCGGGCCTGCAGCGGCGAATCCCTGGACTCCCCGGACCTGCTCTTGCAGCGCCCTGGGCACGAGCCCTTGTGGGTCAAGGCCATGGGGCGTCCGCTGATCAACGCCGCGGGCGACCTCTGCGGGGGAGTCGTGGTCTATCACGACGTGACCAAGCGCCGCGCGGTGGAGGACATGAAGGACGAGTTCATCTCCACCGTGAGCCATGAGCTGCGCACGCCCATGACCTCGATCAACGGCTCCCTGGAGCTGCTCCTCGGCGGAGTGGCGGGGGAGCTCCCCGAACAGTGCCGCTCCTTGCTCGAGATCGCCAGCCGCAACAGCAAGCGGCTCGTGCGTCTGATCAGCGACCTCCTCGACAGCGAGAAGATCGCGGCCGGAAAAATGGAGGTGACCCTCCGCGACCAGGAGCTGCGACCCATTCTCCAGCGCTGCGTGGAGGACAACCAGGGCTTCGCCAGCAAGCACGAGGTCGAGCTCCGCCTGGAGATCGACGCAGGCGTGCCCTACGCAAACGTCAGCTCGGATCGCCTGGAGCAGGTGCTGACCAACCTCGTCTCCAACGCCTGCAAGTTCAGCCCCGCTGGAGGCGAGGTCGTAGTGCGCGCGGCGGTGGAGAGCGGACGGGTTCGGGTCTCCGTCAAGGACCAGGGCCCGGGGATCCCCCCGGAGTTTCGCGGGCGGGTGTTCGAGGCCTTCGCCCAGGCCGGGAGCTCGACGGTCCGCCCTCAGGGCGGGACGGGGCTGGGCTTGAGCATTTCCAAAGCCCTGGTGGAGGCCATGGGAGGAGGCATGGGCTTCGAGACCGAGACGGGGGTCGGGACGACCTTCTTCTTCGACCTTCCCCTGGTGCAGGACTCCCCGCGGGCTGGGCCTGCTGCCGGGAACAAGGCGAGCGGAGCGACGACGGTCTTGGTCTGCGAGCCGTGCGGCGGCAACGCCCATGACATCGTGCGCGCGCTCCGTCGGCAAGGCTACGACTGCGACGTCGCCCCGGACCTGCGGCAGGCGAGCAGCATGGTGAACGAGCGCGACTACGAGGCGCTCATTCTCGAGCCCGACTCCAACGGCCTGGAGCTGGTCGAGCGGACGCTGCGGCAGCAGAGCGAGCGGAGCTTGCTGATGGTCAACGGGAGGTCGGTCTCCCAGCGTGGGCTGCGGAAAATGGTCAAGGCCGTGTCTTCACCCGCCCAGAGCGACGCTCCGCGCGTGCTCTACGTCGAGGACGATCCCGACCTGGTGCGCGTGATCTCGGCCCAACTCGGCGAGGTCCCGGTCACCCAGGCGAGCTCGCTGGCGAGGGCCCGGGAGTGCCTCGACGGTCCGCTGGAATTCGACGTGGTGATCCTGGACGTCGGGCTCCCCGACGGCTCTGGCCTCGAGCTCCTGCCTCGCCTGAAGGAGCTGGGTCTGGCCACCATCGTGTTCTCCGGCCAGGCGGTGAGCAGCGAGGTCGAGGGCAGGGTGCACGCGGTGTTATTGAAGTCCAACAACCCATGCAGCGACCTGATCGAGGCCATTCGCGACGTGCTCGCGGTTCAGTCGGGAGTTAGGGGCTCGTCCTCACCGGTTGGGGCACCCGACGAGGTCGCCTTGACCCTCTAGGAAGAGGGGGCGTCCTCGGCAGGGTCCGCCGGAGCCGACGCGGGGGGATCTTCCGTGAGCACGTCGAACTCCTCCAGCGAGGCGTCCGGCGGGAGGGTGTGCCGCATGCGCAGCTGCGCCTCGAGGATCCCGATCTTCTGGCCCAGGTTCTTCACCTGCTCGGTCATGTGCGAGAGCCGCACCGAGAACTGGAGGCAGAGCAGGGTCACGGCGACGAAGCCGAGGAAGAAGATCGCAGCCGGCGGGTTCTCGGAGCCGAGCACGCGGCTGGAGAAGAACTGGAGGAAGCGGAACGGGGTCAGCGAGACCAGGCCCACGAGCACGCCGGCCAGCAGCCACAGCCAGCTGTATTCCTCGCGCAGCTTGCGCTTGCGCACGAGCTCGAAGATCGCGAGGCACACCACGACGGACGTGCCGATGACGACGATCTTTTGCTGCAGCGGCATGCGTTACCTGGCCGGCGGCGGGGGCGGCGGGGGCTCGCGCAGGAGCGTGACGAAGATCGAGAGGAACATCTTGAACACGTAGAACATGGGGCCGATCAGGCCGCCGTGCATGGACTGGCCGATCGGGTTCTGCTTCATGGCTACCGGCTGCTCTTCGGCGCGGAAGCCTGCGCGGTGGAGCAGGATCAGCACGTCGGCGTCGGGGTAGTCGGCCGGGAACAGATCGAGCTGGAAGTACTCGAACACCCGCCGGCCGAGGGCCTGGTAGCCGCTGGTGGGATCGGTGACCCGTCTGCGGGTCACGACCGACGCGATGTATCCGAAGAGCACCATGCCCACGCGCCGGGCGAAGGGAGGAATGTAGCCCTTGCCCACGAGGAACCGGGACCCGACGCACACGTCGACGTCACCCGAGAGCACGCGGTCGGCGAGGACGTGAATGTACTTCGGGTCGTGCTGGCCGTCAGCGTCGAGCTGGACCAGGACGTCGTAGTGCTTGGGCGAGGTCGCGGCGAACTTGTAGCCGGTCTGCAGCGCGGCGCCGTAGCCCATGTTGAACGGGTGACGCACGACCAAGGCGCCCGCCGCGAGGGCCTCGGCCGCGGTGTGGTCCCGCGAGCCGTCGTCGATCACGAGCACGTCGAAGTCGGGGGCGGCCGCCTGGATCGACTTGATCACGCCGATGATCTGTCCGGACTCGTTGTAGGCGGGCATGAGGGCGAGTCCCCTGCGCGCCTTGGGGTTAGCGCTGGGTTCTGTCGTCTCTGGGGCCGCGTCGCTGGCTGCCATGGCGAGGATCATACCCGCGGCCCCTCCGGAGTGGGCTATTTCGCTCATGGATGCGTCGCCGATTCGCGACATCTCCTCTGTAGCCTCCTGGAGCTAAAGCATTGCCAGGTCTGCTGTGGGGCGCTGACGGAGAATTGGCAGACCAGTTGCTCTATCGTTGAGTGAGACCTACGGGTCGAACCTACCCCAACCCCCCAGAAGACCCCGGAATGGCGCGTGCCACTCCGGGGTGTTCGCTTTCCGGAGCGGTCGGGGGCCCAAAGGGCCCCCGACCGCTCCGGAAAGCCGGTGCTTCTAGGGGGGCTTTCCAAGCCCCCCTCGGACTCGCAGCAAAGCTGCGAGCCCTCACCCCACAGGAGCGCGCGCTTCGCGCGCGCGGGCTCCGCTGGGGCAGGGCGCCGCGCGCTGCGCGCGCGGGCTCCGCCAAGACCTGGCGCCGCGCGGGCTCCGCCAAGACCTGGCGCCGCGCGGGCTCCGCCAAGACCTGGCGCCGCGCGGGCTCCGCCAAGACCTGGCGCCGCGCTTCGCGCGCGCGGGCTCCGCCAAGACCTGGCGCCGCGCGCTGCGCGCGCGGGCTCCGCCAAGGCCTGGCGCCGCGCGGGCTCCGCCACGGGCCAGACGCTCTGCTCCACCGGTCTTTGGACCTTTCGGTCCAAAATCCTGCGTTCGGGCTTGTATCGCTTGGTAAGTGAGCGGACACTCACCTGGGTGAGCGAGTACTCACCGCCGTCTTCCTGGAGGCGTAAGGCAATGGTAACAGAGCACTTGAGCTCGTCGGAGCGTCGCGCCCAGATCCTCGGGGAGGCGACGCGGGTGTTCGCCCAGCGGGGGTTCGAGGGCACCACCAGCGCCGCGTTGGCGCGGAGCTGTGGGGTCAGCGAGGCGCTGCTCTACAAGCTGTTCCAGACGAAGAAGCAGCTGTTCACGGCCATGATCGAGCACAAGCTCGCCAGCTGGGAGCCGCTGCGGGTCGACCCCGAGACCGAGCGGCCCTTGCTCGAGATCCTGACTCGCCTGGTGCGCCAGGTGTTCGAGCGGGTGGCCGCCGACCCCGACTTCGTGCGCTTGCTGCGCTACAGCGAGCTGCAGGAGAGCGAGTTCAAGCGCACCTTTCACGAGGCTCGTGGGCGCAGGCTGGTGGACGAGCTGAGCGCGCTGTTCGCGCACCGGGCCGAGCAGGGCGAGCTGCGAGCGGACCTGGACCCCACCCTCAGCGCGACGAGCTTCCTCTGTTCGACCTGGCACTACGCCGCTGGGGTCAAGGTCTTCGGCCATGGAGACCTGTATCCCGACGCGGACGACGAGCAGGTCGCGCAGTTCATCGCCTCACTCTACGCCCGCGGGTTGGCCGCATGAGCCGCGCCCTGAGCTTGCTCTGGCCAGTGCTGCTGCTGGGGTGCAACGGGGCCCAGCACGCCTCCGACGCGTTTCACACCGAGCTGGCCCGTGACCTGGGCGGCGTGGAGCGCGACGACGACGCCGCCCGCGACGCCGGCGAGCGGATCGGCGAGGTCGCGGCGGCGGACTCGGGGGTCGCGCTGACCCTCACCGACTGCTTCCGCCTCGCGCTCGCCAACGCCGACGCCCTGCGCGCGCGGAGCGAGCTGTGGTACGCGAACGACCTGCAGAAGGTCGAGGCGATCGCGACCGTGCTGCCCCAGGTCTCGCTCTACCTCGACCACACCAAGGACTCGCGGTCGATTGGCTTCGGCGGCGGCGGCTCGTTCCAGCCGTCCGAGCGCACCGGCTACGGCGTGCGGGTCGAGCAGGTCCTGCTCGACGGGAGGCTCTTCCCGCGGCTGGACCTGATCGAGCAGACCCAACGGATTCAGGCCCTCGAGCTGCGCGGGACCCGCGACGAGCTCCTGTTCGCCGTGGCCACGCACTTCTACGAGGCGCTGGGGCTCGAGGCGGACCTGGCCTCGATCTCGGCGACCCTCGAGAGCGCCCGCGAGACCCTGCGCGTGCTCGAGACCCGGCAAGAGCTCGGGGTGGCGCGCGACGACGAGGTGCTGCTCGCCAAGGCCAGCGCCGCGGAGGCCGAGGCCCGCCAGATCCAGGCCGCGGCCGAGCTCGAGCGGGTGCGGGCGCGCCTGGAGTCGCTGACTCAGACGAGCCCGCTCCCCGCGCTGAGCGACACCTTCCGCGTGGCCTCCGGTCCGCGGGAGATCCCGCGCCTGATCGACCTCGCCCTCGCCCAGCGCTACGACCTCGAGGCGGGGCGCGCCGCGATCCAGGCCGCCGAGGCCCAGGCCGACGAGGCCTGGACCGCTTACGTGCCCAAGGCCAATCTGACCTTCGACTTGATCCAGGAGTCCGAGGAGGGCTTCCGCAGCCAGCTCGACTGGTCGCTGGGGATCACCGTCGACTGGACCCTGTTCGACGGCTTCGGGCGCGAGGCCCGGATCGCGCGCGCGCGCTCGACGATTCGCCAGCGGGAGTGGGAGCTGCGCGCGCAGGAGAAGCAGGCGCGGCTGGAGGTCACCGAGGCCGCGCTGGCCTTCCGTGCCCTCGACCGCGCGCTGTTCGCCTTCGAGGCCCGCGCCCAGGCGGCGGCCGCCGCCTACGAGGCCGCCGACGTGCGCCTGCGCGCGGGGACCGCGACCCACCTCGAGCTGCTGGTCGCCCGCGACACCCGCGAAGACGCAGCCCGGAACCTGACCCGCACCGCGCTGGGGCGCAAGCTCGCCGCCCTCCGCATTCGCCTCGCCGCCGGAGACCTGCGCAGCGCGCAGCCGGTGGCCGAGCTCGCCCCGCCCAACTGAGGACCGCATGACCAGCGACACGTCGCCCGAACCCGACGAGCCGACCGCGCCCGACCCGGCGCAGCCGGAGTCGTCACCCGCCGAGGCCAGCGAGCGCGCTCCGGAGGCCCCGGCCGTGGAGCCTCCGCGCTCGGAACCGACCCCCGCCGCCGAGCCCCAACCCTCGGGGCCAGCCCTCGAGCCCGGGCCTGGCGCGATCACGCGCTTCGTCGCGGTGGGCCTGATCCTGCTCTCTGCGCTGGGGATCGGGCTCTACTTCCGCGGCTCCGGGGGCGGGGCGCCGCAGGCCGAGACCCCGCAGGGCGCCCCTCCGGCCACCCCGGTCCAGGTCGTGGTCGTCGGTCGCGAGGACCTGGCCTACGAACCGCGCTTCCTCGGCCAGACGAGCGCCTCGCAGACGGTCGAGGTCCGCTCCCGGGTCTCGGGCTACATCACCCAGAGCAGCTTCACCGAAGGCGGGGTGGTCGAGCCCGGGCAACTCCTGTTCCAGATCGACCCTCGGCCCTTCGAGCTCGAGCTGGGGCAGGCGCGGGCGCAGCTGGCGGCCGCCGAGGCTCGCCGCGACCGCGCGACCCAGCAGGTCAAGCGCTACCGGGTGCTCAGCGCCAAGCAGGCCGCGACCCAGGGAGAGCTCGAGGAGTGGGAGAAGGAGGAGCGGGTCGCGATCGCCGAGGTCGAGCTGCAGGCCGTGCGGATCGCGGGCGCCGAGCTCCAGCTCGACTACGCCTCCATCGAGGCCCCGGTCAAGGGCGTGATCGGTGAAGAGCTGCTGGACGTGGGGACCCACGTCGGCGGCCCCGGGGACCTGCTGGCGGTGATCGAGCGCCTCGACCCGCTGCACGTGCGCTACGCCGTCACCGAGCAGGAGCTGCTCCACTGGCAGCGTCAGCGCGACGCCGCGCAGCTCGAGCAACCCGACCTCCAGCAGCTCGAGCTGCAGGTGACCCTCGCCGACGGCCGGGTGCACCCCCACACGGGGCGGATCGACTTCATCGAGTCCGGGTTCGAGCAGGGGGTCGGCGCGACCACCGTGCGCGGGGTGATCCCCAACCCCGATCGCAGCCTGCGCCCGGGGCAGTTCGTGCACGTCTCGGTGCTCGGCATGCGCCGGCTGGGCCTGATCCGCGTGCCGCAGAAGGCCGTGCTGCACTCCCCCGCCGGCGCCAGCGTCTACGTGGTGGGCGAGGGGAACACCGTCGAGGCCCGGCCCGTCGAGCTCGGCGAGTGGGAAGGCGCCGGGCAGTGGGAGATCACCGCCGGCCTCGAGCCCGGCGACCGGGTGATCGTCAACCGCGTGCTGACCCTCCGCCCCGGCGCGCCGGTGGTGCCCAGCGAGGCCGGCGCCGACCCGCCGCCGTCCCCGCCCACCCCCGAGTCCCCGGGGGGTGAGTAGTGCTCTCGCGCTTCTTCATCGAGCGCCCGGTGCTCTCGATCGTGCTCTCGCTGCTGATCGTGATCGTGGGCAGCGTCTCGATCGCGGTGCTCCCGGTGGCGCGCTACCCCGAGATCACCCCGCCCACGGTCCAGATCCGCGCGGTCTACCCCGGCGCCGACGCCCAGACCGTGGCCGAGTCGGTGGCCGCACCGATCGAGCAGCAGCTGGGCGGGGCCAAGGACCTGCTCTACTACCAGAGCCAGAGCTCCAACGACGGCACCTGCACGATCACGGTCACCTTCGAGATCGGCACCGACCAGGACCTGGCCGCGATCGAAGTGCAGAACCGGCTGAGCATCGCCGAGCCGGTCTTGCCGCAGGAGGTCGTGCGTCAGGGCCTGACCGTGATCAAGGTCTCGAGCAGCATTCTGGGCGTGGTGACCCTCGAGTCCGACGACCAGCGCTACGACGACATCTTCCTCGGCAACTACGCCACGATCAATCTCCTCGACCGGATCAAGCGCGTGCCCGGCGTCGGCGACGCGACCGTGTTCGGCGCCCGCGACTACGCCATGCGCCTCTGGCTCGACCCCGATCGCCTCGCGGCGCGGGGGTTGACCGTGGGCGACGTGACCGCGCGCCTGCGCGACCAGAACGCGGTGTTCCCCGCGGGGACCATCAACCAGCGGCCCACCGACGGCGACGCCCAGCTCAGCCTGCCGGTGTTGACCCGCGGCCGGCTAAGCGACGCCGCCGAGTTCGAGGACGTCGTGCTGCAGGCGACCCCCGACGGCTCGCGGCTGCGCCTGGGCGACGTGGCCCGGGTCGAGCTCGGGGCCCGGGGCTACAACCTCATGGGCCGCTTCAACGGTCAGCCCACGACGCTAATGCTCGTCACGCTCCAGAGCGGGGCGAACGCCCTCGACACCATGGACGCGGTCAAGGCCGAAATGCGCCAGGCCCAGGAGTCGTTCCCCGCCGGCGTGCGCTGGAAGATCCCCTACGACACCACGACCTTCGTCCGCGAGAGCGTGGTCGAGGTGGTCAAGACCCTGCTCGAGGCCGTGGGGCTGGTGATCCTGATCGTGTTCGTGTTCCTCCAGTCCTGGCGGGCCTCGCTGATCCCGCTGCTGGCGGTGCCGGTGGCCGTGATCGGGACCTTCGCCGGCATGCTCGCGCTGGGGTTCTCGATCAACACCTTGACCTTGTTCGGGCTGGTGCTCGCGATCGGGATCGTGGTCGACGACGCGATCATCGTCGTCGAGAACGTCGAACGCCTGATGCACGAAGAGCAGCTGGCCGTGCGCGAGGCCACGATCAAGGCCATGCAGCAGGTCACGGGCCCGGTGATCGCGATCGTGCTGGTGCTCGCCGCGGTGTTCGTCCCGGTGGCCTTCCTCGGCGGGCTGACGGGGCAGATGTACCGCCAGTTCGCGATCACCATCGCGGTCTCGGTGGCGATCTCGGGCTTCGTGGCCCTGACCCTCAGCCCCGCGCTGTGCGGCATGCTCCTCCGCCCGAGCCACGGGCGCAAGAACGTGCTGTTCCGCGCCTTCGACCGGGTGTTCGCCGGCGTGACCGCGGGCTACACCGCGGGGGTGCAGCTCGCGATCCGGCTCGCGCTGCCGACGCTGATCCTGTTCGCGGCCCTTTGCTTCGCCGGCTGGCGCCTGAGCCAGACCGTGCCCGGAGGGTTCCTCCCCGACGAGGACCAGGGCTACGTGATCGCGATCGTGATGCTCCCCGACGGGGCGGCCCTCGACCGCACCGAGCGCGTGCTCGAGCAGGCCGAGCAGTTCTTCGGCAAGCACCCGGCGGTGGAGAACGTGGTGACCCTCGGCGGCTACGACCTGCTCGCCGGGGGCGCGGCGAGCCCGAACACCGGTGTGATCTTCGTCCCGCTGAAGCCCTTCGCCGAGCGCCAGCGGGCAGGGCTGCTCGCCAGCGACGTGATCGCCGACGCCCGCGCCCTGTTCGGGATCGTCGACGACGGCGTGGTGATCACGATCAACCCGCCCGCGATCCAGGGCCTCGGCTCGCGAGCCGGGTTCACCGTCGAGATCGAGCAGCGGGGAGGGGGCAGCGCGGCCGACCTCGCCGCCGCGGTGCAGGCGTTCCTCGGCGCCGCCAACCAGCGACCCGAGCTGCAAGGGTTGACCTCGACCATGCGGGTGGGCTCGCCCCAGGTGTATCTGAACGTCGACCGGGCCAAGGCCCAGATCCTGGGGATCCGCCTGGCGAGCATCCTCGAGCCGCTGCAGGCCTACTTCGGCTCGCTCTACGTCAACGACTTCAACCGCTTCGGACGGATCTGGCGGGTGGTCGCCCAGGCGGAGGGCGAGTTCCGCGACTCCCCGCGCGACATCGAGCGGATCTACGTGCGCAACACCGGCGGGCGGCAGGTGCCGCTCTCGGCGGTGGTCGCCACCGAGTTCCGCGTCGGCCCCAACGTGTTCCCGCGCTTCAACGGCTACCCGGCGGTGGAGGTCACCGGCGCGCCGGCTCCCGGGCTGAGCAGCGGCCAGGCGATGGACGTCGTGCGCGAGGTGGCCGAGGAGCACCTCCCCCCCGGCTACGGGATCGAGTGGAGCAGCGCCAGCTACCAGGAGATCCGCGCCGGGAACCAGGCGCCGATCGTGCTCGTCTTCGGGCTGCTGATCGTGTTCCTGATCCTCGCCGCGCAGTACGAGCGCTGGTCGCTGCCGGTGGCGGTCTTGTTGGGGGTGCCCCTCGCGGTCATGGGGGCGCTCGTCGCCGTGTGGTGGCGGGGCTACGCCCAGGACATTTACTTCCAGGTCGGGCTGCTGACCCTCGTCGGGCTCTCGGCGAAGAACGCGATCCTGATCGTGGAGTTCTGCGCCGAGCTCCGCGCCCAGGGCTACTCCGCGGTCGAGGCGGCGATCGCCGCGGCGCGGCTGCGCTTTCGCCCGATCGTGATGACCTCCTTCGCCTTCGTGCTGGGGGTCGTGCCGCTGGCGATCGCGAGCGGGGCGGGCGCGGCGGGCCGGCGCTCGATCGGGACCGGGGTGATCGGGGGCATGCTGGCCGCCACCTGCCTGGCCGTGTTCTTCGTGCCCCTGTTCTACGTGCTCGTGGAGCGAGCGATCGGCTGGATCCGGCCCCAGGACGTAAGTCATTCACGAATCGAAGCTTGAATCCAGGCGCAGGGCGAGGGTGGCCGGGGAGACCAACCGACACGAACGGTTGATACCCGTGCTGAGTCGCCGTAAACTGCGCCACCTTCTGGGGGTGTGGCCGTGGCGACTGCCGTGAGAGACAAGGCGAAGAAGTTCCAACGCTTCGTCAAGGGACTCAAGAGCAAATACGGCAGCGCGATCCCGAATCGCGACACGCCGCTGCTCGACCGGCTCGTGTTCTACCTGCTCTTCTACGGCAACACGACGTCGAACGCCAAGCGGGCGCTCAAGACCTTCCTCGACACCGACCAGTTCGTCAGCTGGAACGAGGTCCGCGTCGCGACCGAGCGCGAGATCGCCGAGGTCCTGGACGCGGCCAAGGTCGCCCCCGCCGACTTCCTCGCGCCGCGGATCAAGAAGCTGCTGCAGAAGGTGTTCGAGGAGGCCGACGAGACCAACTTCGAGCCCCTGCTCGAGCGCATGGCCGAGTCCGAGAAGGCCGCCGAGCGGAAGAAGATCGCCGACGAGATCAAGAAGTGGACGCAGACCCTCCCGGGGATTCCGGCGTGGGCGGCCACCTACATCCAGGTCGGCCTCGGCCTCGACAAGAGCCTGCCCTGGGACCCCCACACCGAAGAGGTGTTGGAGGACCTGAAGCTGCTCCCGGCCAAGTCGACGCTGACCCAAAAGAAGCGCCTGGGCAAGGCGCTGCTCGAGGGGCTGCCCGACGACCTGGGGCCGCTCGAAGTGCACCACCTGTTGGTGGAGTACGTGAAGAAGGGCAAGAAGAAGTAGCCCACGCCGGAGGCGCCTCGCGCGCCGCGCCGCCGCGGATTACGCTGCAGTCCAGGAGGAACCCATGGCCGGTCATAGCCACTGGGCTGGTATCAAGCACCACAAGGCTGCCCAGGACAAGAAGCGCTCCAAGCACTTCTCCAAGTTCTCCAAGGCGATCATGGTCGCCGCCAAGGAGGGCGGGGGCGACCCGGATCAGAACCTGGCCCTGCGCTACGCGATCGATCGTGCCAAGGCGGGCAACATGCCCAACGACAGCATCGACCGCGCGATCAAGAAGGGCACCGGCGAGGACAGCGACCGCCGCTTCGAGGAGGTGGTCTACGAAGGCTACGGGACCGGCGGCGTCGCGATCATGGTCGAGGCCCTGACCGACAACCGCAACCGCACCGCCCCCGAAATGCGCTTCCTGTTCAGCAAACACGGGGGGAACATGGCGAACCAGGGCGCCGTGTCCTTCATGTTCGACCGCCAGGGCCTGCTGGCCGTGGAGGGCGCCGACTTCGACGAGGTGTTCATGGTCGCGGCCGAGGCCGGGGCCGAGGACGTCGTCGACGAGGAGGGCATGATCGCGATCACGACCCCTCCCGAGCTGTTCCACGCGGTGAAGAACGCGCTGACCGCGAAGGACTACACCCTCAGCACCGCCGAGCTGGCCTACGTGCCCCAGAACTACGTGACCCCCGAGGCCAAGGACGTCAAGTCGATCGAGAACCTG
>Ga0209578_10001378_pt1 | contig 22986 bp, 15 predicted proteins | sample tdAd472_FD_187127 | JGI IMG/M metagenome (GOLD analysis project Ga0209578, IMG submission 187127) | Marine sediment microbial communities from the Atlantic coast under amendment with organic carbon and nitrate - tdAd47.2 (SPAdes)... | ecosystem: Environmental > Aquatic > Marine > Coastal >...
CATGGCCGAGTCGATCGTCAAAGCCCACGCGGCGCTGGCGCCAGCGTCGATCGGGTTCGCCTCACACCCGCTCCCCGAGGAAGTCCGCAACCGGCGCTGGTTCCTCAGGCCCGGCAGGATGCCGCCGACACAGATCGCGAGGTACGATCACGGTCTTCGGAGAAACACGGCCTTCGCAGAATCACCGGCCTTCGCAGAATCACAGCGTTCGGAAAACCTGCACCCCACTGGCCAGACAGCGGGCCAGCGGGCCAGGCTGTCGCGCCGTGCATCGGCAGGACACCGGACAACGCGTACCGCCAACCACTCTTCAATCCCGCTCCGACTGGAGTGTCCCTGTGGCAGAACTTCACCAGTTGACGCCCTACGAACAGACTGTCCGCGAACTGTCGGACCGACTCGTTGTCGCGCAACAGCCGATTCAGATTCTGAACGCGATCCTGTGGGACGATTCTGTCCGCGACACGTTCTTCACCCGTGGCTGTCGGGAACTGCCTCCGGTCGACGCCGGCTATTATCAGCAGCGGCCGCTTGGGTTCGATCCAGCGCAGAAACGGCAGGAGTTTCAGGAACTCGAACGCGACGTCCGTCGTCGCCTGGGCAACTACAACGCGGTGGCCGGCATCCTGTGCCGGATGTGCCGCGAGTACGAAACGGTCGTGCGAATGCTTGAGGTCCGTGGGCAGCCGGAGTTCTCGCGCATCTCACAGCAGCTGTACGGCAGCACGGGCGACGCCTTTCACGCGGGCGATCCAACACTGGCGGAACTCGGCCTGATGATGTCCGACACGCTGGACAACATCGACCGCAGCCTGCTGCTGCCGCAGGACGAGAAATCGATCAACGCGGAACAGGCCGTCGCGATTCTCGACGAGCGGTTGCGGAACGCCTTCCCGGATTCCGACTTCCCGATCCAGGTCATGCTGAGTGACGGCATCGTCGCTGACGCATCAGCCGGATCGTCGTATCTGAAGATCCGCCGCGATGCCCGCTTCAGCGAGCGCGACCTGCGACTGCTCGAGGTCCACGAGGGCTGGGTCCACCTGGGCACGACGTACAACGGCAACGCTCAGCGAGTCTGCACGTTCCTCGGCAAGGGACCGCCGTCGTCAACAATCACGCAGGAAGGCCTGGCGATCCTCATGGAGCTGTTCACCCTGACGTCGCACCCGCCACGGCTGCGGAAACTGACGAACCGGATCCGTGGCGTCGACATGGCCGAAAACGGCGCCGACTTTCTGGAAGTCTTCCGCTTTTTTCAGAGTCAGGGCATGGGCGAAGCGGACGCCTGGACGAACGCCGCCCGCGTCTTCCGTGGCAGCACTCCCAGCGGCGGACCGTTCACGAAAGACATCGCCTACAGCAAGGGCTTCGTGCTGACGTTCAGCTACATCCGTCTGGCCGTGCGCCGCGGCCTGCTGGACCGCATCCCGATTCTGTTCTGCGGCAAGACGACACTGGAAGACATGCGGGCCCTGGCCTCGCTGGTCGACGAGGGCATCGTCGACCGCCCGCGTTTCCTGCCACCGCAGTTCGCCGACATCAACTCGATCGCCGCCTGGATGTGCTACTCGCGATTTCTGAACCGCCTGACACTCGACCGCATGGAAGCCGACTACGGCGGCCTGCTCTGAGTCGCGTTCCGTTCTCCGTCAACTCAGCCACCTCAGTTCGTTCTGGTTGACCGCATCTCAGTCAGCAGAGATAAGTTCCGCCCTCGCGCGTCCTGTTCCCTCACGAGTGCCCTCAATGATTTCGCTACTTGGCGTAGCGACCGACGCCAGACGGTGGACTACTCGACCGTCTGGCGACGGTCGCGACGACGTTCTCCGGTTTCACAATCACATCTGAGTGCACCCTTCCCTCACCCACTGCGGAGACCTCCATCGTGATCCGGGCACTTCTCACGGTGTGCTGTTTGCTGCTGACCATCGCTGACTCTGCTGCCGCGGCGACGGTGAAAGTGGCGACGCTGAACTGCGAGTTTCTGAACTCGCGCAAGATCCACATGCGGTACGGTCTGGACTTCGACTTCGACGAGTGGGACGACGCGACGCGAGCCGCTCGGCTGGCCGAGTCCTCTGCCGCGGTCGCTCAGGAAGTGCAGGCGATCGATGCTGATGTCATTGTGCTGACCGAAGTCGGCAACCGGGCAGACTTTCAGGTGCTGCGCAGCCTGCTCAGCTACCCGCACCACGCGCTGTGCCAGTCAACGGACATCGCCACCGGTCAGTACGTCGGCGTGCTGTCGAGGTTTCCACTCACGGACATCATCCCGCAGATTCCGGGGTACGAGTTCTATGACGCGGAAGAGGACGACGCGGACTCGGAACAGGAAACTGGCGTCAGCAAAGGACTGCGCGTCACATTTCAGGTCGACGGCGAGGCCATTCACCTCTACGGCCTGCACTTGAAGAGCGAGCGTGGCTTCAGCGAGGCCGACGGCCAGCGAATCGCACAGGCATCGATCGTACGGCGTCACTACTTGCCGCTGCTGGAAGCCGGCGCGCATGTAATTGTGGCCGGCGATCTGAACGACAAACGCGGCGACCCCGCCCTCCGCCGGATCCGCGGCCGCGACGACATCGGTCCGGACCTGATCCAGACGGGCATCCCGGATTACTGGGAAGACAACACGCAGCGGTGGACGTACGCCTGGCGAGGCGAACGACAGCAGATCGATCACATCCTGCTGAGCCGCTCCCTGCGAAAGAACATCCGCGCGTCAGCCCATCAGCCCACCGCCCAGATCAACGGACACCCAGCCACCGACCACCGCGCCCTGATCGTCGAGTTCGAGATCTGAAATCCGAATTGCCGCCGTTCGCACTTTCAACAGACAAGGGTCGATCCTGAAACACAGGCAATAACAGGAATCCACTATACCCTGCTCTACATTCGCCACTCACTCACACAGCCGACCTCGGGCACGTTCCTTCTGCTTCTGGATCACGAAACCGCCTCACTCAAATACGTCCTGATCAGCCGCAGAATCTGCTCGACATCGGTCACAGAGAATGCGGCCTTGCGATAGGTCGCTCCCAGCGTGACCTGCGAGCCGCAGGTTGTCACTGTAATCATGATTGGCAGTAACAGCCCGAGTGATGTCCCTCGTGTGTAGTCGGCCACGATCCCTCGCGACGCCAGAACGTCGTAGGCGCCATTCAGCCTCACGTTTGAGATCCCGGCAGCAAATGGAAACAGCTTTGGCCCGAGACGTCGGTTTACCCAGCGTGGCAGCCTGTCCCAGACACCTGCCATCGTCCCAAAGTCTCGGCAGCCTTCGAGAAACTCCATCCCTTCCTTGTTCGCTCTGACCTGACTTCTGACTTCTCCGAGTAACTCGCCGAGTGTCGCGTCGTCTGACACCTGGCTCTTCACATTCATCACCCCGAGGTACAGCCCGAAACTGTCTCGCGTCTCTTCTGCGCGAAACCTCCGCAGATCAACCAATGTATTGACTGCCAGTGTCGCGGCCCGCTGACCGCCGAGAGCCACTCGGTGCAGAGCCTTCAACGTCGCGGCAAACAGCAACTCCTGGACGGTTCCACCAGAAGCTCGTGCCCGTTCCAGCACAACCTCGGTCGACAGGTTCTCAGGCAGCAAGAACGCTCCTGCTTCGAGATTGTTGTGCCGCGACTTCACGGGGCCGCTGCAGGGTCGGAACCACATTACACGACGCAGCGAACGCGACAGCGACGTGCTTCTGCCGTTGACAGTTCTTTGCCCTGAGAACAGCTCATCCACCGCCTGCGGTTTCAGTTTCCACTGCCACGGCGCCACATCTTCAAGGAAAGCATGCTGCAGAACGCGACTCAACAGCACCGCAATCCCTTGCGCATCGCTGACCGCGTGTCGGTAGGTCAACGCGACAGCCAGCGGAGTCTCTTCCTCATTTGTGAGGATGCGGAAACGGAAAGGAACACACGCTCCTTCCAGCGGCATCGCCAGTTCTTCTTCGACACAGGCAGCCAGCTCAGTCGAGTCACATAAGCGAACCCGCCGACACTCCACGGTCGGCAACAGATGACGGCCCCACTCCAGGCACCGTCGATCCCGCGAGAAAAACGCCTCAGTCGCAGGCAGTTCCCGCACAGCCCGCTCGATAGCGGCAGTCAACGAAGAGACGGAAGTCTGCACGTCTCCCAGCCGTGCGATCTGCACGGCGTGGAACGGATGCAGTTCTTCCCACCGCACCATCATCTGCTGTAGCCCGTGCAGCACGATTCAAGCCCCCACTGCCCTCGAATGCACTCCACCATTCCGAACCAAGCTCTGAAGTACCAGCTCAAACAAATCAGTGCCAGCCAGCGACAACTGGAGCAACTCCAGTTTCACAATCGATCAGCCCATCCACCACAAAGCGGTCCGGCTTGCACGTCCTCAACGGTCCGTGACAAGAGTCGGCCACCGACTGCAAACAGTCGATGGCCGCTACTTAAACGACTACTCCGTCCGCCGATTGTATCCCCCTGTGTTGTTATTGCGGAGACACAGTCAACTCAAACGAGTAATCGCCCCCCGAAAGAATCAACGGATCCTGAATGAACACGCCATACGTCCCGGGCTCGTCGATATCAAAGTCAAAGCTTCCAGTCGTAGGCACCACTTCGAGCGCCAACTCATCCAAGCGGAGCAGGCCAAATTCGTTCGTGGTGTTCGGAGCAGGCGGAGCGACCGTGACTGTAACCGTTGATGGCACAGTCACTTCAAAGCTGATGAGATCTGACTCATCAGTATTCGGGAAGACGCGGCCATTGAAAGTTGCATCAATCCCATTCGACACATCACCGAGACTGAATGGATTGATCGGCGAAACCGACCCGAATGAGTCGTTCGACTCATTAAAGACATCTTCATCGGGCGGCTCAACTGCTTCCCCGGTCATCAACGTCAGGGTGTACGCAAATGGAACCGCTATCGTATCCGCATTAACCGCGATCACATACGTGCCCGCATCAATCTCTGCTTCCAGCGTCGTTTCTCCCATCTCCTCCGGTGTTGGATCAAACAGAATGAATCGCTCGTCCCCAATCGGCACGATCTGCGTCACAAGAAACAGCTCAAGCACGGGTGTGTTCGTAATAGGAACTCCCAACTCGTCCAACTGAAGATCCAGGGTCAGACTCGCACCCTCTGCCACTGTGAACAGCACACCATCTGACGCATCAACCGGAAGCCCGTTCAAACTAAGGAACCCTTCAACTACCGCGTTGGCACCATCGGCTGAGATCTCCCCAAGATCGAGAGGCGACATCACGGGAGAGCCGAATGAATCGGAGTCGACCCCCGCCTCTGCAAACGGCTGCCCCCCTTCATCAATCAGCTCGCCGACGCGATCGCGCAGTTCTTCCAGCTGGTCGATCTGCGACAGACCGATCAAATGGCCGAGCGCTCGATCAATGACGGCGTCCACCTGTGCATCGGTCAGCGTCGTCTCCTTAATGCTCCTCAACTTCCGTCTGCCGATGTCTGGCTCCCCGCCTACGAAGGACAGCGTGTCACGGCTGGAGCCGCCATGCACGTAGGCGCGGTCTGCGATCTCAACATTGTCACCAAGTACGAGAGCGTCGCGTCCGCTACCCAGCTTGATCGTGGCATCGTCACCAACCGTGAGACCAGCCGCGAAGTAGACATCGTTGCCGGTGCCGCTGTGCACGCTGAGATCGTCCCCGACTGAGACATTCTGCAGGGCGTTGAGATCACCGTAGGTCAGCTTCATGTCGTCCACAGCACCGACGTTGGCAGCGACAAGAATATCACCGTGGCCGTGGCCGGTATGGACTATAATGTCGTTTCCAGAGCCGACTTCTGACAGCAGCACCACATCGTCCCGCTTGCCAGTACTGATGTCGATATTCGACGTCACAACAACTGACAGTTCGTCACGGTCCGCGCTGATATTGTCGAGCGCGAGGAAGTCGCCGATCGGATCGGCGGAATTCAAGAGATCGATGGCGGGATCAGCACTGCCGACAGCCACGAGGTCACGATGCCTGCCGCCGGAGATTTTCAGAGAACCATTCACGGTCAGTGTGGCGTCGACCGCGTTCATCGGTTCTTCGTTCACATCGGTGGTCAGGAGCGCGATCGTGTTGTTGCCCTTGTCTCCATCGACTTTGACGTCTCCATCGACCGTGAATTTGTCTCCAGCCACAACAACGAACGTGTCGCTCCCGGTGCCAAGATCGACGTCAAAATCTCCGCCAATGTTGACGGGTGTGGCGGACAGGATCGTCAGCACATCGCTGCCCTTGCTCATCTTGACGGAAAGCTCTCCCAGATTCTCAAGGTCGACCGGGCCCAGCCCTTCTCCCGCCAGCACATCGTTCACACTCACTGCCTGATCAGCCGGAAAAGTTGCGTCGCCGATGCGAATCTGCGTACCGGCGTTGCCCGTCACGACGATGTCATCGTTAGCAATTTCGACCGTGACGTCATTCGCCGCCTTGTCCCCCTCAATGCTGATTGCGCCGGTCGCGGCGTCGAGCCCGAAGCTCACAACGCCCGTCAGCAACGAACGATTTTCCAGACGCTGCGTGACAGGAACGAACGACGGACGGCGATTGCGGCGGCGGACGAGACGGCGACGGAGAAACGGAATCATAAAGCTGCTCCTTGAAATACTGTCGGCCCTGCATGCGGGCCAGGAAAGTGGCGTGCCTCAAACAATCACTGACCGGACATGATCCCGTTCAGCGCCGGCTATGGATGCACACGTCTCAAAGCCGAAGTTCCACTCAAGGAAGTGCAGGAGCAGACCGGAACGTGACAGAATCTGCGAAGTTTGCAGAAAACGGGTCCTTCAGGTAGCCGCATCAGACCACAGGCCACACATCGACAATTCAGGGCGACCGAGTCACCGTCACAGCAACCTCAACCGCAAACTCGCTCGCTACCCCACGCGACAATCGGGCAACGGGCCCTCGACGGCCAGCGCTGGGATCGTTGCTTCCGGAACGGCATGGCTCGTACAGGCGGCAGATCCGGTGGGTTACTTGACAACGACGGAAGCGATATGCATTGTTGCACGCCTCTGAACAGCTTCACGCCTCATAATCGAGCAGCTTTCTGAAAGTCTCACGCGACGACAGGAACGCGTCTCGAATGGATTGCGTCGCCCAATGAAACCGGGCAGCACGCTGGAACCCAGTTGCGGATCGAAGTGAGAGGAGAAAAGATCGATGGCGGGCCTTGATTGCGACGTGCAGATAACAACCTCACTGGTTGTCCGTGTGCTTGATGGCGATGAAGCAGAATGGGAGCGTCTCGTGCATCTCTACTCGCCATCGATTGATGGCCTGATGCATCGCTGGTGCGTCCCGGCCTACGAGCGAGATTCCCTGCGAAACCATGTGTTTGCTGAAGCCTTTGCGTCGCTCAACAGGTTTGCTGGCAAGAACGGCTCGAAATCCTTTCTCGCCTGGCTGTGGACGATCACCAGGCGGCAGGTCAGCCTGTTGATTCAGTCCGAGCGTGCCCGCCCGGACCGAGCTTCCGGGGACGACCTGATGCTCGATTCGCTCAGCAAGAGCCCAGCGGAGCCATCCGCAGACGACTACACCGAACTGCTCCGGCAGACGCTTCAGCATGCAGGTCTCATCAAGGCCGACATGCAGCTTCTGAAACTCTACTACCTGGAAGAGCAGACAGCATCGGAAGTCGGCCGACAACTCGGAATTACTGAACTTAACGTGCGGAAGCGGGCGGCCAGGCTGCTGAAGCGGATTCGTGACGAAGTCGCTGACCTTGAGCCCTGGCTGGTTAATCGCCTGTGACATTTTCCAGAAATTGATGTCACATTCTGGACGCCGCTCGCACATTTCTGACAACGCCAGAAGATGCGCCCACAGAACCTCGGCGGTGCGCGGCTTAGACGTGGCGGTGAACTCAAGAATTAGATGCGAGCAAGGCGGGCCTGCCATTCATGCCGGATTCCTGTCCCGAGCCAGCAGAACTACAGAAGTATCTCCTGGGGCAATTATCCGGAGATGACTTTGACGTTATCGATTCGCACCTGGCCCTGTGCCCTCTGTGTTCGCAGACAATTCTGGATTATCCACGACCGACCGACGAACTGACCAGTCACTTAAGCCGGCTCCCTCATCAGTCGGACTTCGGCGACTATGAGTTGCTTGTGCGGCTGGGGCATGGCGGGATGGGACGCGTGTATCGCGCCCGACATCGAGTTCTGGGGCAGGATTTCGCCGTTAAGATCATTCGGCCTGAGCTTCAGGACGATCCCCATTTCGCGGCGAGGTTCCAGCAAGAGGTTGAATGCCTGAGCGAGGTGAGATCGCCACATGTGGTTTCGCCGGTGCATGCGGGCAACTGTCATGGCGCGGCGTTTCTGGCGATGGAGCTGGTCGACGGAAGCGACCTGGAAGCCGTGGTGCGGGAACACGGAATTCTGAAACCGACCGACGCTGCCGAGATTGTTGCGCAGGTCCTCCTCGGCCTTTCGGCGATCCACGCAGCACGTCTGGTGCATCGCGACCTGCATCCGGGCAATGTGATACTGAGCCGCGATGGCGTGGTGAAGATCACGGATTTCGGGCTTGTTCGAATCGACGTCCCGGCAGAAGCCAGGGGGATGCAGTCATCCTCCCTGACCGACGCGCGTGACCGACTCGGTGCCACGGCGTTCTCGGCTCCCGAACAGCACTTCGCTCCAGACACTGTGAGCCCTGCAGCCGACTACTTCTCGCTGGGGTGCCTCTGGTACTTCTGTTTGACGGGACGCTCAATTCCGCGCGACCGGGATTCGCACCGAGTGACGCGACTCGACGAGTCGCTGGCACAGCTTCCACGCCGTTGTCGACCGCTCCTGCGAAGACTTGTCAGCGACATCCCAGGCGAAAGGATGATCCCGCCGCAGCAGTTGCAGACACAGCTGAGACCTCAGCGAAGAAAGGCAAAACTGGCAGACCTGCAGAGCGGGCCCACATCCACACGCAACCGCCGCATCCTGCCAGGAATCCTCGCCGCCTGCGGTGTCGCCGCGCTGGCCCTCACTGCCTCTCTCGCGATGGTCGACGTGGACCACCTCGAATCACCTGACGACTATCCAACTGACAATCCGTATCACCAACGGGCAGAGGCGACGATCTCCGTACCGTATCTTCAAGGTGGACCATTCGCTCGACCGTACTTCTACGAGGCCTTCCCGCAACGCTACACCATCGAACTCGTCGATACTCACGGTGGAATGCTCGCAAACGGTCGCCTGATTACGTTCTGGTACTATGACTGTGTGGGGAATCCTGAAGACACGCTGATTGCAGAGATGAACGGATCGCCTCGACCGACAAAAGTCGTCGAACTTCTCCCCGGCACGCACAAGGTCGAAATGTGGTCCGCGCGTAACGATGTCTGGGAGGGGAAGCAGCGAAAGGTTGTCGATCGCGCGACCGTCATCTTCTACGTCTACCCGGACCTGGAAGTCGGCCCTCTGGAACTCTCGTCGGCACGGCTCCACCCCGGAGAGCGCGTTGGCTTGTCCTTCGAACTCAGGAACCGCGGAACGGTGGTGTCGAATCGTGGAATCGTCCGTGTTCATCTCAACTCTCAGAAACCGTCCACAGTCACAGGTGGAATTACGGACCTGCCGATTCCCGAGATGAAACCGGGCGAGGTTCACTGGATGCAAACACGCGTTCTGATTCCCGAAAGCTTCGCACCTGGTGATGCCTTCATTTCCGTCTTTGCAGACGCCGACAATTCCACACTGGAACGTGACGAACTGGATGTTGCCACCTGGCCGAAGGGCAAGGAGAAAGAGTTCCATTTCGTCACCGAGAAAGATCCGAAGGGTGTCCCGCCTGGGAACAATCGCAAGAGTGCGGCGATTCAGGTGCTCGGTCCAGGTTAGCCCGGATTATTCCCGTAGGGTGCGTGGAGTCGGCGTTTTTGACTTGGTGCGTTGCGCAAGCCAGATTGCTCTCGATACAGAGTGTTGCAGACGAATTGTCGTATTTGCCGACGTATCGCACCGACCTGAAAAGGCTTGCTGCACGCACCCTACAACTTCCGAGGCAGGCTTCGCAGAAAGCCGCTCATCAGTGGTCACAAGGATATTCAGGCTAAGTACACAAAGACAGAACTACGAGAGAACAGGGAATTCTGGCGAATTCCACTACGACAGATCATTCGAGGACGCTCTTTAGATTTCACGACAGGTAAGAAGAAATGATCAGACGAAGGCCCCGCGACATGTGGAACCGAATCGTGATCATTTGCAGTAAATGTAGGCTTAGTACAACACCACAGACCTCGTCGGCTCGTCAACCGGGATTCACGCTCATCGAGTTGCTTGTCACCATCAGTATCATGTCAGTGCTGGTTGCGATACTGCTTCCGGCGGTTCAACAGGCACGGGAGGCCGCGCGCCGAAGTTCATGCCGGAACAATCTCAAGCAACTGGGACTTGCCCTGCACAACTACGCAGGCGCCTATGGTCAGTTTCCGCTGGGGATGATTGGAAAGAATCCCTACAGCGACAAGACGGTCAGCAGGCGGACACCGTTTGTGATCATGATCCTGCCGTTCCTTGATGAAGGAACGCTGTTCAGTCAGTGGAACCATGAAGAAGACTTCGCGCAACAGCTCAAGGGATTTCCGACGCGTCTGGCGGTCTATCAATGTCCCAGCGACCAATCTCTGACGATGGCTGCTTCCGGTAATGCAGGACAGAACGTGGGCGACTACAAGGGGAGCTACGGTCTCAACTGGGGAATTCACGAATATGCCGAGCAGGCGCCTGGGCATCCGCCGGAAAGCCGGTATGCTCCCTTTCACATCAGCTATGGAGCGTCGCTTCGGGATATCACGGACGGGACGTCGTCCACGTTCGCCATGCTGGAAATCATCCAGGCACCATCAGAAATCGGGGAGCCAAAGGATCGACGAGGCCGGATCTGGAACACCGCATCCTGCACGTCGCAGGTCTCGAACCAGTACACTCCCAACAGTGCGTTCGCCGATCGCGGCGTGTGTGTCGACCGTCCGTTAAGTGGGCTTCCCTGCGACAGGGACAGCGGGGACGGGAACGACTTCATGATCAGCCGCAGCCGACACTCGGGAGGCGTCCACACGCTTCTCTGTGACGGTTCCGTGCGATTCGCGTCCGATTCGATCGACCTGAATGTGCTTCAGGCGCTCAGTAGCTGTCGCGGCAACGAGATGCCTTCGAGCGACTGGTAACACCGTTTGCGAGTCAATCCAGGCTTTCAGCTGCAGCACGCCAGTCGTTTGAGTAGAGACAACCGCATCCAGCGCGACACATGCTTCACCCAAAAGCCCCGCTGCACGGCCACCAACACTGACAACCCGCGTTCGAAGCAGCATTCGGAATGCTGGGGCAACTGACACCGTCCTCGCGCACCACACTATCCCGGAGGATTCATCAACGTAGACATTCGACGACACACCGTTGGAGCTGCATTCGCCAGAATGCGGGCGCAACTCGTGCCACTGTCCAGCGTTCTGGCGAACGCGGCTACATTCTCATGAAAAACCCGAGCTATGGCTTGCAAGCGTGTTCAGATGCAGGCCGAATCCGGTCGTGTGCGTGCACGCCTTTGGCTTGCGGTTAAACAGGTCCGCAAAGTGGCGCTGTCCAACTATGGCGCGCCGTCCTTGACGATCGGGTTGGTCAGTGTGCCGATTCCACTGACCTCGATGGAGACGGAATCGCCGTCTTCGAGTGTGAAGTCGTCGTCGGGGACGATGCCCGTGCCCGTCATCAGGAAGGCTCCGGTGGGCAGGTCGTTTTCCCGGTACAGCCAGTTGATCAGATCGTCGAAGGTCCGGGCCAGCTGGCCAAGGTTCGTGTTGCCGCTGAAGACATCGGCGCCGTCGCGGGTGATCGTCAGGTCGATCGTCGTGGCCTCAAGGTTGAGGTCACCTTCGGCCAGAAGAATACACGGGCCGAGACCGGCGCACTGCTTATACAGCTTGGCCTGCGGCAGGTAGAGCGGATTCTCACCTTCAATATCGCGAGCCGACATATCGTTGCCGATGGTGTAGCCAACGAGTCGTCCGTCGGGCGCGATGACGAGCGTGAACTCGGGCTCGGGCACTGACCAGTTGCTGTCGTACCGGACCCGCAGCACCTGCCCCGGACCGGCCACGCGACCCGGCGTTGCCTTGAAAAAGATCTCCGGACGCGGCGCGGTGTAAACGCGGTCGTAATGTGACGCGGCGGTTTCGGATTCTTCCATCCGAGCGACCTGACTGCGTTTGTACGTGACGCCCGCCGCCCAGACTTCCTGCTGATCAATCGGTGCGAGGAAGCGGACGTCCTCGATCGCGATCGGATCAGCCTTCTGATCGACGAGAAACTTCGCCAGCCCGACCGGATCCTTCGAGTGCAGGATGTCCGAAAGTGTCTTCGTATTCTCAACCTGCGTCAGGTCGAGCGGCTGCAGGTCAGAGTCGTTGACGGACACGATTCGATGATCGCCAGCTGAAACAGAAACGCGGGCAAGCTTCATGGTGAGTGCTTTCGGAAAGTTCGTTATTCGGAAGTTGGTTCGCTGGAGGCGGCAGTGTCGGGAGACGCATCCGTCGCTGGCAAGTCAACTCGCTGGCAAGTCAACGCGGCCCGTCTGCAGCGTCTGCAGCGTCTGCTGCATGTCGTCCGGCAACGGAGCCTCAAAGGTCATCTCGCGGCCACTCTCCGGATGCCGGAACGTCAGGCGATGCGCATGCAGGGCCTGACGCTGGATGAGCACGAGCGGCTGAGCGGGATCGGCATTGTCGAGCAGATCGTGCGCGTAGACCTCGGAACGTCCGCCGTAAAGTCCGTCGGCGAGCATCGGATGACCGAGCCACGCCATGTGCACACGGAGCTGGTGCGTGCGACCGGTCTTCGGCAGCATGCGGATGTAGCAGCACTTGTCGAACCGCTCGACCATTTCGTACCAGGTCACCGCTTCGCGCGCTTTGCCGACCTGCTCGCAAACCTGCATCTTCTCACGATGCTTCGGGTGAACGCGGACGAATGTCTCGATCCAGTCGGTGTCGAATTCCGGCTGCCCCCAGATCAGTGCCCGATACTCCTTCTGGACCGAGCGTTCCTCGAACTGGCTCGACAGCCGATTGTGAACCTGATTGTCTTTGGCAATGACGATGACACCAGTCGTGTCCTTGTCGAGCCGATGCACAATGCCCGGCCGCAACTGACCGGCGACATCACTCAGCCGGTCGAAATGAAACTGCAGTGCTCCAGCGAGTGTGCCGCGATAACTGCCCTTCCCCGGATGCACGATCATGCCGGCGGCCTTGTTGACGACGATCAGACTCTCGTCCTCATGCAGCACGTCCAGCGGGATGTCTTCCGGCGGAAGCGTTTCGTCGGGGAGGGACGGAAGGCGGACGCTCAGCGTGTCATTCACGCGGAGCCGGCGTCCCGCCTTGACGGGCAGGCCGTTCAGCAGAACAGCTCGCTGCTGAATTGCCTGCTGAAAGGCCGAGCGGCTGTAGTTGGGAAACAGCCGCGTCAGATAGTGGTCGACGCGCCAGCCATGCGCGCGCGATTCGACAACCACGGAGACCGGCTCAGAGGACGACAGCTCGGTCATTCCTGATTCGGCTTCTCTGTCTCAGGCGGGGAGGTCTCAGACGGCGCTGCCTCAGTGGAGTTCGTGCCGGACGTTGCCTCACTGGACGCTCCCCCGTCTGCAGCAGCTTTTCCGTCAGCAGCCGTCCCGGCCGTGTCTCCTGAGGCGGCTGCTCCTCCGAGGTCGATCTCCGACCAGTCAGCCGGCACCAGTTCGTTCGGGATCGGCGGGAGAGAAACTGGAATCTCCGGATGTCCAGCCGGAAGGCCATCCTGAGGAGTCGGGCGGTCTTCGGGTTTGGGATTCTGCTGGCTGAACCACGCATAGAACTCCGCCGCGTCGTCAGATTCGAGCGACTTGATTCGCTCGGCGACCTGAGCCGCCCAGACCGATTCCGGAAAGCCATCAGCAAAGGCTTTGTACGCCGTGATTGCTTCGGACAAATCACCGTCCGAGGTGGCTTCCAGAAGACGAGCTTTCCCCAGCAGCGCCCGCTCTTTCGCGTTTGCCGGAGCTGCCCCGTTCTCGATCACCGAGCCGAACGCGTCACTCGCCTTATCCAGGAGACTGTCGGCGGCGGCCCGGTCCGTAAGCTGCAGCTGAATCCCTTCCCCCAGTTGCATTTCCGCTTCGCGGAGCCGAGCCCAGACGGCGACTTCGGTCCCCGGAAAATCGGACGCAACGTTGGCGAAGTCGCTGGCACTCGACGCTTCCGCAAAGCTCGACCATCCCGCCTCGGACGCAACGCCACCGGCGGAATTCACAACGATGATTCCCACGACAACCGCGATCACGGCAGCGCCGCCATAGATCAGCGCCTTCATGTGCTTATCGAGGGACTCGATCGAAGGAACAGTCGCCTGCTCCTCTGTCTGAACTTCGGGCTGATCGTTGAGACTCATTGCAGTTCTCTGCTGAAAACGGCGAACGTCACTCGGAACCTGTTGAGGAACTCGTTGACGCCACCAGAGGAATCCATTCGCTGAACGCTACGTCCACAAATTCAATGCTGAGAGCGACAGTAAAATCGAGTTCGAACACCGACCAATCCCGCCGGTTCTGACCAGTTCAAACCAGTCAGAAACCATCTGAACTCCCACTATCTGCCAAAGCCGTGCGAGTATAGGAACGCCGCAAATCAAGCGTCAAGGAGCGTCAAACAAGGCGTGAGACCGTCTCAAGTGCATGCGACTCATGAGCACGCCCCGACGATTCCTGAAAACTTTCTGAGTTGGACCGGATTTCCGGGGAAGGAATTGAGCGTTGGGCAGTAAGGCCGTTGGGCAAGGGTCTTCCCGTCGAATTGGCACGGGCCGCTCAATTCGACAGTTGCCCCCTGCGTCCTCCGGTCACGATGTCTTTCGGCCACGACCGACGGATGCACGGAAGATTCCGCATTGGCCAATCTGGGAGAGGGGTGTGTCGAGTCGTCGAGGCCTTCCCGAGGGGTCTCGGTGGCAGCCAATCCGCCACCCCTCTTCCATTGGTCGGCCGAGTTGCTCATGCCCCGCACGATGACTGGCCACTTCTGATTCACGAGCCCGCTTCTGCCCCACGCGTCTGCTTCAGTGCGCGCCGTCCCCGGTGGCGGTTCCGTGCCGTCCCTGAGTGACCGCGAAACCAAACAGCCCGGCCACCGCGACCGCAAAGACGACGCTTCCCACGTTCAGCCAGCCCGCCTCGCCGCTCCAGACAATGGCGTATCCCAGACTGCCGGGCAGCAACGCGTAATAGCAGAAGACTGGCAGCGTCCGGCGAATGACCAGTCCTTCCCGGCCGACAAGTCCCACAACCGCACTCGCCGCGACGACGTTGTGGACGCAGATCGTGTTTCCCGCAGCGCCGCCAACCGCCTGCAAAGCCACGATCCAGTCCGGGGCCACGCCGATTCGCTGGCCCACTCCGAACTGAAACTCGGAGAACATCATATTGCTGACCGTATTACTTCCGGCCACGAAAGCTCCAAAGCCGCCGACAAACGGCGAGAGCAGCGGCCAGGCATCTCCCGCCAGATCGGCGACTCCGTTGGCCAGAGCGATCGGCATCCGTTCGAAGCCCTCGGCACCGCCACCTGAGTTCAGGAAGACCTGGACCATCGGCACAGTAAACACCAGGGCGACCGAAGCACGCAGCATCGTCCGCGTCGAACTCTTCCAGGCGGCGCCGTACGCTCGACCATTCATTCCGTGCAGTGCGAACGTCAGCAGCGAGACGACGATAAAGATGGTCCCTGGCAGGTACAGCGGTGTCACTTTCGAAGTGATTCCCGTCGCGTTGGTCGCCTCCGGTCCAACACCGCGCAACTGGTCCCAGTCAATTTCGATCGTCGCGTTGTCGTGAACCAGCAGCGGTTTGATCTGCGCTTCCGGGATGCGCGTCGCGACGAGGAACACAGCGACCAGAACATACGGCAGCCATGCCAGCGCGAGATTCATCGAACCGTGCGAGACATCTGCCTGACTCTCGCTGCTGAATCCAATCCAGTCGCTGCTCCACTGCTCGCGCGGCGCAAAGTCCCACGGTTCCCCGGCGGGCATGAGAAATCCGGCCCGGGCCGCTGTCACAACAATGCCCAGCCCGATCAAGCCACCAATCAACGATGGAAACTCAGGTCCCAGAAAGTAAGCGACCGCCAGGTAGGGCAACGTCATTGACAGCGCGGCGAAGATGGCAAACCTCCACACGCTCAAACCCTCGGAGAATGACCGGTGCGGTCCGAAGTAGCGCGTCATTACCGTGACGACGAACAGCGGAATCAGCGTTCCGGCCACGCAATGCAGAAGTGCGACTTTGAACGCGATCGCGGCGAGAAATCCGGAAGCGACCAGGTCAAACGAGCCATCGGTCAGCGGATAGCCGGCGCTCAGAGCGAACTCGGCGACTGCCGCCGAGCCATCAAGACCGTTTTTGACTCCAACAAGTATCGGCGTGCCGAGTGCTCCGAACGAAACCGGCGTGCTCTGAATGATCATCCCGGAAACGACAGCGGCCATTGGCGGAAAGCCGAGTCCGACCAGCAGCGGAACCGCCACGGCGGCAGGCGTCCCGAAACCCGCAGAGCCTTCAATGAAGGAACCAAACAGCCAGGCGATCACAATGACCTGCACGCGGCGGTCCGGCGAGATATCAGTGAAGCCTCGCCGAATGCGCGCCACGGCGCCGCTTTCCTTCAGTGTGTTCAGCAGGAGAATCGCGCCGAAGATGATGTACAGCAGCGATGCCGCGACGATGAGGCCATGAACCGTCGCCACGCCAACCTTCAGCAGCGGCACCTTCCAGACGGCCAGCGCCAGAACCGCCACCGTCGCATACGAAAGCGGCATCGCGCGGCTGGCCGGCCAGCGCAGCACAACCAGAAACAATCCAACAACGACGATCGGCAGAAACGCCAGACACGCCAGCAGGGCATCAGACATTGAGTGAGTCCACATTTTGAGGTGCGGCACTGCTCGAGGTGCGGCACTGCATCACGCTCAGCACCGGGATGACGCTCAGCACCGGGAACTCACAGTCTTCAGCATCGAGTCGGATTTGCAACTCTTCCGGGAGCGGCTTACTCCTTGAAGAGGTTGTTCATCATCATGATGGCCGCCGGCCCGACAAGCACGACGCCGACGCTCGGGAAAATGAATAGAACCAGCGGCACGAGCATCTTGACCGACGTCTGCTGCGCGCGTTCTTCGGCCATCTGCCGCCGCTTGATCCGCATAGTGTCCGACTGAACACGAAGCGCCTGAGCGACCGACGAACCGAACTTGTCCGCCTGAATCAAAACGGCCGCCAGAGCGCGCACATCGTCGACTCCGGTTCGCAGTCCCAGATCGCGCAGAACTTCGCGCCGCTTGCGCCCCATCTGCAACTGCATGTTGCACAGGCTGAATTCGTAAGCAATGTCCGGAGCACTGTCAGACAGTTCTTCAGATACGCGCCGCATGCCCGCGTCCAGTCCAAGCCCGGCTTCGACACAGACCACCATCAGATCGAGCGCGTCAGGCAGCGACAGGAAGATACGTTCCATGCGTGACTTGCGGACCATCCACAACCAGATCTCCGGACCATAAAAGCCGATGCCGCCGGCGATGCACATCGTCACGATGCCGTTCATGTTCGTGCCGTATTTCACGAACCCAACAGCTCCGCCAATGAACAGGCACAGCAGTCCCAGACCAGATTTCGCTCCCCAGAACAGTTGTGTCGAATTCGGCGCATTGAAGCCGGCGTTCGCGAGTCTCAGCCGCGCGTCGTTCTTCTCAAGATCGGATTTCGGCTCAAGCGCTTTTGACAGTGTGGGTGCTGCTCTTTCCAGCACGTTCATCGCGGCGCTGCTCTTGCCTTCGTCGCCTTCTCCCTGCCTCAGCCGAGGATCGCGCAACTCGTCGAGCCGCTCGGTCGCCCGGTTGCTGTCGCCCGTAAAGAACAGAAACATCGCCCACAGCATCAGTGTGATCGCGCCGAAAATGGCCCACGGGATGATCTCGGAGAATTCCATCGCTTCGGTCCTGACTGGCGGTTCGCCGGTGTTTCTGCTGAGTGTTCTGATTGGCTCTGCCGGAAACGGTGACGCTCCACGACAGACTGGCCGACCGGCTTCAGATCTTGATGTTGATGATCTTCTTGATCACGACGGCTCCAACAATCTGCATCCCGATCGCATACAGCAGCATCTGTTTGCCGAGTTCTTCCTGAAACAGCACCATGACATAGTCCGGATTCATGTAATAAATCACGGCAAACAGGAGCGGAGGCATCGCCTGCAACGCGATGCCGCTCATGCGACCTTCGCCCGTCAGCGCCTGCACCTGCCCCATGATCTTGAAGCGTTCCCGGATGATGTAGCCGATCTTGTCGAGGATTTCGGCGAGGTCACCGCCGGCCTGCTTCTGAATGGCGACAGCGGTGACGAAGAACTTCAGGTCCATATTGGGCATGCGTTTGAGCATCCCCTTCAGAGCTTTTTCGATTGGCACACCGAGATTCTGTTCCTCGTACGCGAGCATGAACTCGGTTGCGATCGGCGCGGGCATCTCATCGACAACCACATGAATTCCCGAGTTGAGCGAGTGGCCGGACCGCAGAGCGCGAGCAATCAGTTCCATCGCGTCGGGCATCTGCTTGCCGAACGCCTTGAAGCGGCCACGGCGTCGAAACCACAGCCACAGCGGCGGCAGCAGCGCACACAGAATTCCGCAGACCGGCCACAACGGCATCGGCGCGCGACTGGCCCAGCCCACGAAAACACCTCCGCCGAGACACCCCAGACTGACCATAAAGAACTGTTCCGGACGAATGGGAGAGTCCGCCTGCTCAAAGAACAGGGCAATGTTTTCGACCCCCTTGAACATGCGCCCGAACATCGCTCCGAACCCGCTGGCGCCTTCCAGCAGTTCGTCCTTCATGATGCCCTGGTCGTCGGAATCCGGACGCTTCTGTCCGGTCAGCACTTCGAGCCGTTCTTCGGTCGACGAATCGCCGAAGTCCTTGAAGATGAACGCGATCGCAGCAACGAGCACGGTGACTGCCAGAAAGACTGCCCCCAGAATCAGTGGTGTCGCTTCCATTGTCGTGTTCCATTCGATCTGGCGGCACGTACGGGACGTTGCCGACCATCAATTCGTTGCGTTGCTGCCGTCGGGAATCTGCTATCGCTGAAGTGCCCTGCCGGGCTAACTGCCGAGACGTTTGGGGGCAAAGATGTTGGCCGGCAGCCGGACGCCGGCAGCCTCCAGTCGGTCCATGAAACTTGGACGGACCCCCGTCGACATGAAACTGCCGTAGGCCCGACCGTCTTCGTCAATGCCTTCCTGCTCGAACTTGAAGATGTCCTGCATGATGACCGTCTCGCCTTCCATCCCGAGCACCTCGGTGATGTAGGTGACTTTTCGCGGTCCGCCCTGAAGTCGGCTGGCCTGAATGATCAGGTCGACCGCAGCCGTAAACTGCGACCGCAGCGCCTTCATCGGCAGTTCGACACCGCCCATGCTGATCATGGTTTCGAGTCGCGAGACGGCGTCGCGTGGCGAGTTGGCGTGAATCGTCGTCAGCGAACCTTCGTGGCCGGTGTTCATGGCCTGCAGCATGTCGAGCGCTTCCGGACCACGACATTCGCCGATGATGATCCGGTCCGGACGCATTCGCAGTGCGTTCTTGACGAGATCCGTCGCCGAGATTTTGCCTTTGCCTTCGATATTCGGAGGCCGGGTTTCGAGTCGCAGGACGTGTTCCTGCTGAAGCTGAAGTTCGGCCGCATCTTCAATCGTGATGACACGCTGGTCGCCGGGAATAAATGACGAGAGCGTGTTGAGCAGCGTCGTCTTACCGGAACCGGTACCGCCACTGATGATGCAGTTGAGCCGCGCTTTCATGGCGGCTTCCATCAGCATGACCATCTCGGGCGTGAACGCGCCGAAGCGCAGCAGGTCTTCGAGCGTCAGCGGGTTGGCCCCGAATTTACGAATCGTCAGCGACGCCCCATCGATTGCCAGCGGCGGGATGATCGCGTTCAGTCGCGAGCCGTCCGGCAACCGGGCATCGACCATTGGCGACGTTTCATCAACGCGACGGCCAACCTTCGACACGATGCGGTCGAGAATCTGCAGCAGGTGGTCGTTGTCGCGAAAGACAGTCTTTGAGCGCTGAATCCGCCCGTCCTTTTCCACGAAGACATGCTTCGGACCATTGATCATGATGTCCGCGACGCCGGGCTCTTTGAGCAGCATTTCGAGCGGACCGAAGCCGAACGTTTCGTCGAGGATTTCTTCAATCAGTCGTTCGCGTTCGGAACGGTTCAGCAGCGGATTCTCTGTGTCGCAGAGATGCTCGATGACGAGCCGAATCTCGCGCCGCAGCGTGTCGCCTTCCAGGTCGCCCAGGCGGGACAGGTCGAGCTTTTCGACCAGCTTGCCGTGGATCGTCCGTTTGAGCGTTTCAAAATCTTGAGCCGGGTTGTCGCTCCGTGAACGTTGAGCGAAAGACTGCGTCGCCATCTTCCAGGACCTCGGACTGCCCCTCGAAAAAGCACCGGGAAACCATTTCCCCGCGCGACTGCATCGCCCGGTGTCTGCGGCATCGTGGTCCGCAGAGAGTCCCCCGGATGAAGACAGTCGAGGCAAACATAGGTCAGGAAAACGCCGCGTGACGTCTCAGATTGTCGCCAATCCGCTCGAACGCCACGGAGTCCGATATCGACGGTACCGCGTAAAAAAGGACAACCCGTCGAATCGCTGGAACAGGAGCGGTTTCCGCCGCAGAATCAGGCTGGGGCAACCGCCTCGCGGTCAAGTTCGATTGATTCGACTCGGAAGCCAGCACCTTCCACATCACGAACGGCCGACGCGATGGCGTCCTGCAGCGACGGGCCTTCGCGGTCGAATTCCAGTTCAAGCCCGTCAGTATGAACGCTCACGGCAGCGCCATCGCAGCCTGCAGCGCCCAGCGTGTCGGTGGCGTCCAGAAGCTCGGTATCTGTCACTTCCGGTGAAAATGGACCGCTGACGATCAGTCGGAAACGGAACTCAGTCATCGTTCTTTCCTTACGGTCCAGGACAGCGATCGACTTTGCGACGAATAGCAGCTGCATGGTTCTGAGGATTTCGCGGCGTCGACCAGATTGACATTCCGCAAATCCGATGACCGCACCCGCAGAACATAACGCCCCAGGCGTGCGCTCTCGGCTCGGATCACTGAATAGTCCACCAGTTTTCGTCAGCATACCGCAGTGCTTCGCGGATGTGCTTGTTCGAGTGACTGGCCATCACAATCTGCCTTCATATGCACCAGCGGTCGCCTCCATGCGAAAGAGACCGCTTTTCCGTGCACATTCAGCGGAAGCCGACTTCGTTTACTTCTTCTTCGGAGCAGCCGGTCGACGACGCGGATTCCTGAACCCCGGCTTCAGACTCGGAGGATCTTTCGGTACGGAACCGCTGTCATCCGGCACCTCATAGACATCCTGCAGACGCTTCGCTTCGTCCGTCAGCTTTTTCGCGATACTCGCGTAAGCCGGGTCGGAATAGACGCTCTGCATTTCGCGCGGGTCCTTTTCGAGGTCGTACAACTCCCATTCGCCAAGATTGTAGAAGTGGATCAGCTTGTACCGTTGCGTGCGGACTCCGTAGTGGCGACGGACCATGTGGGCCGACCGGCGGTTTCCATAAAACTCGTAATAGTGATAGTAGAGGCTCTCGCGCCAGTCCGCGGGAGTCTTGCCAGCGAACAGCGGCTTCAGACTGAGGCCCTGCATCTCGCGCGGAATGTCGACGCCGGCGATGTCGAGAAACGTTTCCGCGAAGTCAAGGTTGCTGGTCAGGTCGGTGTTCCGCGAGCCCGGCCGAATGACGCCCGGCCAGCGAGCCATCAGCGGCATGCGGTAAGACTCCTCGTACATGAACCGCTTGTCGAACCAGCCGTGATCTCCGAGATAGAAGCCCTGATCTGACGAGTAGATCACGACGGTGTTTTCTGCGAGGCCGGACTCGTCGAGGTAATCGAGCACGCGACCGACATTGTCGTCGACCGACTGCACACACCGCAGGTAGTCCTTGATGTAGCGCTGGTACTTCCAGCGGATCAGGTCTTTGCCGTTCAGGTTCGCTTTGCGGAATGCCGCGTTCTTCGGTTCGTAGGCGGCGTCCCAGGCAGCCCGCTGTTCAGGCGTCAGATTGCGTGGCGGCGTGAGTTTCAAATCGTAATCCGTCAGCGTGTGCTCGACGGTCATGTCCTGCTGCTTCGCTGCCGAGCCGCGCCCCGTGTAATCATCGAACAGGTTGTCCGGTTCGGGGATCTCGACATCGTCGAACATCGTCAGGTACTTCGGTCCCGGCTGCCAGTTTCTGTGCGGAGCCTTGTGCTGGTACATCAGCATGAATGGCTTGTTCTGGTCGCGGTCGTTCTTCAGCCAGTCGAGTGCCAGGTCGGTAATGATCTCCGTCGTGTAGCCGACGTGCTTTGTCTTCTCGCCATTGCGGATCATCGGCGGGTTGTAATACGGCCCCTGCCCCTGCAGGACTTCCCAGTAATCAAAGCCCTGCGGATCGCTCATGCCACCGTGGCCCAGATGCCATTTCCCGATCATTGCCGTCGTGTACCCGGCCTGCTGCAGCAGTCGCGAAAAGATCTGCTGACTGGCGTCGAACCGGTTGCCGTTCTGCAGAAAGCCGTTCAGGTGGCTGTGCTTGCCAGTGAGGATGACCGCCCGGCTGGGACCGCAGATCGAGTTCGTGCAGAAGCAGTTCTCGAACAGCATTCCCTCGTTGGCAATGCGGTCGAGGTTCGGTGTCCTGTTGATCTTCGATCCGTAAGCACTGATGGCATGAGCGGCGTGATCATCGCTGAAAATGAACAGGATGTTGGGCCGCTTTTTCACTGCGTCAGCCGCGGGCGACACTGACACAAGCACCGGAAAACAAACAACGATGACGCACAGATG
>Ga0209578_10001379_pt1 | contig 22972 bp, 18 predicted proteins | sample tdAd472_FD_187127 | JGI IMG/M metagenome (GOLD analysis project Ga0209578, IMG submission 187127) | Marine sediment microbial communities from the Atlantic coast under amendment with organic carbon and nitrate - tdAd47.2 (SPAdes)... | ecosystem: Environmental > Aquatic > Marine > Coastal >...
TGCGAACCTGATTAGCAATGCCATCAAGTTCTCCGCTGATGGCGACGTCAGCATTGTTTGTGAGCGAAACGATATCGCGGGTATCGACGAGAACCAGACCGGGTTGAAGTTCACGGTCAAGGATTGCGGTATCGGTATCGGTACCGAAGACCGGGAGAAACTGTTCAAACAATTTTCGCAGGTGGAAGACTCCGATTCCCGCAACTACGGCGGCACGGGCCTGGGGCTAGCAATCTCCAAGGAGCTTGCGATGCTGATGGGCGGCATGATCGGCGTTGACAGCGAACCGGGCAGTGGCAGCCGTTTCTGGTTTACGATCGTTGTGACCCGTGGCGATGAGAGCGCGATGATACCGGCGTCAGTCAAGGGTATTGGCCAGCGCAGTGGAGTCGGTACCGAAGACGAATCGTTCGTGGTTGACGGGAACGACAGGGTGCTGGTCGTCGACGATAACGAAGTTAATCTATTAGTCGCGCAGCGTATGCTGGAGCAACTCGGTTACACCGTCGACATGGCGACGAGTGGCGAGCAGGCGATCGCAGCGAGCGCGATCGACGACTATGCAGTCATCCTCATCGATTCACAGATGCCGGGCATGGATGGCAACGAGGCGACTCGCATTATTCGCGACCGTGAGTCAGACGAGCACCACACGCCGATTATCGCGTTGACCGCCAATGCAATGCGCAGCGATCGGCAAAAAGCGTTCGACGCCGGTGTCGATGATTATCTCAGCAAACCGGTATTCATCGAGGATCTGCAGGCATCATTGCAGAGAGTATTGAGCGCCGCGCGTGGTACCCAGGTGGCGGTGGAGCAGCGGCGAGCGCCGCTGTCGGGAGAAATGCCGGAGCGTGTCTTCGACGCCAAGATCATCGATGAGCTGCGGCTGATTCGTGGCTCGCGGAATGGCGACCTGTTCAGAGAGTTGGCAGATCAATTTCTGCAGCATATGCCTGCCTGGATACGCGACCTCGAGAGGGCAGCACAGGATAATGACAACCACGAGGTGCGCCGCCAGGCGCATCGATTGCTCGGCTTGTGTCGCCAGATAGGGGCCGAACGTATGGCGGCGCTATGTGTCAGGCTGGAGCACGTCAAAGACGAGGTAGAGGAAGAGCTGCTGCTACAGGAAGTCTCAAGGCTGCAAGTCGAATTCGAGGCCGCCTACCGGGAACTGGACGACCGTCACCTGGGCGACTGAGCGCCCCTCAAATCACTGTGTGGGAATAAAAGAGAGCCGGCGACAGCGCCACTCTGGTCCTCCGCAGTTCCACAGACTTCATGGCACGTGCTGCCGCCGGCATACCGTGACTACACATAGTTGAAACGCAGAGCATTGCCCTTCGGTTGCAGGAACTGGACATAATGCAGAAACATTTTTCGACGTAAGAATGTTCTATAAATTCATGATTTACAAAAAGTTAATGGGTAGTCAGTTGCCGGAAAATGCTTCCTGCAAGTAGGCGATTACCGCCTCGATATCGTCGGCCGTAAATATGTCCTGCCAGGCGGGCATGGAGGTTCCCGGAATCCCGACCAGGATGCGCTGTTCTAGCGCGGTGGCATCGTGAATCAGCCGGAAACCCGGGTCCGTGAAGTCCCGCGGACGTGGTTCGAGGCAGCTGCCGATCCAGTTTTTGCCCGTGCCGTCCGCCGCGTGACAAAACGCGCAATTTTCCTCGTAGAGCGGCCGGCCCGCCAGCGCGAGATCGGAAAGCCCGGTGGAGTCCGGTGCGACATCGTGCACAGCGTAGGGTGAAGCGCCCGTCATCGAAATCGTCAGGGCATCACACACGATCAAGGTGCTTGGCGACTGACGGGCGAAACCGGTAGGGCTCAGAAAATGCGCAATGCGCCGATGGTTATCACGTTTCTCTCGTAGGAGAACTCTGGGTCGCTCGAGTTGTTATCGGAGAACTGGTAGCGCAGCGCCAGCAGCCAGTGGTCTTTGATAGTCCTGGTTATTGCCATCGAAATCGACGTCAGGTCTTCGTTGCGAGGCACGAGCAGGTCGTCATAGTCGCTGCTCCGAAGGCCGATACCGGCTTCCAGGCCCCATTTCTCCCGCAACTGCAGGCGATAGTCGGCCTGGACGCGATAGCGCCGCGGGGATACGCCGGGATCGTCACGGTCATTCAGCTCGAATCCCAGCCGCAACGTGAAGTCGTGGTGGTTCGGGGACCAGCGGTAGCGAAAGTCGAATCGTTGCCGCCAGCCCGCAAGGCCCGCAAAACTGGCGTCCGTGTCGTCCACCAGATCGTAGTGGTAGCGAAAATCCATGGATGCGTCGGTGTCGAGGGTGCGTGTGGCACGAGTGCCCAGGCTCAGCTCGCGTTCGAAGCCCGATCCGCCCAGTGTCCCGTAGATGAAGTATGCGTTCGCTTCAATACGCCAGTCGTCAGGTCTCCAGACATACAGACCGCCTAGCCGAAACTCCGATTGATCGAAGTCGTCGGCGTCAGGGTAGGCGACCGCATAAACGCTGGCATCCAGCAGAACTCCCCTCAGCCACGGCGTCGTACCACGGATCGTGCCGAAGAAATCAGCCATCGGGCTTTCCGATGTCACGCCTGCGGGCAACCCCAGGCTGTCACGAAGTGCCACGTTGTCGTCGTGGCCGATGCGTGCGGCAACCGAGCCGTACCAGTCGGAAGGCAGTTCCTGTTCAGTTTTCTGCACCATGTCGGCAGCAAGGGCACGCAACTTTTCGTCCTCCGGGCTCTGCCGGAATGCTTCAATGAAGTGACCTTGTGCGCCTCTGGGATTGCCCAGGCGCCGTTCGGCCAGGCCCATGTTGTATTCGGCAAGCCCGCGCATTTTCGGATATCGCTCCCCGATCAATCCAAACGTGCGGAGCGCGTCGTCGTATTGGCCGAGTTTGAACTGGCACGTGGCGATGTTGTAGTGGACGGCAGGTCCGGGCAGTCCTGAGTCTCGCGCGATCTCGAAAAACAGCAGCGCTGACGCGTAATCACCCGCCGCAAACGCTGCCTGGCCCGATTCCCACTCCTGTGCGGCTGCGGCATTCGCAACGGGCGCAAGTGCCACGAAATGCATCGCGATCAGGAGCATTGTCAGTCTGCGGATGAGCATGCGCGGAAGTCGGCCAGAATATGGAAAATACCAACTGTATCAATAACAAAAGAGCCCCTCGAACGGTAGTTCGAGGGGCTCGCATTGTGACCGCGGTCACGAATTCAAAGTGATTGCCGGACCTCAGGGTCGGCCAGGATTTTCGGGTCGTCCGGGCGGATCGGGACGGTCATCGGAGCGGCCGCGGTTCTCGCGATTTTCCTTGGCCTTATCGGACATTTCCTGGCCACGATCACGGGCTTCCTGCGCCTGCTCGCTTGCGTTGTTGCCATCTTCCTTGTCGCGTTTTTCGTTCGCCGTCTTGAGGCCCTTGGCAGAATTCTCAACCGCCGTATGCTGGTCCTCTTTGTTGGCATCCAGAAGGTGCTGTGGCAGCGTGATTTCCTTCGTCACGGCATCTGGCAGTTCCGCTTCTGCGGCCCCCATCAGTCGGATGGTTGCTTCCGCATCGTCGGCTTCCGCGTAGACGTTGGTACTGAATGCCATCAGTGCCAGCGCCGGAATAATTAATGTCTTGTACTTCATTTCATCGATCCACGTGTTTGTGCTGCCCAAGCGTCACGGTTTCGATCCCGTTCTTATCCGCATTCATACTTCAATAAACGTCCGGAAGCCGCAGATGTTCCCGCTTCTGAACATAATCAACCATCGGTCCTCAATTGCACGACGAAAAGTTGTTCGCTGTCGGGATGATTGAGTCTCACGACCATCTGCCCGCCGTCCTCTCCGATTGCTATCACCGGTAGTGTCAACTTGTTAACGCCAGCGTCCAGGTTATCTGTCCAACTCAGTTCGCGGCGATCCCCGAAGCCGTCGATCTGCACGTCACCCGACAACATGATGCTGATCGTCGCGTCCTGTAATGGTCGATCCGCCTCGATCGCAACATGCATCGAGCGGGCCTCTTCCATCGACACATAGAATTCGGCTACTGCCGGCTCCTCTGGAACCGTCAGCATGCCGAGCGTAAAGGCAACGGCGAGCAACGACGCTGCGATTGCGCCACCGAAACCAGCCCCAAGCCAGAATCGTTGTCCGGACGACTGCCGCTCGCTGGCGTCAAATGTCCGGCTCATGACTCGATCGAACGTGCCCTCCGGCGCGCTCTCGGTCGGCCAGGAACGGATGGCGTGCATTGCCGATGCGCCTTCGAGTGCATTGGCGCAATTCTCACACGCTGCTATGTGATTCATGCAAGCACGGCGTTGATCGTCCGGCAGGTCGTCGGTGACCAGCGTGGGAATCCTGTCTGCTACAACATCACATTTCATTGCTTGTTACCTACGATAGTGAGCACCGGCTTTTGTATTGCTTCGTTCGAGAGCAGTCGGCCGAGCCTGGAGCGTGTCCGGTGCAAGCGGGACTTGATGGTTCCCTCCGGCAAACCGGTCAGATTCTTCAACTCCTGCAGCGAAAAACCCTCGATATCATGCAATGCCAAAAGGCTGCTTGCCTCGCTGTTCAAAATACCCATGGCCCTTATGATCTTGTCGACGCGCATTTCGCGTTCCAACAGATCATCCGGTCTGGATCCGTCCGGAATGATGCTCTCCGGGTCGTGCGAATCAGCACCGGTATCGGCCAAATCCACCGGCGAACGCTCGCGCGATCGCTGGATGTCAATGAACCGGTGATACAGGATTTTCAGCAGCCAGGCACGTCGAAATTCGATGGTCTCCAGTTCTTCGATGCGCTGGTGTGCTTTCAGACACACATCCTGTACCAGGTCCTCGGCGTCTGCGGCGCACACCGTCAGGCGTCGCGCCGCTGCAAATAGCACATCGAAGTGAGGCCGCACCAGGTCCGTGAAGCGGCTGTTGTCTGTCCGGCTTGTCATGCCGGCAACATTGCCCAATGCCGATGTCCGCTTTTTGTCTGACGTCTACTATTCATAACGATGAGCCACGGTTGAAAGTTGCCCGCTTTTTACATAATGGAATGCCTGGGCGTGTGCGCCAGTGCACATAATGGCCAATTCAGCCGGGCATTGCAGTGACGTATTCCCCACCATGAAACAGCAGCGGTAAGCCGTCGACGGATACATGCGCAAGCACTCTGCCAATGATGATGTGGTGATCGCCCGCGTCGTGGATCGACTCGGTGGCACAGTCGAAACGGGCCAGGACTCCGGGAAGAAGCGGCACGTTGTCGTTGGAGATTTCGTAATCAATGCCGTTGTAGATCGCGTGGTCCGTGCGCGCGAAATGTTCTGCGAACGACTGTTGATCTGCTCTGAGGACGTGTACGGCAAAGCGCTCGGCACTGAGATAGGCGTTGAGCGAATTGGAGACCTTGGCGATGTTCCAAAGCACGAGTGGCGGAGCGAGTGATACCGAGCTGAAGCTGTTTGCTGTGATGCCTCTTGGGGAGCCGTCGCTCGCGCAACACGTGACGACCGTTACGCCGGTCGCGAATTTCCCCAAGCTGCGGCGGAGCTCTGTTTCGGTGTCGCTATCCATAACCGTCGCAGTATACGCATGTGATCGTGGGAGCAGAAAAAAACCCCGCTGCCAGGTGGCAGCGGGGCTGAGCCAGTCGGGGTGCCTTAGCGGGGGATAAAACTAAGTTAGCTACCTCTGTTTCATGGCTCCAGGAGATAGATGCCGACTTTGTGCGCCGTGAAGACGTTTGAGTCGACGTCATATTTGCCCCGGGCGAACATCGAGCGTGCTGTCGTCGCGCCATTCAGGCTCGTCGTCAGGTCCGCGACGAAGTCGCCAAAATCCGAGTACTGCCGGAGGCTGTCCGCCGTCTTGATGAAGAACAGCATGCGGTCTGACTCGCGCGGAACAATCAATGTATCGGAGTCGAGCGTCGTCAGGTCGATCAAAACAGGTCCATGCTCTATGTGGTGGCGGACGTCAATGTCGTCGTTCTGATTATTCAACAGCAGTCCCTCGCCATCCATGCGCAGGAACGGGGCGACTGTGCCTTCGGCACCCCAGCCAACGCCAAGCGCACTGCGCACATCCGTGTAATCGATCACGGTGCGTCCGGTGAAGTCCGGCGGAGCAGTCCCGAACGCTTCGGGGAACCCGCGCGCGACGATGGGCTTGCCAGTTGAGAAGTTCGCGAGCGTCAGGTTGCCCGTCGCGATCTCATAGTTCTCGGGATCGGCGTCAAGGTCTGGAGATGCGCCTGTACCGCTGAAGTCGAAGATACCGACACGGCGGCGATCGATGGCATACAGCGTGATGTCAGTCTGACCAGGGACCACTGTGTTGACGATGCCTGCCAGATGCGTGACATGCATGCGCACGGCGCCTTCTGTTGCGTCAAACAGTATCTGCGGTGAATTCGCGTCAGTGACTATCGGTGCGGGGTCAGGGCGGTTGCCACGGATCGTTACACGCTGTCCGATTGAAATCGCGCCGATGTTGAGATCAGACTGTCGATGATGATCCTTGAAGACCTTCGTGTTCGGGCCGATCTCAACAACGACATCGTCATGGAAGTGCGCTCTGCGGTCGCTGGGAATGAATGTAGCTCCTCGAACCGTCAGGAGGTTACCCTCGCGGGCGATGACGTTACCGACGACGGCATCACGATCGATACCCGGAACGCTCGACCCGGCGAGCACGATGCTGGCCGTGTATTCACGACTCGCTACGTTCAACGTGCCTCCGGCGATTGTCGGCGTGCCCGGACCCGCGGCAGCGAGTGCGCGTAAACCTTGCGCGCCAAGGAACGCCTCACCATTGACTTCGAATTCCGTGTCATCGTTCGTGTGCACGGTAAAGCGCCCGAAGTCGCCCTGGCGGTCGTGGAAAGGCCGTACCGCGATGACATAGCGACTGGCGTCCTCTTGAACTTCTACAAGGGGACCACGCACGCGCATGTCCTTTTCGTCGACAGGTGTAACTTCGGCAACGATGAATTGCTCGGACGCCGCGGTCGCCGGTGTTGGGTCGATGTTGACCTCATGCGATGCATCCAGGTCGAAGTCGAGCTGGATCAGCGACGTCAGACCGCGACGAACGTGCAACTGGTCACGATTCGACAGGACGATCTTGAGTTCGGTTTGTGCAAATGGCGTGCCTTCGAGATTCGTGACAACCGCTTCCTTCGAGGTGTCGCCGACCGCGACGAACACTTCTGCGTCCGCATAGTCGAAGCTGATCGTGCCGGAGACATAGGTCGCAGGCGGCACGGTCGCGACCGTGACGAGTTCGGTGAGGTCGACGTAGTCGGTAAAGTTGATACGGGTCTTGCGAGGCATCGTCTCGACGATGCGGCCGTTGGCCGTCTCGAGCTTCAGGGACAGGACGTCTACCGTGTAATTGACGAAATCGCCGTCGGCATCCGTGAAGGCGACGATCACGGATCCACATTCGGCGAGCGTGCTCGTGTCGGCCGGGTTACAGGCGGCCAGCGGGTCGGATTGATTGGACGATGTGCTGGCGCCACCGCTACAGGCTGCGAGTGTGAGCGCTGCGAGCAAAATCGCTGCCCGGCTGATCGCGTTCCTTGCGCCTGCTAGCCCAGGCATTGCGTCTCTTGCGAAATTCATGACTCTCTCCTTGTGCGAGTGCATCGGTATTCAGAGCCAATAACGGGCGAGGGCCGATTGGGTTGACGCAGACCCCTCAATGCCTTGCCAGAGAGCAGGCCAATGCGACAATAAGCACCGGGAAGCCTAAAAAAGTCAGCAACTTATCTTGTATTCCTGCGGTAACCTGTCAAAATGCGATTACCCATGGCGAACCCGTCCGACAGCACCATAACAACGGGTATCCGGCAACGCCGTCCGCGCGCCGGAGAACGCACTCGCGGCGCCGTAGACGCACTCCAGACCAAAATTGCCGTTAATCTTCAGGATCTCGATGCAGAAACCTGCACCGCGGTGTTGCAGTCGAATATCTCGGAGCTGCCAGATGCGGCCGGGTGTGACGCCGCGTTCCTGGCGCTAATCGACGAGGATGGCCGCAACTTTCAGCCGGTACTGGCGGCAAAGACGGGCTTTGCGCGCTGCAATCCTGATGTCCTGAGCGGCGAGCGCATCGCCGACTGGCCGTGGCTGATGAAGCGACTTGGACATCTCAAGGTCGTAGAGATCGACGATACGGGCGCTGGTCCCAAGGTCGCCCGGTCCGAGCTCGGTCGCCTGGCGGAGTTGCAGATCGGCTCGGTGCTTATTATCGGTTTCTCCGTGCACGGGGAGATCGCTGGTTTCCTCGCGTTGGCCAACGAAGAGTCCGCCACGAGTTGGGACGCCAACCTGCATTTGTTGATCAAGCTGATCGGCGCGTCGCTTGCGACGGGCCTGGAGCGTCTGCGCGACCAGGAGATTCTGAACGAGCTTCGCGAACGTAATGAGCTTGTATCGATGACGGCGAACGACGGCATCTGGGATTTCGATGGTGCCACCAAGCGCGTCGATCTGTCGCGTCGCTGGAAAACGATGCTCGGCTACGACGCAGACGACGAGGATGTGCTTCTCGACTGGTATCACCTGGTACATCCGGATGACATGGCCCGCGTACAGTCGCGGATGCGCGAGCATCTCGAGGGCAAAACGCCTTTTTTTGAATCCGTGCACAGAATGAAGCACCAGTCGGGAGACTGGCGCTGGATGTCGAGCCGCGCCAAGGCGGTGCTCGACACGAACGGCCGGCTACTGCGGTTGCTTGGCGTCGAGGTCGACATCACGGAGCGTAAGCTTTATGAGGAAGCTCTGTTCCGGGAGAAAGAAAGCGCCCAGATAACGTTACAGTCGATCGGCGACGGCGTAATTACGACGGATGCGAAGGGCAACGTCGAGTACGTCAATCCGGTCGCCGAAGGCCTGACTGGATGGAAAGTCGATGATGCCAGCGGCCGGCCGATCGACGAGATTTTTCGCGGGTTTCACGAGGAAACCTGCGAGCCCCTGGAGAATCCGCTGGCCGTGTCGATTCGTCGTGACCGGGCGATCAAATCGGTGCGACCGACGCTGCTGATACGGCGTGACGGCAACGAACTCTACATTGAGAGTACTGCATCCCCGATTCGTGATGGCAAAGGGGCCGTGACGGGTGGCGTGCTCGTGTTTCATGACGTCAGCGAGTCTCGCGAACTCAACCGGCGCCTGAGCTACCATGCCAGCCACGATATCCTGACCGGACTCGTCAATCGTCGTGAGTTCGAAAGCCGTCTCGAAAGAGCGCTGAAGAGTGCGCGGGCACGCGAGACAGCGTACGCGCTGCTGTATCTCGACCTCGACCAGTTCAAGATCGTCAACGATACCTGCGGACACAGCGCCGGTGATACCCTGCTGCACCAACTCGGCAATCTTCTGAAGGCCAAGATTCGCTGGCGTGACACACTGGCGCGCCTGGGTGGCGACGAATTCGGTGTGCTTCTCGAGAGCTGTAATCTCGATGAGGCGATGCAGACCGCAGAATCGCTGCGCGCCGCAATCGGCGACTACAAATTCATGTGGGACGATCGCTCGTTCCGGCTTGGTGTCAGCATCGGCGTCGTGCCGATCACCGCGGACAATGAAGATGTTGCGGCATTGTTGAGCGCGGCTGACAGTGCCTGTGCCGCCGCCAAGGAAGCCGGGCGAAATCGTATCCACAGCTTTCAGGAAAACGACATCGACCTCATGCGCCGTCGCCGAGAGATGCAGTGGGCGGCACGCATTAATAACGCGCTCGAGGAGAACCGCTTCGAGTTGTTCCGGCAGACGATTCAGCCACTGCAAGCCGAAGAAGAGGGCGCTCACTACGAGATTCTTTTGCGTATGCGGGACGAGAATGGCGGCATCATCTCTCCCGGGCTGTTTATCGAGGCTGCCGAACGTTACTGCATAACTCCTGCTATTGATCGTTGGGTGATTCGTAGCGCGTTTCGCTGGTTGGTATCAGAGGCGGATGAACGCGAACGGCTGCTGTTGTGTTCGATCAATTTGTCAGGGCAGAGCCTGGGTGACGAGAAGTTCTTACCTTTCGTCATCGACCAGTTCCAGATGTCGGGCCTGGATGCCACGAAGATCTGTTTTGAAATCACCGAGACGGCGGCGATTGCCAGCTACTCACAGGCAAACCGCTTCATCAACGCATTAAAGGAGCTCGGCTGTAAATTCGCCCTGGACGACTTCGGCACTGGCTTGTCATCGTTCGGTTACCTCAAACACTTCCCGGTAGACTTCCTCAAGATCGACGGTAGTTTCGTCAAGGAGATCCTGCATGATCCGATTGACCGCGAAATGGTACGCTCGATTAATGAGATCGGGCATCTCACCGGCAAGCAGACGATTGCCGAGTTTGCGGAGAACGAAGAGATCATCACGATGCTCAGGGGTATGGGCATCGACTATGCACAGGGTTACGGTGTTTCCGAACCCAAGCGTGTTACCCGTGCCGTAGCCTGTTAACCCTGTTTCTTTCAGTCGATGCGAAACAGCATCGACAAATCCACTGCATTGATATTTTTGGTTAAGGCTCCGGTCGAGATGTAATCGACTCCGGTTGCAGCGATCTGCGGCAAGGTATCCAGCGTGACATTGCCTGATGCTTCGAGTTCGGCTCGCGCATAACCGTAGCCGGCGTTGGTGCTGACGGCTTCGCGTAAATCCGGCACCGAGAAATTATCGAGCAGAATGCGAGCAGCTCCCGCGTCCAGGGCTTCTTTCAATTCCACAAGAGACTCCACTTCAACTTCGATCAGTACATCACTGTCGTCGTCGCGGGTGCGTTGCAATGCAGCCGTGATGCCGCCTGCGCTGCGGATGTGATTCTCCTTGATGAGAATCGCGTCGTACAGCCCGACCCGATGATTCCCGCCACCTCCACAACGCACGGCATATTTCTGTGCGTGGCGGAGTCCAGGGACCGTCTTGCGTGTGTCGAGCAGGCGAGTATCAGTGCCTTCGATAGCCGCGACGTATTTTGCGGTCGTTGTCGCCGTTGCCGACAGAGTTTGCAGAAAGTTCAGGGCCGTGCGCTCGCCGCTCAGCAAAGGCCGTGCCGGTCCCACGAGTTTGCAGATCACGTCGTCTGTTTCGGCCCGCTCGCCGTCCTCGATATACCAGTCGACGAGGATGCTCTCGTCCAGTTGGCGGAATACTTCGGTTGCCCAGAGGTGCCCTGCCAGCACCAGCGATTGCCGGGCAACGATCTTTGCCCCTGCGATCTCGTCAGGGTCAATAAGGGCCGCAGTCAAATCGCCCCCGCCGATATCCTCGGCGAGGGCGTCTCTTACATTTACTCGTATGACGTCTTCGAGGTTTTGCACGCTGCGATCAGAGGAAAAAGCCTCCGTGACCAAATCCGACCATGCTCATGAGCATCGGGATCGAAAGCAGTGTATTCGTGCGCGACGCAAGGAATGCGACTCTTTTTGCCTTGGCGATCTCGTCGGCGCTTGCCTGAACAATGCCGAGGACCTTTTTCTGATTTGGCCAGATTAATACCCAGACATTGAACAACATGATTGTGCCAAACCATGCGCCAACGCCGATGATCAGCCCTTGTGCAGACCCGTTTTCGAGCATGCCGAGCGTGAAAGCATCTGTGAACATATTCAGCCGCATGAGGGCTGCGGCGCCTGTTAGCCACGTGGCCAAAGCGCCCCAACGGAACCACCATAGCGCACGCGGTGCGACGTATTTTGTGATGCCCGCTCCGCCGGGCCCACCCTCATCGCTAATGGCATCCCCAAGCGCGGGTACCTGGACAAAGTTGAAATAGTATAGGAGCCCGATCCAGGTAATTCCTGCCAATACATGTAACCAGACGATCAGACTTATCTCGTTAACATTAACGCCCATCGTCGCAGCAGCGATAACAATGGCGAGAACCACCCCGGCGATGATAACGCCGGCGACACTTTCTAGAGGGTTCATTGATTGCTCCTCCGGGATTCTTTTTGTGAGTTATTGGTATGTTAACGTGCGCCCCCGGTGGCGCAGCCGGTATTATAAGAGACTGATTCGTTCAAACGAGAATTATTTCAAGTTGCTGAAATGGCGCGTTGGAGTGAGATTTCGTGTAGAACGAGTTTCGAATAGTTCCGTAATTCATTGATATATAAGAATCCAATAAACTGAGGGCTTGGTATGAGAGTCGTGGTCATCCTATTGTCGCTCTTGATGTTTTCGGGCTGTACGGCCATGCTGGTAGGTGCCGACGTTGCTCCGGCGGAACAAAATGAAACGGACGAGGACGAAGAGTCCAGGAAGAAAAGGTAGGTAACGTGGACGTAACAAACAGAATCGAAGAACAACTGAATTCGCACGAAATTCTCTTGTACATGAAGGGCACGCCGGACTTTCCACAGTGCGGATTTTCCGGGCAGGCCGTTGCGGCGCTCAATTCGATCGGCAAGCCCTATGCCTTCGTCAATATCTTCGAGGACGAGGAGATTCGCCAGGGGTTGAAGGAATATTCAAAGTGGCCGACGTTTCCGCAACTGTACGTCAAGGGGGAACTCATCGGCGGTAGCGACATCGTTATCGAGATGTATCACTCCGGTGAGTTGAAGGATCTTCTCGAGGATGCTGGCGAGGAATAAGCGCTTACAGGTGCCCCTCAAACACCGGTTGAAACCGGTTCACAATCTCACAGAAAACGTCGGCGGTGATTTCAGCATCGTAAGCCGCCGAATGTGCTGATTCCTCGTCGAATTCGAATCCCGCAGCACTTACCGCGCGCGATAACACCGTTTGCCCGAACGCGACGCCGCAGAGTGTCGCCGTATCGAAACTCGAAAACGGGTGAAACGGATTCCTCTTGATGTCGGTTCGTGCGATGGCTTCGTTGAGAAAGCCGAGATCGAACGAGGAGTTGTGCCCAACGAGAATTGCACGGTTGCAATTCGCTTCGCGAATCGCGAGACGAACCTGGCGAAACACGCGTTGCAGGGCATCGCGCTCATCGATGGCGGGTCGCAGCGGATGATCCGGATCAATGCCGTTTACCGCCAGTGACGCCGGCTCCATATTGGCGCCTTCGAACGGTTTGACGTGGTAGCGGATCGTCTCGGTACGGCCCAGGTCGCCCTTGTCGTCGAATTCCAGCAGCACGGCCGCAATCTCGAGCAGGGCGTCGGTTTTCGAGTTGAAACCGCCTGTTTCAACGTCGACGACCACGGGCAGGAAACCGCGGAAGCGGTCCGCCATTTCTATCCTATCCGTCACTCAATCCGCCGATTCGAGAATTTTCTCGTCCAGCACCAGGCTCATCGTATACCGCACGCCGAAACCCGTCACTTCGGTGGGCACGTGCCCGAGTCCGCCCTTGTGATTGCTGGCCGACAGGTCCATGTGAACCCAGGGCACGTCGTTTTCGACAAATTCAGCCAGGAAACTGCCGGCGAGAATGTGATCGCCGATACCTTCAACCGAGCACTGCTGCAGATCGGCGACCTCGCTCTTGAGATCGGCCAGAAACTCCTTGCCGATAGGGAACGGCCAAACACGTTCACCGCAGTGTCGCCCGGTTCGCTTCAGTCGCGGGTGCCATTGACTGCGATTTGTGAACACGCCGCAATAACGTGTCGTGATGGCGTTGACACAGGAGCCGGTCAGAGTCGCGTAATCGATGATTGCGCCCGGCTTGTCCCGGCTCGCGAGCACGAGTGTGTCGGCCAGTGCCATCCGGCCTTCCGCGTCGGTATGAATCGTCTGAATCGTTTTGCCGTTTGCTGCGACTACCAGGTCCTGTGATTTGTAGGCGGACGGCCCGGTACGGTTCTCGGTAATCGCGAGCCAAGTGTCTACTGCCATCGGAAGTTGCATGTCGGAGATGGCCAGTAGAGTACCCAATGCCACGGCGCTGCCTTGCATATCGCCGTGCATATCGAGCATTGAGCGGAAGGGCTTCAGGTTGGTTCCGCCGGTATCGAAAATGATGCCCTTGCCGACGAGACTGACGTCCGCCTGGGCGGTTTTGGCGGCGGGACGGTAGCGCAAACGAACAATCGAGGCACTGTCATCGTCGTTGCCCTGGGCAACCGCGAGAAAGGCGCCAGCGCCGAGTTTTTCCAGTTCCCCGGTACCGAAGCGCTTATATTGCCAACCGCGATCTTTCGCGAGGTCGCGCAACATGTCGGCGTAGCCCTTGGCATCGAGCTTGTTCGGCGGCAGCGCAGTCAACCAGCGGGCGAGATTATTGCCATCTGCCTCCGCGCGTACGCGATCGAGGTCCAGTTTGCGGTCGAGGCCGAGTACCCGAATGCTGCGAATAGTTGGCGGCGAAGGCTTGCTCTTGTACGCGGGCAGCACAAATGCGCCCGCGAGCGCAGCGGCAACCGCGTTACGACAAATTGCCGCACTCGTCGCGGCGTCGAAGCCGACGACGGCGATGCCTAGGCATCCGGCTTTTTCAGCTGTCGCACTTTGCACGAGCTTGCGTGCCAGCGTGAGTTGCTCGAAGGCGTCGGCATTTTTGGCGAGCGTGCCGGCAACGACGAGTGTCTGGCGCTTGTTGGCCAATCGTGACTGCAGGGCCGGAACGGATCCGGGTGGTCGGCGCCGCATCACGGCCTGTAATCTGCTGCCCTGCGGCAGCTGTTTCCAGACAGCCGCCGGCACTTTGGCAGGTAGTATCAAAAGTAACTGATCAACGGGGTCCAGTTGCCTGGCTGTGATGCGCCCAAGCTGCTGATTAACCCGGATTTCTTTGGAGTCGGGGAGAAGGGGATGCATACCGGTGAATTCTCTGTCCATTGCTTGACCGTCACCGTGCAAACCCGGATTATGGCGCTCCAAGAAGATACTTCTGCACGGTCCGGTGCGATTGAGCGGTGATCCTAGCAGGACACCTCGTAATATTCACGCAATGCGAAATCTCCGGTCGTCCGCGATGATTTAGGGGAACAACGATGGATGGCCAATGACGAAGTTCAATCCATTTGATGACATCGATTCGGTAGAAACCGGCGAATGGCTGGAGTCGATCGACTCGGTACTGACCCAACACGGGCCGGAGCGGGCGCACTTCCTGCTCAACCGTATGATCGACTTTGCGCGTCGCTCCGGGGCATACCTGCCGTACTCGCCGAACACCGCCTACCTGAATACGATAACCCCCGGCCGCCAGCCGGGTTACCCGGGTGATCGCTCGCTGGAACGCCGTATCGAGGCCTGTATTCGCTGGAATGCCATGGCGATGGTCGTGCGGGCAAATCGCAAGAGCACCGAATACGGTGGCCACCTGTCGAGCTATGCGTCGTCGGCAACCATGTACGAGGTCGGTTTCAATCACTTCTGGCGTGGGGCGACAGAACAGCAGGGCGGCGACATGGTGTTCATCCAGGGGCATTCGTCGCCGGGCATCTACGCCCGTGCCTTCCTCGAAGGCCGCCTGACGGAAGAGCAGCTGTCGCGTTTTCGCCAGGAGGTTGGCGGAGGCGGGCTGCCGTCTTATCCGCATCCCTGGCTGATGCCGGATTTCTGGCAGTTTCCGACGGTGTCGATGGGTCTTGGCCCGATGATGGCCATCTACCAGGCGCGCTTCATGCGTTACATGGAGAATCGCGGCCTGACCGAGCCCAGCGACCGCAAAGTATGGGCGTTCCTCGGCGACGGCGAAATGGATGAGCCCGAGTCAATAGGCGCAATCACGATGCCCGTTCGCGAAGGCCTCGACAACCTCGTATTCGTCGTCAACTGCAACCTGCAGCGGCTCGACGGACCCGTGCGCGGTAACGGCAAGATCATCCAGGAACTCGAGGCGGCCTTTGGCGGCGCCGGGTGGAATGTCATCAAGGTCATCTGGGGCTCGCGTTGGGACCCGCTGCTGGCCCAGGATCGTTCCGGCAAGCTGAAACGACTGATGGAAGAGACCGTCGACGGCGAGTACCAGGTTTGCAAAGCACGTGACGGTGCCTACGTTCGCGAAAAGTTCTTCGGCAAAGACCCCGAAACCGCGGCGATGGTGGCAAACATGTCCGACGAACAGGTCTGGCGTCTCAATCGCGGAGGACATGATCATCGCAAGATTTACGCCGCCTATGACGCGGCAGTTCGCCACACGGGCCAGCCGACCATCATCCTCGCGAAGACCGTCAAGGGTTTCGGCCTCGGCGAGGCCGGCGAGGGCCAGAATATCGCGCATCAGCAGAAGAAGATGGACATAGATGCGCTACGTGCGTTTCGCGACCGTTTCAACATTCCGATCGAGGACAAGGACCTCGACGACGTGCCGTTTTACAGGCCTCCTGACGATAGTCCGGTACTTCAGTACTTGCACGATCGACGCCGGGAACTTGGCGGCTACCTGCCGTCGCGGCGTACCAGGGCGCCTGCCCTGACCGTGCCGCCGCTCGAGCTGTTCAAGACGCAGCTGGACGGCACGGGCGAGCGCGAAGTTTCCACGACGATGGCATTCGTCCGCATGCTGACGGCATTGACGCGCGACAAGCAGATTGGCAAACACATCGTTCCCATCGTGCCCGACGAAGCCCGGACCTTCGGCATGGAAGGCATGTTCCGCCAGGTCGGCATTTATTCGTCGAAGGGGCAGGTGTATGAGCCGGAGGATGCCGGCGAGCTGATGTATTACCGCGAGGACAAGTCGGGTCAGATACTCGAGGAGGGCATCAACGAGGCCGGCGCGACCTGTTCCTGGATAGCGGGGGCAACGGCCTACTCGAATCACAATGTCCAGATGGTGCCGTTTTACATCTATTACTCAATGTTCGGATTCCAGCGCATTGGCGATTTCATCTGGGCGGGCGGTGACTTGCAGGCACGCGGCTTCCTGATCGGTGGTACAGCCGGCCGCACCACGCTGGCGGGCGAAGGCCTGCAGCACCAGGACGGCCATAGCCTCGTGGCCGCGTCCACGGTGCCGAATTGCCGCTCCTATGACCCGACCTATGCCTATGAGCTGGCCGTCATAGTGCAGGACGGCCTGCGGCGCATGATTGGTAACCAGGAAAACATCTTCTACTACATCACCTGCATGAACGAGAATTACGTTCACCCACCGATGCCTGCCGGTGTCGAGGACGGCATTCTGAAAGGCATGTACCTGTTGCAGGTAGGAGGTCAGGGCAAGATTCGTGCGCAATTGATGGGGTCGGGAACGATCCTGCGCGAAGTGCTGGCGGCGGCGGAGCTGTTGTCGAAGGACTTCCGCATACCGGTGGATGTGTGGTCGGTAACGAGTTTCAATGAATTGCGGCGCGAGGCGCTCGAGGTCGAACGCTGGAACCAGTTGCATCCCGACCAGGATCCCCGCAAGTGCTACATCGAGCAATGTCTCGACGGCCGGCCCGGTCCCTACGTCGCGGCAACGGATTATATGAAGATCGTGCCGGACCAGATTCAACGCTGGGTGCCGGGCACCTTCGTGTCACTCGGTACCGACGGCTACGGGCGCAGCGACGCCCGCAAGGCGCTGCGCGAACATTTCGAAGTCGACAGGCACCACGTCGTGGTTGCTGCGCTCAAGGCGTTGGCCGACGACGGTGCAATCGATCAAAAGACCGTGGTGCAGGCAATCGAGAAATATGGCATCGATCCGGACCGGCCGGATCCGGTGACACTCTAGGCAGCGGCGGGAGAGATCGTGGCGAACAGCATCGACATCGTCGTACCGGACCTGGGTGATTTCACGGATGTCGAGATCATCGAGGTACTCGTCGGCGCAGGCGATCACGTGGCGCGCGAAGACGGTCTAATCACGGTCGAGACCGACAAGGCCTCAATGGACATACCGGCACCCGAAAGCGGTGCCATCGAGTCATTGACGGTTGCTGCCGGCGACAAGATCAATAGTGGTGACGTGATTGGCACGATGACGGTTGAGGTAGGCGATACAGTCGTCATTGCACCCGCGATCGCCGCCACGCCGACAGGGGATACGACAATTCTGGCGACGCCGGCCGGGGCTGAGGCGCCGAGGTCGGTTGGCAAGCAGACGCTGGTCGTTCCGGATCTCGGAGATTTCGAAGACGTCGACGTCATCGAGGTTCACATTAGCGACGGTCAGGACATTGCCGTCGACGACCCTCTGGTGACCCTGGAGACGGACAAGGCAGCAATGGACGTTCCCGCCGTCGTCGCGGGAACCATTGACTCTGTCCTGGTGAAAGTCGGTAACAAGGTCTCCGAGGGCTCGTCGCTCGCGATCATCGATGCCGTCGCGCCGGGCGAAACGCCGTCATCCAAAGAAGCTGTCGAGGCGACTCAGACTATTCCCGCGCCTCAGGCGCCCGCGACACCACAAACCGTAAAGCAGGATCCGCCCGCAACTCCGGCGACCTTGCCTCCGGTCAACGAGGCTGGTTTCTCGCGAGCGCATGCAAGTCCCTCGGTGCGCAAGCTCGCGCGTGAACTCGGTGTCGATCTTGCACAGGTTAAAGGCAGCGGTGCGAAGAGCCGTGTCTTGCATGACGGCGTCAAGGCATTCGTCAAAGCGATCCTGACGGGCCAGGCCGCTGCACCAGGCGTTGCCGCGCTTCCCTCGGTTCCAAAAGTTGATTTCGCGAAATTCGGCGAAATCGAACTGCAGCCGCTGACGAGGATTCAGAAAATCTCCGGCCCCAGGTTGCAAGCCAGCTGGATCAATTTGCCTCATGTTACGCAACATGACCTGGCTGACATCACCGATCTCGAAGCAAAGCGCCAGGAACTCAAAGGCCCCGCGAAAGAGCGCGGCATTCCGCTGACGTCACTCGCTTTTGTTATGAAAGCCTGCGTGGCCGCCCTCAAGGAATTTCCGAAGGTCAACGCGTCACTTGCCGACGACGGCGAGAGCCTCGTACTTCGAAAATATTGTCACCTGGGGTTTGCGGCAGATACAGACCAGGGTTTGATGGTCCCGGTCATTCGTGACGCGGACAAGAAAGATGTCTACGAGCTGGCGACAGAGCTCGCGGAGCTGTCCCTTGCGGCACGTGAAGGCAAGCTCAAGGTCGACCAGCTGCAAGGGGCGACGTTTACGATTTCAAGTCTCGGTGGAATCGGTGGCACGGCGTTTACGCCGATCGTCAATGCTCCCGAAGTTGCGATTCTCGGCGTGTCGCGACATTCCATGCAGCCTGTGTGGGACGGAGAAAAATTCGAGCCACGATTGATATTGCCCCTGTCATTCTCGTACGATCATCGCGTCGTCGACGGCGCCATGGCCGTGCGATTCACGACCTTCCTGAGCAAAGCGCTCGCTAACGTCGATGGTCTATTGCAGGCGATCCCGTAGTGGCCGGTCCAGTGAATCTCGTGGTCCCCGACCTCGGTGACTTTTCGGATGTCGAGGTCATCGAGATCCTCGTAAAGCCCGGCGATACCGTAGAGATCGAGGATGGTCTGGTCACTCTGGAGACCGACAAGGCGTCGATGGATGTGCCGGCCTCGCAGGCTGGTGAGATCGTATCAGTCGAGGTTGCGGTCGGTGACACGGTGTCGAGTGGTGATGTTGTCGCGATTATTGAAGCGAGTGACTCAACGCCAGCGGACGACGAAAACGGTGAAGGCTGGGCTGTAAAGACGCAGCGCATGACGCCTGAAGAAATACAGGCTGCCGTGGGGACAACCCTTGCCGGTGACGCGACTCATTCCACACAACTCGTCGTGATCGGTTCGGGTCCGGGGGGGTATACCGCTGCATTTCGCGCCGCGGATCTAGGGCTCGATGTCATCCTCGTCGAGAAGGATCCTTATCTCGGCGGCGTGTGCCTCAATGTCGGATGCATCCCTTCGAAGGCGCTGTTGCATGCCGCGAAGGTCATCGATGATGCGGCGGCAATGGCCGATCACGGGGTCGTCTTCGGGGCGCCGAAGATCGAGGCGGACAAGCTCGTCGACTGGAAGAACAAGGTCGTCAGCCGGTTGACGGGTGGGCTCGGGCAACTTGCGAAACAACGCAAGGTACGAATCGTGACGGCCACCGCGATATTTGAATCGGCGAACCTGCTCGTTCTGGATAACGGCGAATCAATTGCGTTCGAGAAATGCATTATTGCCGCGGGCTCGGAGCCGTTCATGCTGCCGGGTCTGCCGGACGATCCGCGCATCGTCGATTCGACCGGTGCTCTGGAAGTTCATCCGCTGCCCAAGCAATTGCTTGTCGTCGGTGGCGGCATCATTGGTCTCGAGATGGCTTGCGTGTATTCCGCGCTGGGCGTCGAAGTCAGCGTGGTCGAGCTGCTGGACTCGTTGATGCCCGGCACGGATAAGGACCTGCTTCGGCCCTTCCTGAAGATCGTCAAGCCCCGCTACAAGGCGATCATGACATCGACAAAAGTTACCGGTATGCGCGCCACCACGCCAGGCATCGAAGTGACGTTCGAGGGCAAAGATGCACCGCCGATGGGTATCTATGATCGGGTGCTGGTAGCAGTTGGCAGACGTGCCAACGGTGACAAACTGGACGCCGGCAAAGCAGGCGTCCATGTGAATGAGAACGGGATCATCGCGGTCGACAAGCAAATGCGGACGAACGTGCCACACATTTTTGCGATTGGTGACCTCGCCGGCGGGCCAATGCTGGCGCACAAGGCGACACACGAAGCCAAGGTTGCTGCGGAAGTTGCCGCCGGTGAGAAGAGCTATTTCGATGTACGCACGATTCCGTCGGTTGCATATACCGATCCTGAGATTGCGTGGGTGGGGCTTACCGAAATCGAGGCGAAAGAGCAGGGCGTAGACTACGGGGTGGCGAAGATTCCGTGGGCGGCCAGTGGTCGGGCGTTATCGTTGGGCCGTGACGAAGGATTTACGAAACTGCTGTTCGACAAACAGACGGATCGTGTACTCGGTGGTGCAATCGTCGGGCCGAACGCCGGCGACCTGATCGCCGAAATCGGGCTCGCCATCGAGATGGGTGCGGACGCTACCGACATAGGTCTGACTGTCCACCCGCATCCGACTTTGTCGGAGACCATCGCGTTTGCGGCCGAGGCTTACGAAGGCACGATTACCGACCTGTACATGCCGAAGAAAAAATAGGCGGTGCCTGGCACCACTTTTGGAGCTTTTCGAACATTTGTCATGTTTGATGAGTTTGTGGGCGAAGTGCCCCGGTTCATGGTTGGACGGCCAGTATCTCCATGAGTAAATTCATCGCGGTGATCAACTGCGGTGAATATTTTGCCGAGAAAACCTCGACTACACGTTACTGGTGGCCTTTATCATGTGACTCTACGTGGTAATAACGGCAACGATCTGTTCAAGGACAGTTCCGATCGGTCGTTCCTCAACGAATCGGTCGAAAATGCACTTCGCGAGGAACAAGCGCGAATTCACTCTTTCTGTTGGATGACCAATCATCTTCACCTGGCGATCCAGGTGTCGGGAAAACCGCTCGGCCGCGTTGTCCATGGTTTTGCGACGAAGTATTCGAGGTACTTCAATGCGAAATACGCGCGATCGGGACACCTGTTCGAGAACCGGTACTACGCCAATTTGGTCGATGTCGATGAGTACCTGCTTGAGCTAGTCCGCTACATACACAGGAACCCGGTAAAGGCAGGGCTGGTCGCCAACCCAGGGTCATATCTCTGGAGTAGCCATAGATACTATGTTGGTCGAAGGCAGTTGGATTGGCTGTCGAAAATGCTTGTTTTGTCCCTCTTTCATTCAGACGTGAATCGCGCCAAGTTCGAAATGGAGCGCTTTGTGTCACAGGGGATTTCCGACGAACATGCGGATGAATTGTTCTCCGGGTCCGCGAGCGACCGACAGAGGCTGCAAGAGACAAACCCAGAATTCGATCTGGATATGGCCGGAAAAAGCTTGCCGCGGATTTCGCTGGAGGAGATTGTCGAATCTGCATGTGTCCGGAACGGAATTGACGGTGCAGAGTTGTCAGGCCCCTCTCGGCAACGAGCTCTCTCTCGTGTACGAGCAGAAATCGCCTACGAGGCGATTCACTCCGGAGCCGCGAGCATTGCAACCATCGGGAGGCGCCTGAATCGAAGCGGAAGTTCCATTTCGGCACTTCTCCGACGATATGCAGAAGCTCGGGGCGCGGATTGAGCGAAAACGTTCCAAACGTTGCGAACGAACGAAAAGTGGTGCCAGGTACCGTTAGGTGATGCGTCGTTCGATAACATACAGAGCGAAGCCGATACCCAGTAGCATGCCGATGGTCTTCCAGTCTTCAACCGAGGCATGCGTCGTTAGCCAGATGCAGATGCCGAGGCCAATGATTGGTACCGTGTAGCCACCTTTGATGTGGTACGCCTTCGTCTTTGTCTCCTCGTCTGCTTGTTTTCGAATGATTGGTAGTGACGCGATACTGAGTATGTAGGCAAGCAGGCGCGACAAGGAACTCGCGATAGCCAGTTCGACAAAATTGCTGGTCAATGCGAACGCAAGTGCGAGTCCACCCATGACCAGGATTGAGTGGTCCGGTGTACCGAATTTTGCATTGACGTGACCAAACCATCGCGGGAGTTGTCTGTGTTCGGCGAGCGCGAATATCAGTCGCGGTGCGGATATCATCGAGCCCGCACAGTTGCCGCCAATTGAGAATACGGTAGTAAGCGTTATGACCACCGCCCCGATTGGTCCAGCGAGTGCCCGGCCCACATCGACAAGCGTTGCATTCTCGTAGTCTGCTGCGGGAACAACAGAAACAAATACCAATACGATCAGGAAATAAAGAACTCCGGTGCCGATGACGGTGCGCACCAATGCACGCGGCAGTATGTGTTTGGGTTTGGAGGTTTCTCCGGCCGTAACTACCAGAGTTTCGAAGCCGATATACGCGTAAATTAAGAGCAATGAGGTACTGCCGATGCCGTCAAAAATTAGTGATCCACCGGGGATGAATGTCTCGGCTGTAACATGTTGCAGGCCGAGCAAAACCAGCAACAACAGTGGCAGTACCTTGAGTACGGTGAAGACACCCATCGTGCGCACGCCGTCCTTGACGCCGACGACATTGGCCCAGGTCAGGCCGATGATGACCACCGTAATAACCAGCATGCGACCGACGCCGCC
>Ga0209578_10001380_pt1 | contig 22967 bp, 18 predicted proteins | sample tdAd472_FD_187127 | JGI IMG/M metagenome (GOLD analysis project Ga0209578, IMG submission 187127) | Marine sediment microbial communities from the Atlantic coast under amendment with organic carbon and nitrate - tdAd47.2 (SPAdes)... | ecosystem: Environmental > Aquatic > Marine > Coastal >...
ATAAAGGATCCATCGCAGCGACCATGGATACCACCCCGTTCAGTGGCGCCACGGCCTGAACCAGCGCCGATTCAATCTGCTTTGCACTCAAGCCGACTGGACCACGAATGTTTAAATAACTATGGACACCCCGGTCATCGGTTAATACCTGCCCAACATTAACCGTCGTTTTACCCATCACTGGATGGGTTCGGTCAATTCCCAGGGAACTACCATCGGTCGCACCGCCAACAATTCGCCCCAGGAACTGAAGCGCACGCCCCGCAGCTGAACCATCAGCCAGACTGCTGGCGAGATCTGTTTCTGCATCCCGCCGGGTAATCATTCTGGCCAGATGAGTAATGGCATTGACGCCGCTATCCGGCCGGGAACCATGACCGGCTTTGCCGATAGCAGTAATGGTGACGGTTTCCCCGTCGCCATCGAGCTTAAACGCTACCTGGGGGTTTTCCTCCACATAGCTGGCAATCCAACCGGCAACCGCCTCTTTATCACGGCGTAGCCGCAACGAAGCCTGAGCAGGAATGGAATTGGGCGCTGAGCCACCCTGCCACCCATCAAGTTGCCAGTTGTCTGGCGATAATCCTGTTCGGCCGCCCCCATCGGCAAAACTGACGACGGCGTTCACAAAACTCTTTTCCGCATGAACTACCGGAAAAGCTGCATCGGCGGTCCAGCCTTTTTCTGGCACCACCCCCATATCGCCAATCGCAGCAAAATCGTCCCAGACCATATTCTCTTCGCTGGTCCCAACAATCACCCGGACGCCACCGGCCAGCTCCAGTTTTAACGCCCTGATTGCTGCCAGGGCATAAAGCGTGGCTGCAATGGGGCCCTTGTCGTCCGCTGCGCCGCGTCCCCAGATCGCCTGCTCCGCCAACTGCCCGGAAAATGGTGGGTATTTCCAGCTATCCAGGTCGCCGGGCGGAACCACATCCGCATGCAGTAAAATACCGATGGCTGGCGTTTGCTGATCAAAGTCGATGATCGCTACTTGCTGATCTGCCACCAGGCGCCCTTCAAAACCCAGCTTTTCTGCTTCCTTAACAATCTCTGTCAGTAACCGGGTTTTGTCTTCCCGATAGCTATCAGTCGCATCGGTCACTGACGGAATGGTGACCCATTTTTGCAGCGCGGCTATTGCTGACGGTAACTGTTGATCAGCGGCTGACTGAATCTGGTCTGCATCGACGGCACTCGCCGCGCCACTGAACCCCAGCAGCGCCAGCAGCACTCCGCAACTCTGCTTAACCCAGCAGGGCATCTTCATCCTCATCTCCTAGATCCAGACTCTTCTGTTTAGCTTTTTCGCTCCGCTTTATCCCGATTTTTTGCAAATAATCGGCACCGACATCGCCAGTAACATAGTGACCATCAAAACAGGCAGAATCGAGGCCAGTGATACGTTCGCTTCCTTCAGAAACCGCCTGCTTCAAATCGTCCAGGTCCTGATAAAAGAGCCGGTCGGCCCCGAGAAACTCCGCCACTTCGGCCTCTTCACGTCCAAACGCTACAAGCTCGCTCGGTGTCGGCATATCAATCCCGTAAACATTGGGGTACCGCACCGGTGGTGCCGCAGAAGCAAAGTAAACCTTGCGAGCCCCCGCGGCTCGGGCCAGCCGCACCAGCTGTTCTGAAGTCGTACCGCGAACGATGGAATCATCGACTACCAGAACATTTTTCCCCCGGAACTCCAGGTTAATTGGGTTGAGCTTACGTCTCACCGAACGCTTACGCTCATGCTGTCCCGGCATAATGAAGGTACGTGCAATGTATCGATTTTTTATAAACCCTTCCCGATAATTGACGCCAAGCAGGTGAGCCAACTCAAGCGCCGCTGTACGCGCTGTGTCGGGCACCGGTATCACCACATCAATATCGTGGTCAGGCCATTCCCGGAGGATTTTTTTAGCCAGTGCTTCGCCCATACGCAGCCTTGACTGATTGACCGACACACCGTCAAGAATTGAGTCTGGTCGAGCAAAATAGACGTATTCAAACAGGCAGGGCACCACGCCTTCTGCCGGCACACACTGGTGACTATGGAAGACCCCGTCACGGTCAATAATTACCGCCTCTCCCGGGTTTACATCCCTCACCAGCTCGAACCCAAGCACATCAATCGCCACACTTTCCGAGGCGATAATGTGATCATAACCTCCCGATCGGCGGCGGCGACCGATCACCAGCGGTCGAATCCCGTGGGGGTCACGGAATCCGGCAATTCCAAAACCCGTTATCAGCGCAACGGCTGCATAGGCTCCCTGACAACGTTGCTGGGTAGCGGCAATGGCACGAAACAGCTCTTCATGACCAATTTGCGGATGGCCACCCTTCTGAAGCTCGCCGGCAAGTACATTCAACAGCACCTCTGAATCCGAATCGGTATTCAGATGGCGCAGTTCAGTGGTCGTCAATTCATCCCGTAACTCTTCGGTATTGGTCAGGTTACCGTTATGCCCCAACGCGATGCCATAGGGCGAATTGACATACAGGGGCTGTGCTTCAGCCAGGGAAGAACTACCGGCCGTGGGATAACGAACATGGCCAATACCCATGTTGCCCTGCAACTTGGTCAGGTGGCGCGCTCGGAAAACATCGCGCACCAGTCCGTTGCTTTTACGCATATAAAGGCGGTGGCTGTCGGCCGTTGCGATGCCCGCAGCATCCTGACCGCGATGCTGAAGGACGGTGAGCCCCTCAAACAGGGACTCATTGACAGGTGTATCGGTGACGATACCAATAATTCCACACACTGGGGTTTATTCCCTCATGAATTTGATGGACGAAAATTTGTCACGACTCAGGCTGACTGGGTATTACTAAACTGGCCAACAATGATTCTGATTAACTGCTCAACGGCGTCCGCCGGTCCATTGAGCGGCTCCACCAGCAAAGAACTCTGCCACCAGGCGTGCTGATCGAAACCCGCCGCTCGCAACAGCAGCACGGTTCCTGCTGCCAGCACGACTCCCCTGACGATCCCAAACACCAGACCCAATGAACGATCCGGTCCGCGCATCCCGGCCTTTTCCACCAGCAGGGCCGTAAAATTGCCTACCAGGCTCAGTAGCAGGACAGCAGCCACAAACAGCACCACGCCGCCAATCACCTGTTGTAACACTGGATCCGAAATCCAGTTCTGTAAAAGGGCGCCCGCCACTCCTCTGAATGAATAGGCCAGCCAGCCGGCAACCGCCCAGGAAACCAGTGAAAACAGTTCCCGCAGTGCGCCTCGCAGCCAGCCTACCCCCGCGGAAATCAGCAGGACTACCAGTATCCCAACATCAAAAATACTCAATATTATTCCTATAAATTACCGGCGAAGCCTGAAAGCCCTGTCATCAATATCAGCCGCTCCGCGCCGACCCTACGAGCAAGCCAGCTAACTCGCTAACCGCGTCATCGCCGTTGATCAGGGAAACCGTAAAATAATCCCCGCGTACTCGGTGTTTGCCTGCAGTTTTACCTGATTCGCCTCGGCCTGTTCACGATCAATTTCGGGTCCAATACGTACCCGCGACATATTACCGGCTGGGGTCTTCACAGGTTCCACAAATGCGACAAAACCCATATCCACCAATTGTGATCTGACTTTCTCTGCGCTGCTGGAATTGCTAAACGTTGCAACCTGCACGACCCAGCCTTTATTCAGCGAACGAACTGACTCGGCCACTGCATCCCCATCCTTGCGAGCCACGGCGACCGGCGCCCGGGCAACCGGTGAAATAGTCATCGGTTTGTCCTGGCTAACGGCGCTAGTACGCTGCTCCACTGAAGTGCGAGAAACGGCTCCCTGATTGTCAGGGTCTGTGGTTGGAAAAGGTATTTCAATCGGCACCACCCGCGACTGGTAATCACGATAAGGCGGCGCCGGGCGTGCTTTGACGGGATCAGCCACATGATTGGGTTCCCGCTGATAGTCCACCAGGGCAGGCAACAAAATTAATGCGAGAGATAGTAAAACCACTCCGCCAACCAGCCGTTGCCTTAATTTCGAATCTTTCGTCATAGCCTTTGCAACGTCGACCTGTTTAGCGGGTACCCCTGCCGGGATAGTTGCCTGGGACAGCGGGCATTCGGCAACCTGACTACGGTTACTCTCCCGCTAGGCGACCGTATTCTAGCGCGCTGCTGCCACCGTATGAAAGGAACCGAACACGACCAGTATATCGGCGTAGGGAATTCTGTCTTTTGCCTTACCAAAGGCCTCCTGCACCGAATCACAGATAACGACTGGCTTGTCACAACTCAGCTCCATCAGCACCGACTGCAATTCACTTGCCGAGGCGCCACGTACTCCCTCCAGTGGCGCCAGATACCAGCCATCGAAAAGCCCAAGCAGGGGTTCTAAACAGGCAGCGATGTCCTTATCCGCCAGCATACCCAATATCGCATAACAATTATCCATCGGCCCCATCTGCGCCAGGCTAGCAGCTAGCGCCCGGCAGGCGTGAGGATTGTGCGCCACATCGAATATCACTGGAGGATCGCCGGGCTGATACTCGAAACGCCCCGTAAGCTCTACCTGGCGGAGGCCTTTCGACTGCTCGACGACAGAGACCGGCAACTGCGGCTGTAATAGCTCCACCACCTGTAGCGCTGCGGCCGCATTATCGAGCTGACCAGTACCGGTCAGGGCAGGCCGTGGGAGCTGCAGGGTATTGCCATCCAGATGCACCTGCCAGTTTTCAGCGCCTGGTGAAATGTCAAAGTCGAACTGCCGACCGAGCACCAACTCTTTAGCGCCTAATTCACGGAGCCGATTGATCACGCTATCAGGGGGATCGCGGTCAGCACAAACCACCGGGCGTCCCGCCCGCATAATGCCGGCTTTTTCCTTCCCGACCGTTTCCCGGGTATTTCCAAGCCAGTCACGATGATCCAGGTCAATCTGCGTAATCAGCGCCAGGCTACCATCAACAATGTTAACCGCATCCAGGCGACCACCCAGGCCCACTTCCAGCAATAGCAAATCTAAATTTTCTGCTTTCATAATCAGTAGCGCAGCCAGCGTACCGAATTCGAAAAAGGTTAGGGGTATGTCACCACGCGCCTGTTCAATTGCATCAAAAGCAACACAGAACTGGTTTTCACTCGCCCAGACACCGTCGATCCGCACCCGTTCGCGGTAATCATGTATGTGGGGCGAGGTGTAACTACTGACTCGGTAACCGGCCGCACGATAAATCGCCTCTAACAGGGCCACACTGGAGCCCTTGCCATTAGTACCGGCAACCACAACCGATACCCCTGGCACCGGTAACAGTTCAAGTGCCTGGGCAACCCGGGCAACTCGAGCCAGACCCAGCTCCACTTCCTGAGGGTGAATTTGCAGTTGATAATCTAGCCATTGGGCCAGATTACGGCTGCCCGGAGAGAATTCAAGCATGGTAGCTGGCCCGCTTCGCCGAAAAATAGCCGTTGGCGGAACGGAACAGGGGCACTACCAGCACCTTAAGAAAGCACTCTGCAGATCGTCCGGGCAGTTCTTTTTGCGAGTTCGGGTCAGTCCGTTTCGGAAGTTTCGTCACTGGTTATTAATTCGGGTTCGATACTCGCTTCGGGCGCTTGCTGTCGCGTTAGCAGGGCCAACAGAGTGGCTACCCGGTGACGCATTTCACGGCGATCGACGATCTGGTCGATTGCGCCGTGCTCCAGCAAAAATTCACTTCGTTGGAACCCCTCTGGCAGGGATTCGCCAACGGTCTGAGCAATTACCCGCGGCCCGGCAAAACCGATCAGCGCTTTCGGTTCAGCCAGATTAATATCGCCCAACATCGCCAGACTCGCCGATACACCACCGGTCGTCGGATGGGTTAGAACCGAAATAAACGGGATACCCTGATCCCCCAGACGGGCGATAGCCGCGCTGACTTTGGCCATCTGCATTAACGACAGTAGCCCTTCCTGCATCCGCGCACCACCGCTTGCAGAAAAACAGACCAGAGGGATTCTTTCCTCCAAACTCCGCTGAGCGGCGCGGTGGAATTTTTCACCAACCACCGATCCCATTGATCCACCCATGTAGGCAAAATTAAACACGGCAACCACCAGATCCACCCCTTCGACGGCGCCACGCAATACAATCAGGGCATCTTCCTCACCGGATGCTTTGCTCGCCCGAGCAATACGTTCCTTGTAACGCTTCGAGTCTTTGAATTTGAGCACATCGACGGGTTCCAGCCCATCGGCGATTTCCTCTCGCGGCTGCTGATCGAGAAACGCATCTAACCGCGACCGGGCCGGTATGCGCATGTGATAATCGCACTTCGGACAAACTTGCTGGTTACGTTCAAGTTCGGCTCGGTAGAGCACCGCGCCGCACTCGTCACACTTATCCCAAAGCCCTTCCGGGATAGACTTTTTACCATCACCTTGAACGCGGATGCTGTTGGGTATTAAGCGGCTTAACCAGTTCATCGTCTATTCATCCATTGCCTGTCGAATTTGCCTGACCAATTCAGTGGCGGCCTCAATACCGGCTGCACCAGGTTGCTCTTCAATTTGTTTGATAATCGCGCTGCCGACAACCACTGCATCCGCAAATTCAGCGATCTGTGCCGCGTCCTGCGGATTACTGATACCAAAGCCCACCGCCACCGGTGTCGTTGACTGCTTTTGTAGTGTACCGACTTTTTCAGCCACCTCGACAAAATCGGCCCTTGCACCTCCGGTTACCCCTTTTACCGCCACGTAATAGACGAATCCAGAAGATGCGGTGGCGATTTTCTGACTCCGATCGGTACCACTGGTAGGGGCCACCAGGAAAATCGTATCGAGGCCGGCACCGTTCATCACCTCTCGATAATCGGCCGACTCCTCCAGCGACATGTCGACCGTTAACACGCCATCAACACCGGCCGCGACAGCTTCAGCCGCGAACCCTTCGTAACCTTTGTGTTCGATCGGATTTAAATACCCCATCAACACGACGGGAGTATCGCTATCCTGCTGCCGGAATTGCCGAACCAGCGCCAGCACATCACCAACGGATACGTGGTGGGCAAGCGCTCGTTCGCTGGCTTTCTGAATAACCGGGCCATCGGCCATGGGGTCAGAAAAGGGCACGCCTAGTTCAATGATATCTACGCCCGCATCAACCAGCTGACGCATCAGAATTAAACTGGTTTCGAGATCAGGATCGCCACAAGTTATAAAGGTTACTAACGTTTTCTTACCGGCAGCCTGATTTTTTGTAAACCGTGCCCCAATTCGAGTTGCTGATAACGTCATACCTCGATCCCCTGCAGAGCGGCAACGGTATGCACGTCTTTATCTCCGCGACCCGACAGGCAAACCAGCACCGCCTGATCAGGCTTCATGCTTGCTGCCAGCTCAACGGCATAAGCCATTGCATGGGAAGATTCCAGCGCAGGCATTATCCCTTCCGTTAATGTCAGCTGGTGAAATGCGGCCATCGCCTGGTCATCGGTAACCGCGACATAATCCACCCGTCCGCTATCTTTTAACCAGGCATGCTCAGGCCCAACCCCGGGATAGTCGAGGCCAGCAGAAATGGAGTGAGTTTCGATTATCTGACCATCTTCATCCTGCATTAGATAAGTTCGATTGCCGTGTAAGACACCAGGCTCACCCGCGCCTAATGGTGCCGCGTGGCGACCAGTTTCGATACCATCACCACCGGCCTCAACTCCATAAATCCGTACGCCGTCATCACCGAGAAACGAGTGAAACATACCAATGGCATTGGAGCCACCGCCGACACAGGCCACGACGGCTTCGGGTAACTGGCCGTGTTGCCGCTGCATCTGTTCACGAGCTTCTTCGCCGATGACCGTCTGAAAATCCCTGACCATCATCGGATACGGGTGCGGTCCAGCCACCGTGCCAATGATGTAAAAAGTGGTATCCACATTGGCGACCCAGTCCCGCATCGCCTCGTTCATCGCGTCCTTTAACGTACAGGAGCCTGAATCCACGCCTACCACCTCAGCACCGAGAAGGCGCATTCGGTAAACGTTAAGCGCCTGACGCTTAATGTCATCAACGCCCATATAAACCACACACTCCAACCCCAGCCGAGCAGCCACGGTCGCGGTGGCAACGCCGTGCTGTCCAGCACCGGTTTCAGCAATGATGCGCGTTTTACCCATGCGCAGTGCAACCAGTGCCTGACCGACCGTGTTATTAATTTTATGGGCGCCGGTGTGATTCAGGTCTTCCCGTTTCAGGAAGATACGAGCACCACCGACCTGTTCTGACAAGCGTTCGGCGTAATAAAGCGAGGATGGCCGGCCCACATAATCTCTCAGGTCCTGCTGAAGCTGTTGACGAAAGCTCTCGTCATTACGGCATTGGAGGTAGGCGGCTTCTAATTCCTGCAATGGCAACATTAATGTTTCGGATACAAAGCGCCCGCCGTAGTTTCCGAAATGCCCGCGACTATCGGGGAGGTCATCTACCTCAAAATTCTCAGGGTTATTCACAATTTTTTACTCTGGTTACAAATTCGATTATTTGATCAGCTGACTTTATCCCCGGCGCACTCTCAACACCGCTACTGACATCAACTGCGTAAGGCTGCACCCGGGTGACCGCTTCAACGACATTCGAACAATTCAATCCACCCGCCAGGATCAGTGGCACATCGGAATCTTTGGGCACCCGCTGCCAGTCAAAGGTTTCACCACTGCCACCATATTTATCCGCGTCAAAGCTATCGAGAAGCAGTGCCGTCGCCTGACGATACTGTCCCATCATTTCGGTGACTGAGCGCCCCGGCGCCATTCGAACTGCCTTGATAAACCGCTTGCCAAACTGGCTACAGTCCGACGGCGATTCATCGCCATGAAACTGCAACAAATCCAGTTCTACCTGGTCACAGATCCGGTTCACCTGGTCCGCCGAATGGTTAACAAACAACCCTACCGTGGTCACAAACGGAGGCAACTCGCTGACGATTTCGGCCGCGGCCGTTGCAGTGACGTAACGCGAACTCTTCGGGTAAAAAACCAAACCAATGGCATCGGCCCCGGCCGTTGCCGCGGCAACGGCGTCTTCTTTACGGGTAATCCCGCAGATTTTAACTCGGGTCACTCTGGCTCCAAAACCCATTGACGGGCACTTTCAACATTGCTCCAAAATCCGTAGACCACCCCGGGTAATCAACCCCGACGAAGTAGAGACCATGGGGCGGCGCAGTCATTCCCCCCTGACGACGGTCACGAGCGGACAACACAGTGGCAGACCAGTGCGCCGGTTTATCGCCAATACCAATGGCCATCAGCACCCCAGCTATGTTCCGTACCATGTGATGCAGAAACGCATTGGCACTAACTTCGATAATGACAAAATCTCCCGTTCGGGAGACCTGCAATCGACTAATTGTCCTGACTGGGCTGGAAGCCTGACAGGCAGTCGCGCGATAGGAGCTGAAATCATGGGTCCCAACCAGGGCCGCTGCGGCAAGCTGCATCGCTTCAACGTCCATTATTCTCGGCTGGTGAACTACCCGTCGCGCCAAAATCGAAGAGGCCACCGGTCGATTGTAAATTAAATAGCGGTAATGACGCTGAACGGCAGAGAACCTGGCACTGAAATCTTCTTCGGCGTGACGCACCCAGAGCACTCTGACGTCAGCAGGCAAATTACTATTACATCCGCGGATCCAAGCTTTACTTGAGCGATTTCGCTCATAATCAAAGCTGACCACCTGGCCGAGTGCATGAACTCCACTGTCAGTTCTACCGGCGCAAACGGTGGCCACTGGTTGATTTGCTACAACGGCTATCGCTTTTTCAACCACCACCTGAACGGCGAGCGCATTTTTCTGCTTCTGCCAACCGGCATAAGCCGTCCCATCGTACTCAAGCCCTAAAACAACTTTCAAAACCAAGCGACATCCGTGGTAATAGTAACGGCAGGACAATAGCAACCCATCACCGCCGAACAACCCAGCCGATGGACGCTATTCGAAATGCCATCTACCAATGATCAGTTAATCCGGACGGACCTGATCCGATGGGAAATTCGGGGGAATCGACAGACACGGTTTCAGGGCGTCACCCTGGAAAGACAACTGGCCAGCGACCGAGAATCTCAATCGCTTACGCGGAATGTTAAGGCGGTCAGTCGTTAAGTTTACTAATCAGCTCATCAGCTTGCTGTTTCTGCTGATCATTCCCGTGAGATTGAATTTTTTCGTTTAATGCCAGCGCCTGATCACTATCACCCATATCAACATAGGCGGCCAACAGATCAAGCTGTGACGCGACGGCGTCGAGATTCTGGACCGTATCTATCTCTCCGCTGCTATCGTCATCCAGCGAAAAGGAGATTATGGTTTCATCCAGACCAGCAGATTCTTCATCTAACACCAGGGATTCGTCGTCCCCTTCAGATTCCAGATCCTGTAGATCTACCGGTTCCAGCTCAACCGGATCAAATTCCAGTGTTTCTTCCGGCTCGTTAATGTCACCTTCATCAGCCGTGTCTTCCCCTGCTTCGGACAGATCGAACTCAAGGCCTTCATCCATATCGATTTCAACATCAGGGGATGCATCGGCTGCCGGTTCTTCATCGTCGAGATTCTGGTCAAAATCCACGACGTCACCTGCATCTATCTCTACCGCTTCCGGGGATGCTGCATTCTCATCAAGGGTCAGCTCAACCGATGAATCATCATCAAGTTCAAAATCCAGGACCGCATCCGCATCGTCGGTCGCTAAATGCGCATCCTCGTTTTCGGCGGCAGGCTCATCATTCTCGCTGTCCGGGCCCCCATCAAAATCAAGAGAGTCGATATTAATGGTGTTCTCATCCTCTTCACCACTATCGCTCTCTGGAGCCGGGTCATCGGCCTCCGCCGAAGGGACATCAAAATCCATTTCAAGACCGTCATCAAGCAGATCCTGATCCTCTGTACCAACCGCTGCTACCGCATCATCGGCAGCCTCTTCATCCATGCTGATGCCGTCGTTAGTAACCTCAGGTTCAGCATCGACGGGAGATGCATCAAAATCGATCTCTTCGTCAACTGAGTCCAGACTAATCGCCGCTTCCTCTGCGCCATCCTCAGCCGACTCATCCGCAAAGGAATCGAGGTCTATAGAAGTAGAAAGCTCGGAAGTCGCAAATTCACTGGGTTCTTCGACAGCTTCATCCGGCAGGTCTTCACCCGAGGATTCTGCAAAATCATCAAGGTTAAAACTCTCACTAGCGTCATCGACCTGCGCGGTTTGCTCGTCGTCCATTTCAGCGCCAAGATCGAGCTCATCTTCAACAGAGGACGCTGCCACCAGCGAACCCACCTCACCTGCATCCAGTGTGGAGCCACTGAATAGTTCACTATCCGGGTTCAATACGTGGCCTAGCGCTGCCACCTTCGCCCAGAGGCTTGCGTCGCCCTCAAGCAGAGGTCTGGTTTCTGCTGCAAATTCTTCGTATTCCTGCGCCTTTTCCTGGGCAAAATAGATGTCGAGCAGTTTTAATTTCAAATCGATTCGGTCATCAAACTGAATCGCATCAAGAATAATTCCTTCCGCCTGCTCGTGGTGCCCATAGGTGATGAACACATCGGCTTCAGCAATCGGATCAACGTCTTCCAGTTCAGCTTCTGCGGTTGCACCGACTGAAGGCGCTGAAAAATCATCGAGAAACGACTCAGTGTCTTCGGTCGTCAGGGTGGCCGTTTCAGTAAAACTGTCTTCGGCCTTCGTTGATTCCTCAATTTCAGGACTCGTGACTACCTCAGCAGGGGTCCGGACCAGCGTCGCGTCTTCGTCATCAAGATCGAATTCAGTCGATGCGGCGGGTTTATCTTTCTTCCCACCCCGAAGCGCAAGGCCGACAACGACGAGCACGACGAGTAGTAAGGCTCCACCCAGATAGAGGAGGTTACCCATCAACAGGTCTAGCCAGCCAGAACTCGCTGAACTGCTGCTAACCGGGCGCGGCCGAGGACGCTCATTCACTTCTGAAGCAACCGGGGGTTCTGGTTCAACTGCGGTTGCCGGTTTCTCCGCCGGTGTTGGCACACCTTCCGGTGAAACAGCATCGATTTCCTCCGCTGCCGCTTCGCCAACACCGCCATCTGCAACCATGGGGGTATCGGCACTTTCAGCACTAGCCGGTTCGCTATCAGCCAGCACTTCTTCAACCGGTTGTTCCGGGAAAGGGTCTACTGCCTCACTGACCGGATCGATGGATTCGGTGACAACACCAGCCGCGGATGCCAGCGCCTGATCGACCTCCAGCATTTCTCGAAGAGTGGACAGCTCTTTTTCGAGCAGCGCGATCTGATCACGAAGCTCCTCATTCTCTCGCTCGCGGACATCCAGGCTTTCTTCCAGCAGTTCAATGTGGTCGGTAATATCGCTTGCAGATCCGGTCGTCGAACCTGCCAGCCCACCTGAACCCTGGGTCCCCTGACCCTTATCAGCAAGCAGCCTCACTCGTCCCGCGGTAACGGCGGACGGTTGTTCGGCCACCTCTTGGACAGGCTGTTCGCGCACCACCTGACCGCCGCCGGTATCAGCAACTGCCGTGGGCGGAGCGATTACTGGCGGTGCAGACGCCCTGAACTGTTGCCAGGCTTCCTGCTGGCGGGCGAACTCCGCTGAAGCCGCCTGCGAATCCAGCTGTTGATAACTTTCAGCGCCGGGCAAATTGAGCACTTTGCCGGCAAGCATCTGATTGATGTTGCCACCAATGAAGGCTTGCGGATTGTCTCGGGCAATCGCCAGCATTGCCTGCTTGACGGACACCCCATCGGGTCGCACCTGCAGGGCGATTTCCCAGAGCGTATCACCAATTTCTGTCGGGCCGTATTCACTCATACCACCCGCCGCAACAGGCATTTTCAAATCATTAGCGGGTTGCGGAGCACGGACTATTTGCGCCACTTCAACCTGAGTGGCGGCAACCTTAGGCGCCCCGGGTTTTGGCGGAGGGTCCAGCAGCAGGGTGTAATCCCTTAGTACCCGGCCATCGGCAGAGGACAGCTCAAGCAGAAAGTGGAAATAGGGTTCTTTCACCGGTTCGCGCGTCGTCACCCGCAAATAGGGCAACCCACCGGCCCGCTCCAGAACGGAAAATTTCAATGCCGATAAAGAAAAAGGCCGATCAATACCGGCTTTCTGATGAGCCTCAGAGGAGGCAAGACGTGCTGTCAGCACCTCGGCATCGCCTGGCTGAACGCCAACGAGCTCAACGTCTGCAACCAGGGGTTGGCTAAGGTAAGAGCGCAGCTCCAACTCCCCAAGTCCCAATGCGTATACCGAAACTGGCGCCAGAGACACTATCAGCATCAGGAGGTAGAGTTTTCTGTTGCGCATTTTCTCACCTGAACACGGGAAAGAAGAGGTTGGGAGGTTAGTTCAGGATCGTCATCGGATTAGCAGACAAACCGGTTATTCCAGACCAACCAAATATTCTTAAAAAGCCATTTTTCTCAAGTAGGCTAGCAAACTCGAATAAACATTACAAATAATTACTAACTTATTATTAGAAATAGTTTTTTACTAATTCTTCAGCGATCTGAACGCTATTAGTAGCCGCTCCTTTTCGCACATTATCGGCCACCACCCACAGGTTCAGTCCGCGCTCGTGAGAGATATCTTTTCGGATACGACCAACGTAAACGAAATCGCTATCTGCCGCATCGGTCACCGCCGTTGGATACCCACCTTCTTCCCGTAAATCGACGACCTTGACGCCCGGCGCCTGCTCCAGCAACTGCCTCGCCGTATCGACGTCGATTGGGTCACGGGTTTCAATATGGACTGCCTCTGAGTGACCGAAAAAGACCGGCACTCGTGCGGCCGTAGGATTCACCGCAATTGACTCGTCCGCAAAAATTTTCTGCGTCTCCCAGACCATTTTCATTTCTTCACGGGTATAGCCATTTTCTTCAAACACATCGATCTGCGGCAGCACGTTAAAGGCAATCTGTCGCGGATAAACCTCTGACTCCATCGGCTTTGCACTCAATAACGCAGCGGTTTGCCCCGCTAGCTCTTCAATTGCCCGTTGGCCGCTGCCTGACACAGCCTGGTAGGTACAGACATTAATACGTTTAATACCCACCGCATCGTAAATTGGTTTTAACGCAACCACCATCTGGATGGTGCTGCAATTAGGGTTAGCGATAATCCCTCGGCCGGTATAACCGCCAACGGCCCCTGCATTCACTTCCGGCACCACCAGAGGAATATCTTCGTCGCGACGGAAGTGAGAGGTGTTATCAATTACTACGGCTCCTGCGGCGGCGGCTTTAGGCGCATATTCAGCCGACACAGAACCTCCCGCAGAAAACAGCGCGATCTTTACCTGAGAAAAATCAAAATCGGCCAGATCAGACACCGACAACCAGTCACCACGGAATTCAACCCGCTTGCCAACGGATCGGCTGGACGCAAGTGGATACAACCGGTCCACCGGGAAGTTGCGTTCTTCCAGCACCCGAATCATGGTTTCACCGACGGCGCCGGTGGCGCCCACAACGGCCACATTAATTTTTTTGGTCATTATTTAATCCGTTTGCTGTAGTGCATTGATCACGGCGCCACTCATCTCCAGAGTGCCCACTTTTTTACAGCCGTCAGAAAAAATATCACCGGTACGCAAATCCTGATCGAGGACCGCACCGACGGCCGCCTCTATCGCATCGGCAATATCAGCCCTCTCCAGGCTATGACGATACATCATCGCCGTGGATAAGAAGGTTGCTAATGGATTCGCCTGGCCAGTACCGGCTATATCGGGGGCCGAACCATGAACCGGCTCATACATACCTGCCCCGGATTCATTGAGTGACGCCGATGGCAACATGCCGATGGAACCGGTCAACATCGCTGCACAATCCGACAAAATATCGCCAAACAGGTTACCCGTAACCATGACATCAAACTGCTTGGGCGCACGCACCAGCTGCATGGCGGCGTTATCGACATACATATGGCTTAGCTCCACATCCGGGTTTTTCTTCCCTACCGCAGTAGCCACGTCCCGCCAAAGTCCACTTACGTCCAGCACGTTGGCTTTATCAACTGAGCAGAGCCTGCCACCACGCTTGCGGGCCGCATCAAAACCAGCCTGAACAATGCGCGCGATCTCATCTTCCTGATAAATCATGGTGTTAAACCCGACACGCTTGCCATCCACCACTTTTTCGCCCCGCGGTTCACCAAAATAGATACCACCGGTGAGTTCGCGAATAATCAGGATATCCAGCCCCGATACCACCTCTTCCTTCAATGTCGAGGCCGCGGCAAGCTGGGGAAAAAGTATGGCCGGCCGCAGGTTGGCAAAAAGACCCAGCTCGGCCCGAATTCCCAGCAACCCGCGCTCCGGACGCAAATGACGGTCAAGCTGGTCCCATTTGGGACCACCCACCGCGCCAAGCAATACGGCGTCAGCCTGCTTGGCCAGTGCCACGCTCTGTTCCGGTAACGGGCTACCGGTCTGGTCAACGGCAATGCCGCCGATCAGGCCGTGCTCGATTTCGCAATGAAACCCGAACAAGGACTCCACTGCTAAAATTAGCTTGATTGCTTCGTCAATAATTTCGGTGCCAATCCCATCACCGGGCAATACCAAAATCTTGCTCATTTATTGTCTACACCTGTGGGTATTAAGAATTCCAGGCCAGAGTTTTCTGGCCGCATAAAACCACCACCAGAAAACCGGGTGGCCTCTGGATAACAAACTGTGATCGAAATCAGCCGGCGATATCGCTAAACAACCAGGGGGTTCTCTGGACTGCAGCTCGCTCGTACTCGTGGATTGCCGCCTTGTTCTGCAAAGTCAGGTCGATATCATCAAGCCCATTAAGCATGTTGTGCTTATGAGCCCCGTTAATCTCAAAAGCAAACCGTTCTCCCTGCGCGGTGATCACGCATTGCTCCGGAAGGTCGACATCCAGCCGATAACCTTCCTGATTGCTGGCATCGTCAATTAACTGGCTCACAACGTCTTCCGACAAAATAATCGGTAACACGCCGTTTTTAAAACAGTTATTAAAAAAGATCTCCGCAAAACTCGGCGCTATCACCGCGCGGATCCCAAAATCCTCCAGCGCCCACACCGCATGCTCCCGGCTCGAACCGCAGCCAAAATTCGCCCGAGCGACCAGGATGGTGGTGCCCTGGTAACGTGGCTGGTTCAGCACAAACTCTTTGTTTAGCGGCCGACCGGAGCAATCTTCACCCGGTTGACCCTGGTCGAGGTAGCGCCACTCGTCAAACAAATTGGGACCAAAGCCAGTGCGCTGAATCGATTTAAGGAACTGTTTGGGAATCAGCGCGTCAGTGTCAACGTTAGCGCGATCGATGGGTGCGACCAAACCATTATGCTTAACAAATGCCTGCATGATTAGCTCCCTGCCTGGTAATTACGCACGTCAACAAAATGTCCGGCAATAGCAGCTCCGGCAGCCATCGCAGGACTCACCAGGTGAGTGCGCCCACCCTGCCCCTGACGGCCTTCAAAATTTCGATTCGAGGTCGACGCGCAGCGCTCACCAGGCTCCAGCCGATCCGCGTTCATCGCCAGACACATGGAGCAGCCGGGCTCTCGCCATTCAAACCCCGCATCAATAAAAATCTGATCGAGCCCTTCCTGCTCTGCCTGCTCTTTCACCAGGCCACTGCCGGGAACCACTAGCGCCAGTTTCACCCGGTCACTCACCTTTTGCCCTTTGGCGACCTCCGCAGCTGCCCGCAAATCCTCAATGCGTCCGTTGGTACAGGAACCAATAAACACCTTATCCAGCGATATATCAGTAATGGCCGTATCCGCTTCCAGACCCATATAGCCAAGGGCCTTTTGAAAGGATTGAGTTTTGACAGCATCCCCGTCAGCCGCAGCCGGAACCCGACCATTTACCGAAACCACCATCTCCGGCGAGGTTCCCCAGGTGACCTGCGGTTCGATGTCCGCCGCTGCAATCGTAATCACTTCGTCAAACACCGCGTCTTGATCTGAAACCAGTGTCCGCCAATGGCCAGCCGCCTGCTGCCATTGTTCGCCGCTGGGAGAAAGTGGTCGCCCCTCAAGGTAGTCAATAGTCACCTCATCGACCGCAACCAACCCCACCCGCGCACCGGCCTCAATCGCCATATTACAGACGGTCATTCGGCCTTCCATCGACAGGCCACGAATCGCCGACCCGGCGAACTCAATGGCATAGCCAGTGCCACCAGCCGTACCAATCTGCCCGATCACCGCAAGAATGATGTCCTTACTCGTCACCCCGCGCCCCAGCTCGCCATCAACGACGATCTGCATATTTCTGGATTTACGCTGAGTTAGTGTTTGCGTCGCAAGGGCGTGCTCTACTTCTGAAGTGCCTACCCCAAAAGCGATGGCACCAAACGCTCCATGAGTAGCGGTATGTGAATCACCACAAATAATGGTCATGCCTGGCTGGGTAAACCCCTGCTCTGGCCCCATGACATGCACCACTCCCTGACGCAGGTCACCCATCCCAAACTCGGTGATACCAAATTCGGCACAATTGCGGGTAAGGGTTTCGACCTGCAATTTAGCTACTGGATCACTGATGCCCTGGGCCCGGTTGAGGGTCGGCACATTGTGATCGGCCACCGCCAGGTTGGCCACCTGGCGCCACGGCTGGCGACCGGAAAGCCGCAGCCCTTCAAATGCCTGTGGCGATGTCACCTCGTGCAGGAGCTGCCGATCAATATAGAGCAGCACTGACCCATCATCAGCCTCACGCACCACGTGGCTATCAAAAATTTTGTCGTAAAGCGTTTTACCTGCCATGCCGCCACCCGTAAAAAATTCATCTTGCTAACCACGCCTCCGGCTACCGCCAGCGACCCACCAAATTTAGAGAGTGTTAGGTTTGATTCTCACGCTGAGAATCCGTTCAACCGACAGGAGGCAGTTGGTTAGCAATTTTTGAAAAAAAAGGGCGGCGATTTTAGCACAGCAGGCCGTCTATCTGCGCCTTCAGCAGGGTACGGTCTTCGACAGCCAAAGGCTTTCAGCACAGCGACCAGAGCAGAGCCGGCTGGTAATTTGAGAGGCCGCAGCCGTTAATCCAGCGATGGTTCTCGTCGCTGACGAGAAACCAGCACCAGTCCTGCCGCAATAATGACACCACCAATCAGGTGGTAATCATGGATTTTTTCATCGAGAAACAGGACTGCTGCGGCGATGGCAAACAGCGGAGAGGAGTTTAAAAACGCCCCGGAACGCACCGGACCAACGTTGGCAACTGCCCCAGCAAACGCCAGATAAGCAATGATCCCGGGAAACAGAGCAAGAAAGCCAATACCGCTCAAACTCGCAGCATTGATGGTCGGCACCGCCCCGGTGGAAAACTCCCACAGGAAAATGGGCAGCAGAGTGACCACCCCGGTAACACTGGTGATGGCCACAAGCGTTAAACCGCGAAGCTCAGGTGGGACAAACCGCAACGCCACCGAATATCCAGCCCAGGCAAAGGCCGCCAGCAGTATCCATAAATCTCCATGACCAAACTGAAACTGGCTAAGCAAAACCAGATCCCCTTTGGCGATGACCACCAGAATACCGACAAAGGAGAGCAATATACCGATACCCTGGATTCGCCCCGGAACTTGTCTAAAAACCAGCCAGGCCAGAAAAGCCACCAGCAGTGGTATGGTGCTGGTCACCATTGCCCCATTAATGGCAGTGGAATGTTTTAACCCCAGATAGAAAAACCCGTTGTAACAGGTGACACTGCCAGCACCCAGACCAAGAAGCAGCCAGCGGTGCCTGACCAGTAACTGTTTCTCGTGTTTTAACCTTGACGCACAGAGCGGTAGCAATATCACCGCCACTAACAGCCACCGCCAGAAAGTCAGCGCAAAGGGCGGCACCAGCTCATGCAAGCCACGCCCCACCACAATATTGCCGGAAAAACAGAGACTCGCGATCAGCAACAACAGATAAGGGTGTCGCTCGCCAAACCGCTGAAGCAGCGAAGTCGATACGGCCGTTTGATCAGGTGGCATGAAACTGTTCCTGGAGTGATGGCAGAGGCCAGAGACAACTTGCTAAGTGAATCTAATATAAATATAAACCTATGGCGCTTTCGGGTAACGGGCACCCGGTGCAGAGAGACTAGCAGCCCTGGGGGCGCTTCGGTTCGCCAGCCCCACAACCAGCGCCCCGGCACCGGCTAGCAATGCGGCAAAATAAAACATGGCACTGGCACCCAGCCCTTCCCAGGCATAGCCGCTATATAGCCCCCCCAGTGCTCCACCCAAACCAAAGCCCACGCTACTAAACAGTGCCTGACCACGACCCTGATGACAGCCGGAAAATAGATGATGAACCCGTTCGATGGCGGCGGCATGAAAAGCACCGAAAGTCGCCGCGTGTAACAGCTGGGCCAGGACTAACAACCAGAGGTTATTCGCCGCCCAGCCAATCAGTGCCCAGCGGATGGCGGCGAGCAGCAGGCTCATTAACATTACCGGGCCGGTGCCCCAACGCGGTAGCCAACGTACCAGTAGAATAAACACGACGACCTCGGCTATTACCCCAATCGCCCAGAGGTATCCGACCAGTGAACGACTGTGGCCAATCGATTCAAGGTAAATGGAAAAGAAAGTGTAGTAAGGACCATGGCTGGCCTGCATCAACAGACAGGCCAGAAGAAACCAGAACACCTGCGGCTGCACCAGCAACCGCCATATCCCTGACTGCTGGTGAGCGGACTGCTCCCCGGTATGTGCCGGAACCAGCAGGCTCATCACTAGCGTCCCGGCAATAAACACCATCGTCAGTGGAATCAACAGATCAATACCGTGGCGGTCCAGCAGCGGTCCGCCACCGGCCACGACCAGGATAAAACCCACCGAACCCCATAACCGCAGCATGCCGTAGCGACTCTCCTGACCGCTCAGATGATTCATGGTGTTGGCTTCAAACTGCGCCAGGCAGGCATTCCAGAAGAAGCTAAAGAGAGTCATGGTGGCCGCAACCCAGACAAACCGGGTATCCATCGCCACCAGTGAGAAGCTGATCAGCGCCAGCGCCATACCCGTGCGCACCACGACCATGGAGCGTCCGGTCCGATCAGCCAGCCACCCCCAGATATTGGGCGCAACGACGCGTACCGCGAGAGTAATCGCCGCCATCCAGCCTATCTGCAGAGGAGTAAAACCAATCGATAGCAGATAGAGATTCCAGTAAGGAACCATAGCGCCCAGAATGGCAAAATAGAACAGGTAAAAACCGCTAATACGCCAGTAGGGAAGCGGGGAGGCGCTCATCTCACCCAGTCTGTCTGAGGCTCCAAATCAAACCGATGCCGGAACTATCGGGGTGTTTGAAACTACGTCACCATTCTGGCCACGATTACGTAGAAAATGGTCCATCAATACCAGAGCCAGCATGGCTTCGGCGATTGGGACGGCCCGTAACCCGACACAGGGGTCGTGGCGTCCAGTCGTGACCACCTCCACGGAATTACCTGCGAGGTCGATCGACTGGCCGGGAATAGTAATTGAAGAAGTCGGCTTCAGCGCAATACTGATGCGCAGATCCTGCCCGGTAGAAATACCGCCAAGGGTCCCGCCAGCGTGATTACTGAGAAAACCGGCTGGCGTTATTTCGTCGCGATGCTCACTGCCTTGCTGGCCGACCACCGCAAAGCCATCTCCAATTTCCACCCCTTTAACCGCATTAATGCTCATCATTGCGGCCGCGACATCGGCGTCGAGCCGGCCAAACACCGGCTCGCCCAGTCCGGTAGGCATACCCGTTGCAATAATATTTACCCTCGCGCCAACGGAGTCGCCCTGTTTTCGCAGAGTGGTGATGGCGAGCTCCAGCTCATCAATTTTGCCTGGCTCAGCGCAGAAAAAGGGGTTTTGATCGACTGATTGCAGATCCTCTGGCGCCAGCTCGATGTCACCCATCTGCGCAAGATAACCAATAATATTGATACCTAATTTCTCGCGCAGGAATTTACGGGCAATCCCGCCCGCCGCAACCCGCATGGTGGTTTCCCGTGCCGATGAACGACCGCCGCCGCGATAGTCACGAACACCGTATTTCTGTTGATAACTGTAGTCGGCGTGACCGGGACGAAATCGGTCGGCTATTTTGGCGTAATCCCGCGACTTGGCATCCTCGTTGCGAATCAATAACCCAATGGAGGTGCCAGTCGTTTTGCCCTCAAATACACCCGAAAGAATCTCAACGCGATCGGACTCTTTTCGCTGCGTGGTATATCGCGAACTTCCCGGTTTGCGTCGATCCAGGTCATGTTGCAGATCGGTCTCGTCAAGTACCAGGCCCGGTGGGCAGCCATCGACCACACAACCGAGGGCCACCCCGTGACTTTCACCAAAGGTTGAAACCACAAAGGCCTGACCGAAGGAATTTCCTGACATTAATTAGTTCCTAATCATTCGAAAATAAATGGGTGTTTTACTGGTAAAAACTGACCTGTACCCGACCCAGATGAGGCAAATCAGTGACCGCTGTTTTCAGCGCATCGGCCACGTCCTGGCCCTGTTCAAGGTCACTAATCACACTCACGGGTAACCTGAACTCAAGATGAATTTTATCTTTTTCGTAGTGCAGGACGATGTCGGTTTTATCCTGGTCAACCGGGGTAGCGGCGATGGCCGCGCGAACCACCCGCTCTACCTGATCGCGCAATGGCAAAAACTTGCCCATCTCCTGGGATTCGTCGTCCTCTGAATCAACGTGCACCAAAACGTCCTCAATACCATCCTGCTGACGGAGCACCTGCTGGCGAATTCGATCGGCGATCCGGTGGCCTTCAGAGACGCTAATTTCCGGATTGACGATCACATGAACATCCACCAACGCCTGCTCACCCAATTTTCGGGAGCGCAGCATATGCATGCCCTCGACGCCGTCCACACTTTTAATGATAGACCGAATGCCTTTGATACGAGTCCGATCAAGGCCTGTGTCGGTAAGCTCCCGTACCGACTGCCATGCAAACTCCCATCCAACCTTGGCGATCATCATCGCCACGGCACCCGCGGCAATCGGATCAAGTATCGGCAGCCCTAACATGCTGCCTGCCAGACCAATGAGCACCACCACCGACGAAATTGAATCGGTGCGGTGGTGCCAGGCGTTGGCACGCAGTAAATTCGATTGCACCGCATCGGCGGCGCGCGCAGTAATCTGATAAAGCATTTCATTGGCCAGAATGGAAAAGGCCGCAACCCAGAGGGCGTATTGGCCGGGGACTACCCCACCCCCAGGCATCTGTAGCCGGCCCACTGCCCCCCAGGCAATGACACCTGCGGTCGCCATAAGGGCAAAACCGAGAAACATTGCCGCAGCCGTCTCTATTCGCTGATGACCATAAGGGTGACTGCTGTCCGGCGCTTTATTGGCATGGCTAGTGGCCACCAGCACCAGCGCATCGCTGACCAGGTCACTTAACGAATGAATACCATCGGCAACCAGCGCCTGCGAATGGCTGATAAAGCCGACAATTAACTTGGCGCCGGTCAGCAACAGGTTCACGGCGACCCCCACCAGGGTGACCCGGGTGGATACCCTCAGCCGATCAGATGGATCGAGAGTGGCCGTGTTCACGGCTCGCCAACCTCGATTTTGATCGTTACTATGCCCTCATTTTCATAACTATCCAGGTGCCGGTGGCCATGAATGCGGCACCAGGCAGGGATATCCGCCAGCACGCCGTGGTCGGTACATTCCACCTCGAGAATATCGCCGGGATTTAAGGATTTGATCTGATGCTGAGTGCGAATCACCGGGATGGGACAGAGCAGGTGTTTGGCATCCAGATAATGATGGGACATGAATAAATTTAACACTCCAGAGACGTTGAATTTCAGCCTATTAGGATACCGTGAACCGGCCCCGCGAGGAACGCAACTGTGCCCATAAAACCACAGACTGATTCCTCCCGGCCCCTTTGTGACGGACTCATCCTCGCTGGTGGTCAGGCAAAACGCTTTGCGGGAAGACCAAAAGGCCTCGTTCAATTT
>Ga0209578_10001382_pt1 | contig 22961 bp, 17 predicted proteins | sample tdAd472_FD_187127 | JGI IMG/M metagenome (GOLD analysis project Ga0209578, IMG submission 187127) | Marine sediment microbial communities from the Atlantic coast under amendment with organic carbon and nitrate - tdAd47.2 (SPAdes)... | ecosystem: Environmental > Aquatic > Marine > Coastal >...
TCGCTGCGGTTTAAGCCGTCATCGCACCTCAAGAAAGCCGCCGGCTGCTAAAGCAGCGCGACTTTCGCGTAAGCGAATTTGGGAGGGCGTTCTTCTCCGCGGGCTCGCGGGGTGGGGCGCCCTTTCGCTTTGCGGCTCTTTCAAATTTTCACTGTGTCGGTAGGGTGAAGCACCGATACATGCCATGCGTAGCCCGATGACGTCACTTTCGTTTTTTGATCAAGCGAAAACGTGCCCGCCACCTTTCGAGGAAGAGCGTGCGGCGGCGCTTATGAGTGCACTCAACGACCACGCGCTCTTGGCGGACGATACAGCGCGGCATGCCTTCGCGAGCCTTGCCGGTCACAGCCCATTTCTCGCGCGATTGATTGAACGCGACGCGGACGTGTTGCTGCCCTTGTTACGCCTCTCACCCGAAGCAGCGTTTGACGCATTGCTCATTGAGGTCCTGGCAGCGGGGGCCGATGCAGCGCCCTCTAAATTGAAACCGACCATTCGCCGAATTCGCCGCAAGGTGGCGGTGATTGTGGCTCTTGCGGATGTGTGCGGGCTATGGGCCGTGGATGAAGTGACCGCGGCGCTATCACATTTCGCCGAAGCGGCAGTAGTGAGCGCTACGAACACGCTTCTGCGCGAAGCTGCCGCAAAAGGTAGAATTCAATGCGATGACGTGGAGGAGCCTGCGCGCGGAAGCGGGCTTGCCATTATTGCCATGGGCAAGTTTGGCGCCGATGAGCTTAATTATTCGAGTGACATCGACATTGTGGTCTTTTTTGACCGCGAGATCCTCGGCGCGCGCACCCAGAACGAGGCGCAAAAATTTGCGGTTAAACTGACCAAGGACCTTGTTGCTCTGCTGCACGAGCCGACCGAGCAAGGCTATGTCTTCCGTGTGGACTTGCGCCTGCGCCCTGATGCGGGATCAACGCAGGTGGCAATCTCGTTTGACGCTGCGGAAAATTATTACGAGGCGCTTGGTCAAAATTGGGAGCGGGCGGCGTTTATCAAAGCACGGGCCGTCGCCGGGGACATTGAGGCGGGACAGGAATTTCTTGCCATTCTCACACCCTTTGTGTGGCGCAAGTATCTGGATTTTGCATCGATCGAAGACATCCACTCAATTCTTCGGCAAATTCACAGCCACGGGAAACACCGGGTGATTGCGGTCGAGGGGCACGACGTAAAGCTTGGCCTCGGCGGCATTCGAGAAATCGAATTCTACGTTCAGACCCAACAACTCATCGTAGGTGGGCGCGAGCCTCATCTCCGTGCGCCGCAAACGCTCGTCATGCTCGAGCGTCTTGCGGCTCACGGTGACATCAAGATTGAGACCGCCGAACGCATGGCCGAGGCGTACAGGTTCTTGCGGCTTGTGGAACACCGCCTACAAATGGTCGAGGATCAGCAAACCCACCGGTTGCCGCAGGATGCCGAGGGGATTGCCTCTATTGCTTCGTTCTGCGGGATTGAGGATGCAGGCGCGTTCCGGAAAGCCCTGCTTGATCACCTCCGCTATGTGCACGAAACCGCAAAGGCCCTTTTTGGCGGGGCGGAAAAACTTGGCGGCGAAGAAGGCAGCCTCGTTTTTACTGGCGTTGAAAATGACCCCGAGACGCTTGAGACGCTGAAGCGCCTGGGCTTTGAGCGTGTGAGCGATATCTCCGGCGCGATCCGCCAATGGCATCACGGGCGATTGCGCGCGACCCGCACTGTTCGGTCGCGAGCCATGCTGACCGAGCTTATGCCGCGGCTCATGCGGGCGCTTTCGCAAACTGCCGATCCGGATCGGGCGTTTTATCGTTTCGATGATTTCTTGAGCGGCCTTCCCATGGGCGTGCAGCTCTTTGCATTGCTATCGGCGCACCCAGAGCTTTTAGAGTTTCTTGCGGAAATCTTTGGAACCGCGCCGCGGCTATCGAATTATCTCGCGAAGCATCCGCACGTGATTGATGCCATGCTTGATCCAAATTTTTACGAAAGCGCGCCCACCCCAGACCAAGTCGAAGCAGCATTTTCCGAAGGCAAGGCCGTCGCGGGCGATCTTGAAGACGCAATGAATGTGGCACGGCGGCTTGTGCGTGAAATCGGATTCCGCATTGGCGTGCAGATATTGCGCGGCCGCGTGAACGCGCAGGAAGCAAGCACGTCTTATTCGGCGGTCGCAGAAACGGCGATCCGTCACTTGCTCAGCGCCGTAACTGCTGACTTCGAAGCCGCACACGGTAAAATCAAAGGCGGCAGCTTTGCTGTTGTGGCGCTCGGCAAGCTTGGCAGCCTGGAAATGGCCGCCACATCCGATCTCGATCTTATCTTTGTCTATGACTGCGCACTGACGACGCCATCGGGCGGCGATGTGAAATCAGAAGGTGCAAAGCCCCTGCATGCGACGACTTATTACACGCGATTTGCCCAACGGCTCGTGAATGCCATTACCGCGCTCACCGAGGAAGGCAAGCTCTACGAGGTGGACCTGCGGCTCCGCCCGTCCGGCAATAAAGGCCCGCTCGCCACCCGCCTTGCCGGGTTTGAAAATTACCACGCGGAAAGCGCCTGGACCTGGGAGCGTATGGCGCTCACCCGTGCCCGCGTGGTTGCCGGGCCATCGGAACTTAAGACGCGGATTGAAGGGATTATTGAAAACGCCCTGACCGCGCCGCGCGATGCGCGCGCCACTCGCGCTGATGTTCAAGACATGCGCAAACGGCTCGAGAGCGAGTTCGGCACAGAAAACCCCTGGGACGTCAAATACGTACGCGGCGGCCTCGTAGACATTGAGTTCATCGCCCAGGGGATTGAGCTTCTTCACGGCATTGAGCATCCGGAGCTCTTGGTTCCCTCCACCGGCGAGGCCCTCGGCCGCGCTACCGGGGCAGGCGTGATTGCGCCCGACGTTGGCCTTCATCTTCGAGAGGCGTTGGAGCTTTATCAGTCTCTCGATCACATCCTGCGGCTGGCTCTTGAAGGCAGCTTCGATCCCGAGGCAACGCCTGAAGCCCTAAAGCGCCTGCTGGCACGCGCTGGTAACTGCGAGTTTACGGCTTTGGCCGAGCGACTTGAGGCGACAGAGGCCCAGGTCTTGGCGGCGTTCGAGGCGCTCTTCGGAACAGGCGAAACCAGCTAGCCCCGCCTGCGGCAAAAAGGCCACCTATCTGAGGCTCCGCCTCATAATTTTCGCTTGCACTCCGGCCCAAGATAAATATATTCCGCGCCTTCGCTCGGGCGATCGCCGGAGCGTCACGAGTGGGAATTTCCCTTCGGTATTGACCTTGATTTGAGTGGGGCTGATATGGCTGAAACCTATCCCCAGATCACGGTGGACGCTGAAGCGGAGGCGCCAGGCGCCCGAGCAGAGGTAGCATCCGTGCAGGCCCGTGAGAAGCGGTCCGAGCAGAAGAAGACTCGTTTGGACCTTGTCCAAAACGAAGTCGCTTCAGAAGAATCGAAAGACTACTGGATAACCCGCGATGGTCTGACCTTCGCTGGCATACATCTGATTGTCGATATGTGGGGCGCGTCGCGCCTCGACGATCAGCCGTTAATCCAGAAGGCACTTGAAGAAGCAGCCGTGGAAGCGGGTGCGACCGTTCTCCATGTGCATACCCACAAGTTCGAAGAAGGCGGGGGCGTCTCCGGCGTTGCGGTGCTCGCGGAAAGCCACATCTCGGTCCACACTTGGCCTGAGCGTGATTTTGCGGCATTTGATGTTTTCATGTGTGGCTGCGCCAAGCCCGCCGATGCCATTCCAGCTCTAAAGCGCGCGTTTAAGCCCAACCACATCAATGTGGTGGAGCACAAGCGCGGCATCGCGCTCTAACACCATGACGGAAAAGATTTTCAACTTCCTGCGTGATCAAGAACCTGCAACGCCATGCCTTGTGGTGGACCTCGACGTTGTGCGCGAGCGTTATGATGCGCTGACGCAAGCACTGCCGCTTGCGGCGGTGCACTATGCAGTGAAAGCCAATCCGGCGCCGGAAGTCATATCTGTGCTCAAGGAAAAGGGTGCCAATTTCGACGTGGCAAGTCGCGCAGAGATCGACCTTTGCCTTTCGCTCGGGATTGAACCCGAACGGCTTTCGTTTGGGAACACGATTAAGAAAGCGAAAGACATCGAGCATGCCTACGTTAATGGCGTGCGGGTTTTTGCATTCGACAGCGAAGCTGAACTTTCAAAGATTGCGGAACGCGCGCCGGGGGCGAGCGTTATCTGCCGCATTCTTGTGTCGAACAAAGGCGCCGATTGGCCACTTAGCCGCAAGTTCGGCTGCAGCGAGGGCATGGCCTATGACCTCCTCTTGCGTGCGCGGGACTTGGGTCTTGTGCCAATGGGCGTTTCGTTCCACGTGGGAAGTCAGCAAAAGAACCCCGACGCTTGGGCGTTAGCGGTCGAAGCATCATCGGAGCTTTTCAGTAAACTCGAAGCCGAGGGCGTGACGCTCACCACCATCAATATCGGCGGCGGCCTTCCGGCTCGTTATGCCGAAGACGTGGAAAGCGTGGGCACCTATGCGAATGCCGTCATGGCGGCGATGACCAAAAACTTTGGCAACTACCTGCCGCACATGATTGTGGAGCCGGGCCGGTTCCTCGTAGGTGATGCGGGCATTATCCATGCCGAGGTTATTCTGGTTTCAAAGAAGGCGTATGAGGACGACGCGCGTTGGGTCTATCTCGACATTGGTCGCTTTAATGGCCTCGCGGAAACCGAAGGCGAGATGATCAAATATCCAATCCGAACGGATATGGGGACAGGCGCTGACGATGCGGTTGCCAAGGGCCCCGTTATTCTCGCCGGGCCTTCATGCGATAGCGTGGACATTCTGTACCAAGAGACGCCGTACGAGCTTCCCATGGGTCTCGATACTGGCGACACCGTGCAGATCTTTGCGACCGGTGCCTACACGGCGACTTATTCGACTGTGGGCTTTAATGGCTTCGCGCCGCTCACGTCTTACTACGTCTGAGCCGTTCCATCCAAGCTGGCAAATTGAACGATGCGTTGTGAAGTGCGGGCGTGTAGTGGTCTGTCTCAATGCCGGATCCGTTAAACAGCCTTGCGAGCGCCGCGTCATTGCTCTGGCCAAGTGTCGATCCATTTGATGCCCAGGTCAGCGCCATAAGACCCCCGGTGTAAGAAGGCGTGACGGTGGTATAAACGCCGACGTGTCTGAACGCCTTGCCGAGCTGCTTGATCGTCGCGCCAAGTTCGTCAGGTTGATAAAACGGCACGCCCGTTTGGAAGACCGCAACGCCTGTTGGTGAAAGCGCCGCCGCCACGATCTCATAAAACTCATCGGCAAAAAGGATTTCTGCAGGACCTACCGGGTCCGGCCGGTCGGCGATGACGATGTCAAAGGCACCTTGCGACGAAGGTTCGCGCAAAAACTCAAACGCATCCTGCACATGGATCTTGAGGCGTTCGTCGGAAAAAGCATTGGCGTTCAGTTCCGGAAAATGTTCGCGGCATAGTTCAATCACACGGCCATCGATCTCGGCCATATCGACGCTTGCGAGCGTCTTGTGTTTGAGTGCTTCCTCAGCAACGGCCACATCGCCGCCACCCACAATCATCACACGATCCATCGGCGCGCCTTGGGCCATCAAGTCGAAGGCGGGCAGGTGCGTGAGCATTTCGGAATATGACGCCTCGTCGCGCGTCGTGATTTGCACGATGTCGTCAAGCGCCATGACCCGGCCATTGAGCGGCGTATCAAATATCTTGATGTTCTGAAATTCGGACTGTTCCTCGACCAGCATTTCGGTGATCTCGAAAGTTTGGGCAAAGCCCTTGTGCAAAATCTCAGTGAAGCTCGATGCCATCTGATGCCTCCTCAATTGGCGCTCGTCTTTTAGAAAAGCCTCGCGGCGCTGTAAACCGGCGACGGATTTCCCGCGGCGCGGCGTTAGATCAGGGGAAAGGCCGGCTCGACCCTTCCTCTGATGCCCTGAGCCGGTTTTTCACCCCGGATGGGCGCTCCTGGACTGCCCCCTAAGCAGTTGTTCAACCGCTGGTTCGATCCCCCTCACCAGCGATTTCCCCAGGGGTGTCCATCCAATTGATTCTTCAAAGAAAATTCACGCGACGGAGCTGGTGTCCCCAGCCGTTTAATGGGGTGTACGGGTCTTGGGGGGCCCATGAACCAAACGTGTCATTGGAGACGAAATAATGAGAACTCTGACTTTTGTAGGAATTTTGCTGGCAACCGCTGCCCTACCGGGGGCCGCCGTGGCGCAGCCTTCGTTTGGCCCGGATGGTGGGGGCTTTCTTGAAGACCGCTTTGCCGAGCTTGATAGCAATGGCGACGGCATTATCACCGACAACGAAGTTGAAGCGAAGATTGCCGCAGACTTCGCCACCGCAGATGTGGATGGCAACGGCAGCCTGTCGGAGGACGAGGCCGAAACCTATCATCAAGCGCGCCACGAGGAACGGCGCGAACGTCGCCGTGAGCGTCGCGGAGGCGGGCGTTTTGAGCGTGCCGCCGGCGATGATGGTGTCATTGACCGTTCAGAATTTGCCGAACGCGGCATGGAGCGGTTTGAGATGGCCGATCTCGACGAAAACGGCGTGGTAACCGAGACCGAGATGCGGCTTGTGGGCCAGGCCAGGTCGCGCCGCCAACACCGGCGGCACGGCAATTGGGGCGAAGACGACTGATCATTCGCCTCAGCATATAGCGCGAGGGCTAGTGCTTGTGACAGAGTTGGGGGTGATGCGTCAGCTGGATGAACCGCCTGAGACTTCCGGTGATAATCACCCCCAAACCGTGTCCGATCCGGATGCGGGGCTTGTGGCCGCGATCGCGCGCGGCGATGAAGCCGCGGCACGCACTCTTGTAGACCGGCACTTGCCGCGCATCATGAACCTCGCGCGGCGTGTACTTGGCAACCAGGCGGATGCCGAGGAGGTTGCTCAAGATGTTTTTCTTCGTGTGTGGAAGACTGCAAAAGCATGGAAGCCGGGCAAAGCAAAGTTTGAGACTTGGATGCACCGCGTTGCGCTCAATCTTTGCTACGACCGCATACGGAAAAAGCGCGAAGTGACCGGTAAAGACATACCGGATCCAATCGATGAAGGTCCCGGTCCGGGCAAGGCGCTTCACCAAAAGCAAGTTGCCGCGCGTGTCGATGAGGCCTTGCAATCACTGCCAGAGCGTCAACGCGTGGCGATCACGCTCTGTCACCACCAGGGTTACACGAATATTGAGGCGGCGGAGATGATGGACGTAAGTGTGGAAGCGGTTGAATCGTTGCTTGCGCGGGGGCGCCGCCAGTTGAGAGTATTGCTCCGCGCTGAACTGGATCACTTGTTGGGAGAGCATTGAAGATGAATGACACTCAAAACATGACATTGGATCGGTTCGAGGCTTTGTTGGAAGCGCACGGTTGTGATCTTGTGCGGTGGCAGGCGGATGAAGCTGCCGCGGCACGGCAGCTTTTGGCTCATTCGGCCCTAGCCCGTTCTGCATTGCAGGAGGCCGAGAGCCTGTCCCAACTGCTCGATGCGGCGCCCAAAGGCGATGTGCACGCGGCGCTTACCGCGCGCGTCTTGGCTGGCATGCCTGATGGTGAGGCGGCCTCACCGTTGAATGTGGCTTCAAAGGTTTTGCGGGTCTTATGGCCCCAATTTGGGTGGTTACGTCCTGCATCGCTTGTTGCCGCGTCGTTGGCGGCGGGGCTTTATGTGGGAGCAACGGCGACCACCACAGCGGCAAGTGATCAGCAAGCGGATATTTTCGCGTACGTCTTTGAATTACCGGAAGCTTGGGAAACGGGAGACGCGCCATGAGCGAGCGATCGCAATCACCCAAACTGCCAGGCGGCATCACGCCGTGGCTCGGCGCCGGTCTTGTGCTTTCGCTTGCGATCAATGCTTTCTTTGTAGGCATTGTGGTTGGCGGAAAAGGTGCGGCAGATCGCTGGGACATTCGATTGGCGGATCAACTTGGCATGGAGGCCCGCAACGGGCCGCCCGGACGCTTTGGCGGCGCCCCGGATCTTGACCCGCGCTCCTTCGCGCGGATGCTGCCTGACAGCGCGCGAGAAGATGCGCGGGCAATTATCGAGGTGCGAGGGCCAGAGATCCGAGAGCATTTCCGGGCCGCCATGGAAGCCCGCCTTGCCACGTTCGAAGCAATGCGCGCCGATCCCTTTGATCGCGACGCACTGGTGCAATCACTGGCGGCATCGCGGGAGGCGGACGCCGTGGCCGAAACGGCAGTTCACTCGCTTGTGGTCGAAATTGTCGCGGGGCTTAGCCCAGAAGAGCGCGCACAAATCGGCGAAGACTTGGGTAATCGGTTTCCCGAATTTCATGAGCGCCACCAACGACGCGATCGTCTCCGCCGTCACTAGCGACGAGGAAGCGTGATCCGTACGGTGGTGCCGTAGCCTTCTTCGCTTTTAATGGAGAGCGAGCCGCCGTTAAGACGGGCAAGGGCGCTGCTGACCGAAAGGCCAACCCCGAGTCCGGTTGTTTCATCACCGCTGATAAGGGCGTCATGATCGAGTGCGGCGAAGGGTTGGTCGATCCCCTTCATAATGTCAGGTGCGATCCCAATGCCGGTATCATCGATTATGATCGAAACCGATTTTTCTTGGACGTCAGCCTGAATTGAAATGCGGCCGCCACCTGGTGTGAACTTCATGGCGTTCGATAGGACATGCAGCAGTATCTGGCGCACGGCGAGGGGATCGGCGAACACCGTCGGCAAATCATCGATCAACTCGGTCAGCGCAATGCCTGAGGCAAAGATCGTCGGGCGCAATAGCGAAAGACAATCGGAAACCGATGCCACAAGATCGATACGCTGACGTTCGATCGGCACTTCACCCGATTGGATTTGCGACACATCCAAGATGTCCGCAATGTGGCTCAAAAGCTCTGTGCCGCCCGTGTGAATATCGTTTGCGTATTCCTGATACTTCTCGTGGCCAAGGGGGCCGAACACTTCGCAGCGCATCATGTCCGCAAAGCCAAGGATGGCATTGAGCGGCGTGCGCAATTCGTGGCTCATGTGCGAGAGAAACTCCGACTTAGCCTTTACTGCGGTTTCGGCGGTCTGGGTCTCTGCTGAAAGCCTTTCCTCCAGGCGCCCTATTTCGCTTTGCAATTCATCGTTGCCGACACTGAGGCGGGAAATCTCGCCAATAAGGTCGCGAATATAGGTCTCATCATCGGTTGTGATAGTGCCCGTTTCTCCGTCGGGCTCGGCGGCGGCGATGGTCTCTATCACCGCGCCACCCGTAACCACGCGGCGTTCGACCACAAGGCCGGTATTTTGCGTTTCCTGTTCCTCCATAAGCGCGTCAAGCGCGCGCCCCCCTTTGGCCCGGATCGTGCGGCGCAAGGAACCCGTGATAATGTCTGGCGGCGCAAGCTCAAAGAAGTCCGTATAAAGACGGTTTGTGCGAAGAAGCGTGCCATAGCGGTCCCACACGGCGATCCCCATGGGCAGTTCATCCAGGATGCCGGTTAGCGAGATCGGTGCCGCGGCGGAGCGTGAGGCGCGGCTAATTCGTACAAGCGCGTTTAGGAGCGCGATGCCGATGCCGCCCAGCCCAACCACCAAGATCGAGGTTGCAATGATCGGCGCTGGTATCGGCAAATTGCCTGCGAAGCGTGAGCTAAGCGAGATCGCTACGGCGAGCAGGGCAACACCTAGAGCGGTGCGGAGAAGAATGCTCTCCTGACGGGAAAGCAACGCACGCGGCCTGCGCGCCGCCGCGCTCGCGGCGGGCGATCCATACTGGTCATGACCGTGTGCTGGCGTGACTGCGGGTCCCGCTTCCATAGTGCCAAAGCCCCCTAATTCCCGGGACTTACGGTGATTCTCGATTGTTAATGATTCGTTAACAGCGGAGGCCGGAGTTAGCGATTCGGTAAGAGAAGTGAACTTTTTCTTGAGACTAGCCTGCTTTCAGCATCCGCGTTGCGTTCTCGAAGAGGTTTTTCGAAATGCCGTCCTTATCCACAATGCGCTGAAGCTCCCGCTTGGCATTCAACCGGCGGCCTTCATCAAACCTGGGCCACGTCTCGAACGCCGTAATCATACGGGCGGCAACCATGGGATTGATGGTATCGACTTCGAGCACCTGATCCACAAACCAGCTATAACCTTTGCCATCTGCACTGTGGAAGTGCAGCTGGTTAAAGAACCCAAATACCGAAATGAGCGCCCGCGCGCGATTGGGGTTTTTAAGCGTGAAGGCTTCATGGCTCGTAAGGGCGCGCACATCGCTCATGGCTTCTTTGCGGGATGCAGTGGCTTGTGCGTTAAACCATTTGTTCGTGACCAGCGGGTCGTCTTTCCACTTGGCATAAAAGGCGGCGAGGGCGGCTTCCCGGTTCGGGTTGTCCCCGTCCGCAAGAATAGAGAGCGCGCACATCTCATCGGTCATGTTTGTGGCGCCGGTAAAATGCGCATAAACGAGCGCGTCGCTTTTCTCCGTATCCAGATTAGAGAGATAGCCCAGGCAACGGTTGCGCAGCGCACGCTTTCCGGCTTGTGCTGCCGTAGGCGCAAATGGCTCATCACTGGAAAGGTCTGCATAGGTGGCTTCAAGATCGCCGCGAAGAGCCTCTGCCAGCCCCTTGATTTGAGCCTTGCGCGCCGCATGGATCGCATCCGGGTCAACCACTTCGGAAAGCTGTGCGATCTCTTGCTCGGTGGGCAGCATAAGGGCTTGCGCCTTGAAGGCGGGCTCAAGGCCATCATCGAGAAGGATTTTGCGCAAAGCTTCCGCGAAGTCTTCATCGAACGCCGCTTTTGAGCCCGCCTTTTCTTTTTCAACCGCATCCAAAAGCAAAGCGCGGGCGTTGGCTTGACCGGCTTCCCAACGATTAAACGGGTCTTCGTCATGGGCCATCAAGTGCCGCCGATCAGCGGGCGAAAGGCCGTCGTCGAGGCGCACAGGCGCGGAAAATTTGCGGAAGAGCGAAGGCACGGGCCGCTCGCCCACGCCGGTAAAGCGGAAGGTCTGCTGCGCTTGGGTGAATTCAACCACGCGACTGGTGCCTTCAAAGACTTCATTGTCGCCTTCTAGGCGTACGGGGATCGCGTCGCCGCTTTCGCCCACAAGACCCATCAGCACGGGCATATGCTGGGGCTTTTTCTCAGGCTGGCCAGGGGTCGGTTTGGTTTCCTGCGTGAGGGTGAGTTCATAGGTCTGGGCGGCTTCGTCCCATTCCCCCCGCGCGGTTACATGCGGCGTGCCCGCTTGACTGTACCAACGGCTGAATTGGGTAAGGTCCTTACCGCTTGCGTCTTCAATGGCCTTGATCATGTGATCAACGGTCGCAGCTTCGCCGTCGTGACGCTCGAAATATAGATCTGTCGCGCGGCGGTACTCTTCGGGGCCAAGCAATGTGGCCATCATGCGCATCAACTCGGCGCCTTTCTCGTACACTGTCGAAGTGTAGAAATTGTCGATTGAAATGTAGCTCTCGGGGCGCGGCGGATGGGCGAGGGGGCCCGCGTCTTCCTGAAACTGTCGGTCGCGCAAGCCAATCACATTTCCAATGCGTTCCACGTTTGGCTCGCGCATGTCCTCAGAAAAGCGCTGATCGCGATAGACCGTGAACCCTTCCTTGAGACAGATCTGGAACCAATCGCGGCAGGTCACGCGGTTGCCCGTCCAATTGTGAAAATATTCGTGCGCAATCACGCTTTCGATGGAAGCGTAATTGGCATCGGTCGCTGTGTCTGGCCGCGCCAGAATGACGCTTGAATTGAAGATGTTGAGGCCTTTATTTTCCATGGCCCCGAAGTTGAAATCGTTGACCGCGACGATGTTGAAAACATCAAGATCGTATTCGCGGCCGAAGGCATCCTCATCCCACTTCAGCGAGCGTTTGAGCGCATCCATAGCGTAGTCGCACTTGTCTGCGTCTTCTTCCCGGACCCAAATGCCCAGATCCACTTTGCGACCCGACGAGGTCGTAAACGCGTCCTTGAGACCCACAAGATCACCCGCCACCAAAGCAAAAAGATAAGCGGGTTTTTTGTGCGGGTCGCGCCACTGGGCCCAATGGGTGCCGTCGTCGTTATCGCCTTTCGCAATGGGATCGCCATTTGAAAGCAGGATCGGGTAGTCAGCTTTGTTCGCTGTCATGCGCACACCGAAGGGCGCCATCACGTCTGGACGGTCGAGGTAATATGTAATGCGGCGAAAACTTTCGGCCTCGCATTGTGTGCAGAAGATACCGCCAGAGATGTAGAGCCCTTCCAGCGCCTGATTGGCCGCGGGGTTGATCTCAACTTCCGTTTCAAGGGTGAATGTGTTCGGCAGGTCCTTGACGGAGAGCATGTCCGGGGTGGCGTCAAAACGATCGTCCGCCAGCGGCTCGCCATCAATCGCTACTGAGATGAGCGAAAGCTCTTCGCCATCCAGCACAAGCGGTGCGTCCGCAGGTGCGCCGTCCCGGCGGCGAAAGTTGATCTTCGCCTTAACGCGCGTTGCCTCGGGCACCAGCGCGAAATCAAGGTCGATCCCGTCCACCCAATAGGCCGGCTGTTCATAATCTTTGAGCTGAATGGTGCGCGGCTCTTCGGTTCTCATGGCGTTTCCTCGGGTGGGCTTATGTTTGAATGAAGCGGGCGATGGTTGTGCCCCGGCTGCTTCCGCTGCGTCAACATCTAACTGCTTTTCAGCGGGTTTCGGAGTGATATGGTACCGGCCAACAATCTTTCAAATGCGTCCGTGTGGGGTGAGGTATGAATTTCGATTTTTCCGACGATCAGAAGTTTCTCAAGGATCAGGCCAACAAGTTCCTGACAGAACAATGCCCGACCACGGTGCCGCGCGGGGTGCTTGAGGGCGATGCTGCCTTTGACGAGAAGCTGTGGAACGGGATCAAAGAACAAGGCTGGCTGGGCGTGACGATCCCCGAGGAATTCGGCGGGTTGGGGCTAGGTTACTTGGAGCTTTGTGTGATCGCCGAAGAACTAGGTCGCGCGCTCGCCCCGGTGCCATTTTCCTCGACGGTCTATCTCGCCGCCGAAGCGATCATGATTGCCGGGACCGATGAGCAAAAACAGAAATACCTCTCCAAAATTGCTAGCGGCGAGGCGATTGGCACATTTGCTCTGGCGGAAGGTGCGAAAGTGCCAAGCCCCCGGTCGCTGGAGGCCAAGTACGAAGGCGGCAAGCTGACCGGCACCAAAATTCCTGTACCGGACGGCGATGTGGCCGATTTTGCGGTCGTCGCTGCGGTGACAAATAGCGCGGGCGAGCCCTCGTCTGTGGCGCTTTCGATTGTGGACCTCAAGGGCAAAGGCGTTAAGCGCGAAGCCGTGAAAACAATCGACCCCACACGTAGCCACGCCACGATCACTTTCGATGGTGCTGAAGCGGAGCAACTAGGCGAGGTGGACGCGGGCTGGACCATTACGCGCCAAGTTTTTGATCGCGCGGCGGTGCTCTTTGCATTTGAGCAAGTGGGCGGCGCAGACCATTGCCTTGAGATCGCAAAGGAATATGCCACCGGGCGATTTGCTTTTGGTCGTCAGATCGGCTCGTTCCAGGCGATCAAACACAAGCTCGCCGACATGTACATCAAGAACCAGCTCGCGCGCTCAAATGCCTATTACGGCGCGTGGGCGCTTTCCACGGACGCGCCCGAGCTTGCCATCGCAGCCGCGGGCGCGCGCATCTCGGCGACCGAAGCCTATGATTATGCATCCAAAGAAATGATCCAGACCCATGGCGGCATTGGCTTTACATGGGAGATGGACTGCCACCTGTTTCTGCGCCGATCAAAACTACTATCGCTTTGCCTTGGCGGCGCGCGCGGCTGGAAAGACCGGCTCATCAGCGCGCTTGAACGCCGCAACGCCGCCTAAAGGAGATACCAAATGGATTTCAACGACACGCCAGAAGAAGCTGCTTTCCGCGCCGAAGTGAAAACTTGGCTCGATCAGAACGCCAAACCCTTTGAAGGTGGCGGCGATGAAAGCTCGTCTCTTGATGAAGCCGCGCGCCTGAAGCTTGCGAAGAAATGGCAGAAGATCAAAGCCGAAGCGGGCTATGCCGCGATCACTTGGCCCGAGGAATATGGCGGCATGGGCGGCACGCCGATCCAGTCGGTGGTCTATAACCAGGAAGAGGCGAAGTTTGATGTGCCGCGCGGCTTTTTTGCGATCGGTCTTGGCATGTGCATCCCCACGATGATGGCCTTTGCCGCCAAAGAACAGCTTGAGCGTTACGTTGCGCCCGCCCTTCAGGGTGAAGAGATTTGGTGTCAGCTTTTCTCCGAACCGTCAGCAGGCTCCGATGTGGCAGGGCTTAAAACCCGCTGTGTGCAAGATGGCGATGATTGGGTCATCAACGGGCAAAAGGTTTGGACCTCGGGCGCGCAGTATTCTGACTACGGAATACTTGTTGCGCGGTCTGATCCCAAAGCGCGCAAGCACAAGGGGCTTACGTTCTTTTTCCTCGACATGAAGTCGCCGGGTGTGGAAGTGCGACCGATCAAACAAATCTCCGGTGCGTCGAACTTCAACGAGGTTTATTTCACCGATGTGCGTATCCCTGATGCGCAGCGGCTGGGTGAGATCGGTGATGGCTGGAAGGTGGCGCTGACGACGCTCATGCACGAAAGGCTCGCCATTGGCGGCGGCTCGGGCGGCGTGGACATTCGCGAGATCATGGAGCTGGCAAATTCAATCGATCTTGAGGACGGCCCCGCAATCGATAATGCCGCAGTGCGCGAGAAAATCGCCGACTGGTATGTGCGCTCAAAAGGCCTCACCTACACCCGCTACCGCACCCTGACCGCTCTCTCGAAAGGCCAAACGCCTGGACCCGAAAGCTCCATCGGCAAGGTGGTGGGGGCGCCTAAACTTCAGGAACTCAGCTCCTTTGGCATGGAAATGGAGGATATGGGCGGGATCTTGATGGACAGAGCCGATGCGCCTCTGGATGCGGCCATGCAGGAGAGCTTCCTCTGGGCGCCTGGCATTCGCATCGCGGGCGGGACCGATGAGATTCTTCGCAACATCATTTCCGAGCGCGTCCTTGGCCTGCCAGGCGATATCCGCGTGGACAAAGACGGTCCCTTTGACGAGTTGCCGACGGGGTCCTAGGCGGCCCCAATCCGGCCACATCCTTCCTTCACCTCCTTTGCGCTAAAGTGGCGCTCAAGGAGGCGAATCGCCCGTGCAATTCCCCGAGCTATCTCTACGCGTTCAGCGGCGCATCGCTTATGTGATCATCGCGCTGGCGTTTGTCGTGGGGATTTGGCGAGATGCGACCACGCCCGACTTCCGAGTAGACTATGGCCATGTGCTCGACGGTATCCGCGCGCGCGGCGTGATGGTGGTTTTGACGCGCAATGCGCCGACAACATTTTATTGGGATCAAAATGGTGAACCGGCAGGTTACGAATATGAACTTGCGCTCGATTTCGCAAATACCATTGGCGTTGAAGCGCGGTTCGTAATCCGTGACACCGTAACGGATATTCTGGAAGGGATTGAAAACGGACAGGGCGATATTGCCGCGTCAAACCTCACACGCACCGCCGAGCGCATGCAGCGCTACCGTTTTGGCCCAGACTACAAACGCATCCGGCAGCAACTTGTCTGCAACCGGCGCGGCAATTATCCGCGGCGGCTTGAAGATCTGCCCGGTCATTCCATTGAGGTGATTGCGAATTCATCTTACGAGGAAACGCTTACGGACCTCGCTCAGCGTTTCGGCGATCTCAGTTACCAAGCTACCGTAGGCACTGATACCGAAGGCATCTTGCTGCGCATCGCGGCGGGCGAGGTGGACTGCACCATTGCGGATTCCAACATCGTTGCCGTCAACCGCCGTTATGAGCCCGACCTCATCGTGCCCTTTGATATGACTGACGGGCAAGAGCTTGCGTGGGTATTGCCGTCAGGTGCCGACGATCTTGCAGATGCGCTTGATGAGTGGTTCGCAGAAGTGGGAGAGACAAGTTTTCTCACCGAACTCGATGAGCGGTATTACGGTCATCTCGACGGTTTTGACTATGTGGATATTAAGGCGTTTGAGCAACGCATCGCATCGCGGCTTCCGGACTATCGGATTTGGTTTGAGGAAGGCGGCGCGAGGGTGAACTTGCCTTGGACGTTATTGGCTGCCGTTGGCTATCAGGAAAGCCATTGGGAACGAAATGCACGCAGCCCCACCGGCGTGCGCGGCATCATGATGCTAACCCTCGCCACCGCTGAAGACCTGAATGTTGCAAATCGTCTTGACCCGGAACAAAGTATTGCGGGCGGCGCGACCTACTTGCGCGAGCTCTATAATCGCCTACCGCAAGACATCACTGGCGAGGACCGGATGTTCCTCGCGCTTGCGTCCTACAATGTGGGCTATGGGCATTTGATGGATGCGCGCATTCTTGCAGAGCAGCAAGGCCGCGATCCGAACACCTGGCGCGATATGCGCGAGGTTCTGCCGCTATTGGCCCAGCGCGCCCACTACCGCAATCTTCGCTACGGGTACGCACCTGGCGGTCAGGCTTCGACCTATGTTCAGCAGGTGCGCGATTATTGGGATATTCTGGACCGCATGTTTCCGGCGCATGCGGAAAACACAGGCTCCGCCTTTACCGCGCCCCCCATAGGCGAACTCGCGCCGGATGACTAAGCTTGGCGCCGACTCGGAAGCCGAAGGAATGCCCGTGCCGTCAGACCTGCCCCAACTCTGGGATCAGCTTTGGATCAATTGCCATCTCGCCACCATGGTGGCAGGGGATGTGCCCTATGGCGCAATCCGCAATGGCGCGGTGGCGATCAAAGATGGTCGCATCGCCTGGGCGGGAGAACGCGCAAGCCTTCACGGTGAGCCCGACGCGCTTGCCACCGAAATCATCGAATGCGGTGGGGCCTGGCTGACGCCGGGACTTGTGGATTGCCATACCCATCTCGTCTTTGGCGGCAATCGGGCGCGCGAGTTTGAAATGCGCCTTGAGGGCGCCACCTATGAGGAGATCGCCAAGGCGGGCGGCGGTATCATTTCTACGGTCAAGGCAACGCGCGAAGCCTCCCTCGATCAACTTGTCCAGAGCGGCGAGGGGCGCCTGCGCCAGATGATGGCCGAAGGTGTTACCACGGTTGAAATAAAATCAGGTTACGGTCTCGATACGCCAAACGAGATCAAAATGCTGCGTGCGGCGACCGAGTTGGGCGAGCGGTTGCCGGTCCGCGTTAGGCGCACGTTCCTTGGTGCCCATGCGATTGCGCCCGAGTACGGCAAAGACCGAACGGGCTATCTCAATCTTGTTGTGAACGAGATGATCCCGGCCGCAGCGCGCGAGGGCCTTGCCGATGCGGTCGATGCGTTTTGCGAAGGAATTGCGTTTACCCGCGAAGAGATCGAGCGCGTGTTTAAGGCCGCCCAGGACGCGGGGCTTTCCATCAAATTGCATGCAGAGCAACTTTCCAATCAACGCGGCACGGAATTAGCGGCGCAAATGGGCGCGCTTTCAGCCGATCATCTTGAGTATCTTGATGACGAAGGCGTTGCTGCCATGAAAGAGGCAGGAACCGTCGCGGTGCTTTTGCCGGGTGCATTTTATTATTTGCGCGAAACGAGAAAGCCGCCGGTGGACGCTTTGCGCGAGGCAGGCGTGCCGATCGCGCTTGCGACAGACGCCAACCCGGGCTCCTCGCCGATCCTCTCGCCGCTCACAATCCTCAATATGGGCTGTACGCTTTTTGGGCTTACGCCCGAAGAGGCCCTAGCGGGTATGACGCGCGAGGGCGCGAGTGCGCTGGGGCTCCTGGGCGATATCGGGACGCTGGAAGTGGGAAAAGCCGCTGATTTCTGCCGTTGGCGCATTGGCGGCCCGGAAGAGCTTGCCTATTGGGTGGGCGCAAACCCGCTTGAGCAATCTGTCTTTGAAGGCGAGGTCCGCCCGCGCTAAAAGGGGCGCCGAACACTGGGGAAAACTCGGACCATATTCAAGGGGTCAAGCCATCACATGAGTAGCCGCGTCGACAATTCGCGCGAAATTCGCGCACCCCATGGAAGCCAGATCACGGCAAAGTCGTGGCTCACCGAAGCGCCCATGCGTATGCTCATGAACAATCTTGATCCCGACGTTGCCGAGCACCCGCACGAGCTTGTTGTCTATGGCGGGATCGGACGCGCCGCGCGCAATTGGGAATCTTTTGACGCGATTGTGCAAACGCTAAAACGCCTCGAGGGCAACGAAACGTTGCTTGTTCAATCGGGCAAGCCCGTTGGTGTTTTTAAGACCCACGAAAATGCGCCGCGTGTGCTCATCGCGAACTCAAACTTAGTGCCCCATTGGGCGACGTGGGAGCATTTTAACGAGCTCGACCGCCAAGGCCTTATGATGTACGGCCAGATGACTGCAGGAAGCTGGATCTACATCGGCAGTCAAGGGATTGTTCAGGGTACGTATGAAACCTTTGCCGAAATGGGGCGCCAGCATTTCGGCGGCGATCTCAAAGGCAAATGGGTCCTGACCGCGGGGCTCGGCGGCATGGGCGGGGCGCAACCGCTTGCGGCTACTATGGCGGGGGCATCCATGCTTGCCATCGAATGCCAGCCAAGCCGCATCGAAAAACGGCTCGAGACGCGCTATCTCGACAAAAGCGCGAAGACGATTGACGAAGCGCTCAAAATTATTGAGGACGCCCACGCCAAAGGCGAGGCGGTATCTGTTGGGCTTTTGGGGAATGCCGCTGAAATACTCCCCGAAATGGTGAGCCGCGGCGTAAAGCCGGACGCGGTGACGGACCAAACCTCGGCCCATGACCCGACGAATGGCTATCTGCCCATTGGCTGGACCATTGAAGATTGGGTTTCAAAGCGCGAAACCCATCCGAAAGACGTGGAAAAGGCGGCGCGCGCCTCGATTGCCGAACACGTGCGCGCCATGCTCGCGTTCAAGGACATGGGCATTCCCACGTTCGATTACGGCAACAACATTCGCCAAGTGGCGAAAGAAGAAGGCGTCAAGGACGCGTTTGATTTCCCAGGTTTCGTGCCTGCCTATGTGCGTCCCTTGTTCTGTCGCGGCGTCGGGCCGTTCCGCTGGGCGGCGCTTTCGGGTGATCCGGAAGATATCTACAAGACCGATGCGAAAGTGAAAGAGCTGATCCCCGATGACCCGCATCTTCACAACTGGCTCGATATGGCACGCGAGCGCATTGCGTTCCAGGGATTGCCCGCGCGCATTTGCTGGGTGGGGCTGGGGCAGCGGCATCGCCTGGGCCTTGCGTTCAATGAAATGGTGAAGTTGGGTGAGCTTTCCGCGCCGGTGGTCATTGGGCGCGATCATTTGGATTCAGGAAGCGTCGCGAGCCCCAACCGCGAGACAGAATCCATGCGAGACGGCTCGGATGCGGTTTCTGACTGGCCTCTTTTGAACGCGCTTTTGAATACCGCATCGGGCGCGACATGGGTATCACTCCACCACGGCGGCGGGGTCGGCATGGGCTTTTCGCAACATGCGGGCATGGTGATCTGTTGCGACGGCACGGACGATGCGGCAGACCGCATCGGGCGCGTTCTCTGGAACGATCCGGCATCGGGCGTCATGCGTCACGCGGATGCGGGGTACCAGGAAGCGATCGACTGCGCGCAAGAATTCGGCCTTGATCTGCCGATGCTAAAGGATTGATGCCCATGGACACGTTTGAGCTCAATCCCGGCAAGGTAACGCTCAAGGACTTGCGCCGCATTTGGGCGGGCGAGGTGAGGCTCTCACTATCTCCAAGCACCGCCGGAGCGATTGCCGCAAGTCAGGCCTATGCGGCAAACGTCATCAAATCCGATGAATCCGTATACGGCATAAATACCGGCTTTGGTCTTTTGGCCAATACAAAAATATCGCCCGACAATCTCGCCAAACTCCAAAAGAACCTGGTGCTAAGTCACTCTACGGGGACGGGCAAATATCTCGACGAGCGTGTGGTGCGGCTTATCTTGGCCACCAAAGTGATCGGGCTTGCGCGCGGATATTCAGGCGTTCGCCCCGAGATCATCGAGCGCTTGCTCTTCCTGCACAACGAAGGCGCCTATCCCTGCATTCCCGAGAAGGGGTCGGTGGGGGCGAGCGGCGATTTGGCCCCGCTGGCGCACATGGTCGCCACGCAACTCGGCATGGGCCGCATCAATGTGGGCGGTGAGATTGTTAAGGGCGCGGAGGGGCTCAAGAAACTCGGCCTCGAGCCGCTTGTGCTTGGGCCGAAAGAAGGCCTCGCGCTTTTGAACGGAACGCAAGTATCCAATGCGATCGCGCTTGATGCGCTCTTCCGCGCCGAGATGGGCTTTGCCTCGGCGCTTGTGGCGGGCGCCATGTCATTGGAAGCGCTGCGAGGCAGCCACGCGCCCTTTGATGCGCGCATTCACGAAGCGCGCGGGCAGCAAGGGCAAATCAATGTGGCGGCCAGACTGTGCGATCTGGTGGCGGGCAGCGGTATTTTAGAGTCTCATACCAACTGCGATTCCGTGCAGGACCCGTATTCGTTTAGGTGTCAGCCGCAGGTGATGGGCGCAGCGCTCGATATCATCCGCAACTCCGCGCGGACACTCGAGATCGAAGCGAATGCAGTCACTGACAACCCGCTTATCTTCACCGATACGAACGAAGCAATTTCGGGCGGCAATTTTCACGCCGAGCCCGTCGCTTTCGCGGCGGACACATTGTCGTTGGCGATGTGCGAGGTGGCCTCAATTTCTGAGCGCCGGCTCGCGGTTCTCGTCGATCCCAAAATGAGTGGGCAGCCGGCTTTTCTTGTGCAGGATTCCGGCCTGAACTCGGGCTTCATGATTGCCCAGGTCACGGCTGCGGCACTTGTTTCTGAGAATAAGACACTGGCGCATCCTGCAAGTGTCGACTCGATCCCAACCTCGGCGAACCAGGAAGATCACGTCTCCATGGCAACCTATGCCGCGCGCAAAGCAGGTGAGATTGCGTTTAATTCCAATACCGTGATTGCCATTGAACTGCTTGCAGGCTCCCAAGGGATCGATCTCTTGCGCCCTCTCAAATCGTCGAAAGCGATTGAGCAATACGTTGCGAAGATCCGCAAAGTGGTGCCAGTCTTTACTGAAGACCGTTACTTTGCCGATGATATTGAAAACGCGCGGCAGCTCGCGCGGGCAGGGGCGTTCCTTGACGCGGGCCGCGGGCTGCTGCCCTCTCTTTCCTAATGGCTGAGATTTCCCGCAAATTTTCCGTTGCGCCCATGATGGACTGGACGGACCGGCACTGCCGGTTTTTCCATCGGCAATTGACGGGCCGCGCGCTTCTTTACACCGAGATGGTGACAGCGGAAGCAATCCTCCACGGCGATCAGGCGCGTCTGTTGAAGTTTTCAGCGGACGAGCAGCCGGTTGCGCTGCAGCTCGGGGGGTCTGACCCCGCGCGCCTCGCTGAGGCGGCAAAGGCTGGTGCGGGAGCGGGATACGTAGAGATCAATCTCAATGTGGGCTGCCCTTCCGACCGCGTGCAATCAGGGCGGTTCGGTGCGTGCCTGATGGCGGAACCTGAACTTGTTGCCAAGTGCGTTGCGGAGATGAAGGGCGCGGTGGACATTCCGATCACGGTCAAGTGCCGCATCGGCATTGACGATCAGACCCCAGACGAAGTGCTCCCGCAATTCATCGACACGGTATCGAGCGCAGGCGCGCAGTCTTTTGTGGTGCATGCACGCAAAGCTTGGCTCGACGGGCTTTCGCCAAAGGAAAACCGGCAGGTCCCACCGCTTGATTATGAACTTGTCTACAAGATGAAGCGCGAGTTTCCTGAGCTTGAGATCATTTTAAACGGCGGGGTGGAAACGCTGCGCGAAGTTAGCCTTCACAGACAACAAGTGGATGGCGTCATGGTGGGGCGTGAGGCGTATCATAACCCTTACGTGCTTGCGCTTGTGGATCAGCATTTCTACGGCCATCGGCTTGATCCGTTAACGCGAACCGAAGTGATTGATCGCATGCGGCCCTACATTGATGCAGAGCTAGTTGCGGGAACACGCCTTCATACGATCACGCGGCATATGATGGGGCTCTTCCAGGGATTGCCGGGCGCGCGCAGCTGGCGGCGGGTTCTCAGCGAAAAAGCGGTCAAAGATGGCGCCGGGCTGGAAGTGCTCGACGAGGCGCTGGCGCATATTGAGCAAAAGGCGAGTGCCGCATGATCGCCGAGCAGGTCGTTGAGCTATGGCCCCTTGCGCTCGGGCTCCTTGCCGCCGGGCTGATCGCTGGCGTGCTCGCGGGGCTTTTGGGTGTGGGTGGTGGCATCGTGCTCGTTCCCGTGCTTTTCCAGGTGCTCACAATACTCGAGGTGGACGAAAGCGTGCGCATGCACGTGGCCGTTGCCACGTCGCTGGCCACAATCATTCCCACAACAATCCGTTCCCTGATGAAACACAACGAACGGGGCGTAGTGGACTTTGGGATATTGCGCGCCTGGGCGCCGGGGATTGTGGTGGGCGTTATCGCCGCCGCCTTTATCGCGGATGTGGCGAGCGGCCAGACCATGATCCTTATTTTTGCGATCTTTGTGCTCGCCTTTGCCGTCAACCTTGCCTTTGTCAGCGAAAATTGGCGCATCGGCCAAAAATTGCCGGTGGGGGCGGACGGTCTTTCGATTGCCGGGTTGATGGGCGGCGTCTCGTCCCTCATGGGCATTGGCGGCGGGACCGTTGGTGTGACAGCGCTGACGCTTTATGGCGTGCCCATCCACCGCGCAGTGGCAACGGCGGCTGGCTTCGGTCTTGTGATCGCCGTGCCCGGCACAATGGGATACATGATCTCTGGTTGGGGGGAGCCGTTGCGCCCGGCCTATTCGCTTGGCTACGTGAACCTGATCGGCTTTGCACTCATCGTGCCCGCAACCTGGGCGGCGACACCCATCGGCGTTCGCATAGCGCACGCGCTGGAGCGCGCCACGCTTCGCCGCGTCTTTGCGATCTTTCTGGTGATCGCGTCCGTCCGGATGTTTTGGG